>Ga0208015_1000800_pt1 | contig 13543 bp, 17 predicted proteins | sample 26BtaG_FD_184101 | JGI IMG/M metagenome (GOLD analysis project Ga0208015, IMG submission 184101) | Marine viral communities from Cariaco Basin, Caribbean Sea - 26B_WHOI_OMZ_CsCl (SPAdes) (version 2) | ecosystem: Environmental > Aquatic > Marine > Oceanic | place: Caribbean Sea: Cariaco Basin...
TCAATGAGGTCGAATAACTTTCGGCTTCCTCATCGGTATCTGCGATGATGATATTGACACCTGCCATCACATAAGGTGCTTTTAAAGTATCTGAAGGTTGGAACTTCTCTCGATAAATTGCTGTAGCTGCTTCCAAATGAATGGTGGCAAAGTGGCTGGCAAAGGCATACGGCAGACCTTTACTTGCCGCTAAATGGGCACTATCGGTACTGGATCCTAAAATATAAATGGGCACCTCTACCCCTTCAGCGACGGTGGCTCTAATTTTAGAGCGCGCATTGTCTACAGAAAAATACTGTTGGATATCCTCAATATCCTTAGGAAATGAATGTGTGGCTTGCATAAAATCGGAGCGAATGGCGAGAGCTGTTTCCCTATCCGTTCCCGGGGCTCTTCCCAAGCCTAAATCGATACGGTTGGGATACAATGAACCTAAGGTACCAAATTGTTCGGCAACAATCAATGGCGAATGGTTAGGCAACATAATTCCGCCAGAACCTACACGAATGGTTTGGGTGCCTTCGGCAACATAGCCAATAAGCACCGTGGTTGCACTACTGCCAATATTGACGGCATTATGATGTTCTGCCAACCAAAAACGTGTATAGCCAAATTTTTCGGCCTTTTGAGCCAACTTAAGCGAATTGTTAAAGGTCTGCTTGAGACTATGGCCTTCAGAAACTAAGGCGAGTTCTAAAATGGAATATGCAGTATGTTGAGATTTCATAGGTTGTAAAGTCATAATATTGTAAGAATAGAACCTCAAAAGAGGTCAAAAGACGAAATTACAGCATTAATTTCAGTTGTGCTGTTAGGACAATGTTAATCCTTGGTTGGTCGTTTTGAGTGGATTGTTGTCAATTCCGGTTTTAAAACAGACTCTTTCTTCATTCAACACCATAACTGACTGGTTAATAAGCAACCATTCATATTATCAATCCTGAGGTTAAAGGTTCTAATGATGACTGATTCCTTTATTCAAAAACTTAATGTAGATTAGCGCATTACAGGAAAATATTGAGAATAGGTTTGTTATGTGGCTACCATAAACTTCAAAAGCATGCCACCAAATTCAAAACAACAGTTCAATATTAAAATAACTAATAACAATAATTAATAACCAATAATAAATAATAACCCTTATGAGTAAAACAACTTTAAAAGTCAATAACAACGGTTCATTAAGAATAGAAGGCGATTTTCAAATTGTCGATAAGGATGGAAATGCCTATGACCTTGGTGGTCGTGATGTCATCTCACTTTGTAGATGCGGATTAAGCGCAAACAAACCGTTTTGCGATGGGTCACACCGAAACCATTTTGAACATGACGCCGTAGCGTTCGCTCTACCTCCAAAACCTGGTTTGTAAATAGATTTTTATAAAACCAATCCAGCTTAAGTCACAACCAAGAACCTCGGGCATGCCTTCTAAGAACACATAGGAAAATGTCCTTTTGATGGAGGCAAGCCTCAGGCTATTAAAGCCCTCTATTGGGCATAAAATTAGACCTTAAATCTCTTGGACTTTCACCTTTAAGATGTTTGAACGTCCGATTAAAGTGACTTAAGCTTTCAAATCCACTTTGAAGCAACTGGGATGATGGGCGTTTTCTATTGGTTAGGAGCTATTATACTTATTGCTATTCTTGTAGCATTCAGATACCTATTTTACACCCTTGTATTTAGACCATGACACTTAAGTGCCGGTAATGAACCAGTATTTCCACTTTTTGGTCATGTCCTTTTAAAACAATGACCTTTCACTCTTTTTATCTAAAAATTATTGGTTCTGTAAGGCCTTTACATCCTCATTGGCCAAGACGAGTTCATTGATCAGCGTGGTCAATTGCACCCCTGCCGCAGTAAGCGCAGTGGTATTGGCTTCTATTTGCTGATTAATTTCAGTCAGCTGTGCCTCTTTTTCAGCGTCAGTTCGGCCAAGTTTGAAACTTTGTATTTCCGCAAGCTGCGCATTTAGGCTTTGCTTCTGCTTTTTCAAGTTGTCCAATTTGACACGCTGGTTCCGGATGCTACTTTCAATAGTACATACTTTATGGACAATCATCAAACTGTCCAATTGTTTTTTATAGTCAATTTGAGCTACTGAGGTTATTGAAAAGAACAATAAGATCAATACAATAAATGCTTTCATTTTAGAGGTTGTTTAACATCTTGCAAAATTATACAATTTCCATTTCCTAAAAAGTGATTAGCAATGTATTTTCAATGTGTTGCTTAAAGTATCTAGTCAAATCTTTAGCAAGAATTAAAAACCCCATGTATTTCTGATAATAATCATGTTTTTTGATACCTTTATGATATATTTTTACCAAAAACCAAAACGTATTAAACATGTATCAACCTTTACTTTTAGATGCCAACTGGAATAATGGCGTCTTTATGATTGCCATTTTCGCTATAGTTTGTGTTGTATTAGTAGGCATTCTCATCAACTTTATTATGAGTGGCAAGAAAAAAGAAGACTCAGAAACTCCTGAATAGGCTCATTTTCATCTTTAATTAAAAACTAACTCATGGCGGCATCTATGTATTTCCATTTTAAAATGGAGTGATAAAGGTGCCGCTAAATGCTTGTTTTATAAATTCTTAAACGAGACTTCGGAGTTTTAAAGATGCGGTCTTATTCTGAACAGGGTTTAAATGATATAAAAAAAGGACTGAAATCGAATTCCAATCCTTTTTGCTACCAATCAATTTTTACTATAAAAAATTAATCTTCCATATCACTCAATATTTCTCCTGAAGCATCCAACACAAGTTTTCTCTCTTTAGTCCAGCCCTTTTCTATTTCTACTTTGTAGGTTTTTTTACCTCCTTCTTCAAGGACTTCTACAGAGTCAATTTTATAATCGGCATATTTGGTTTTAACTGCAGAAGCAACCGCTGAAGGCAATTCACTTTCTGAAATTTCTATCTTTGATTTGATGACATTTCCTTGTGCATCGTACCAAATGTCATGATCCATCCTATTGATCTCGAATTCGACCTTATAGACATCGCCTTTCTTTTCCCATTCCACATCTTTGACATTAGTAAACGATTTAGTGAAAGTACTCTGTAAATTTGCTGGTACTTCATTCGTTCTTAAATCCTGTGCACTTACTGCTGCTGTTGCAAACAACAATAGTGCGGCTATTCTTAATTTTTTCATTTTCTATTGTTTTTATTGTTTTAATTTGGAACAAAGGAAGTTCACAAAACTGTAATGAATTGGGAATTTAGGATGTTTATTCGTTAAGTTTTTCCCAAAACTAAAGCTCATAAATACCCATAACAGAGTTCTTTTTCTTTATTTTAGAGGGATTCCTAAATGATTTTAGATTTCAGTATTACAATTGCTTAAAATTCATAAAATGAAATTGTTGATTATAGAAGATGAACCTGAGATGTTGGAGAATATGTCGCAAACCCTGGAACGCGAGCATTATATTGTAGAAACAGCTTCTGATTACAAAACGGCATTGCAAAAAATTGCCGTCTATGATTACGACTGTATTTTATTGGACATCACACTTCCTGATGGCAATGGGCTTGAACTATTAAAAGCATTGAAATTGAGTGGAAAGGACGACGGTGTGATTATTGTGTCGGCCAAGGATTCATTGGATGACCGATTGGATGGCCTCAATTTGGGAGCTGATGATTATTTGCCAAAACCATTTCATATGGCCGAATTACATGCGCGTGTCAAGGCCGTTTTACGACGACGGCATTTTGAAGGGAATCAATACATCCACATCGGCAATGTGTCCGTCCAACCTGAAAACAGACGAGTGACTGTTGATAACCATGAAATTGTCCTCAACCGAAAGGAATACGATATCTTGATGTATCTCATCACAAATAAAACCAGATTGGTTACCAAGTCAGCCTTGGCAGAGCACGTTTGGGGTGATCATATTGACCAATCTGATAGTTTTGACTTTATTTATTCGCAAATCAAGAACCTGCGCAAAAAACTTGAACATGCCACCATCAATATTGAGGCGGTTTATGGTGTAGGCTATAAACTTGAAACCGACTGATGAAACTACTCAACCATACTTCAAAATATCTTGCCATTCTACTGGTACCCCTCATAAGCATTTGGGCATTTATTTTCTACTATGCCATGCTCGATGAGATTTATGACAGCTTGGACGATGGCCTTGAAAACCAAAAAGTATTGCTATTGGAGCGATTGCCTACGAATCCTGAAATACTCGAACATAATGATCTCGATCTTTGGAGTCATGCCATAACACCCATTTCCAAAAAACAATACGAGCAATTTGAAGATCGTAACTCAGATACTTTAATGTACATGCTCAATGAACGTGATTTTGAACCGGTTCGGGTCTACGAAACCAAGTTGGCCTATAACGACAACTATTACAAGGTAAAATTTATCACCTCAATGGTTGAAGAGGACGATCTGATCCAGGATTTGGTAGTGTATTTGATTGTACTTTACGCCTCACTTATGATTGCCATTGTCATTCTGAATAATTTGATGCTGAAAAAAATCTGGAAACCCTTTCATAGCTTGATGAGGCAATTGCGCGATTTCAGAATAGAAAAAAATCATCATATCAAGACGATCGACACAAATATTGAAGAGTTCAAACTCCTCAACACTTCAATAACAACACTTATTGACCAAAGCCGAGCTCGATATCTGGAACAGCAGCATTTTATTGAAAACGCATCGCACGAGTTACAAACGCCTTTGGCCATAAGCATCAATAAGTTGGAATTGTTTCTTGAGAATACCAAGCTACCCGCGGACGATATTAAAACGATGGCTTCTGTGCTGGACAATCTTGGCCGATTGACGCGAATGAACAAATCCTTACTTTTATTATCAAAAATTGAAAACAGGCAATTTGTCGATGAGGAAACGATTGATTTCAATAGTCTGACTGCCAATATTATTGGGGATTTTGAAGATCTGGCATCGCATAAACATATCGTATTGCATTTAGAAGAACATTCAAATTTAAATTTTCAAATGAATAAGGATCTTGCTGTCGTCCTAATGACCAATCTAGTTAAAAATGCCATCATCCACGGACAACGAAATAATACCGTTACCATAAAGATTCATGAAAAATCAATTTCAATAAGTAATTTTGGAGTTGCTGAGGCCCTAAATGCTAACCTTATATTTTCAAGATTTAAAAAAATAAGTAATGATAAAAAATCTACGGGACTTGGCTTGGCCATCGCAAAAGCCATTTCAGAGAAGTATGGAATTGGATTAGAGTATCGTTACTCTGAAGAACACATCTTTAAGCTCACTTTTTTCTAAATAGTCGTTAAAATTGTATTAAATAAAAGTTAGCACGCTCCCATTCCCAAAAGTTTTCAGAATTAAACTAGACCTTTGAATCATAAAATAATATTATGAAAAAATCCAGTTTATTTATAGGTCTATTTACTACAGTTTTAATTGGGATCGCCGTTATCGGATTTTCAAAACTTAGTCAAACCAATGCGGAAATTACTGAGGTCATGGAGAGTTATACCATTTCTGAAACCTGGGAACTGCCCACAAAATTGAATGAGATAAGCGGTATGGTTTGGATTGACGACCATACTTTGGCCTGCGTTCAAGATGAAAATGGCGTTATTTATTTATATGATCTTGATATGAATTCCATCACTGAAGAGATCCCTTTTGCTGGAAATGGCGATTATGAAGCCATTGCACTCCACAATACCGATTTATTTGTGATGCAAAGTGATGGATTGTTATATGAAATAAAAGATTGGAGAAACACCAATAAAACCATCAGCTCTCATCAAACTGGTTTCAAATCTTCCAACAATATGGAATCTTTAACCTATTCAAAGAAAGATCAATCGCTATTGACCGCTCCAAAAGACAAAGATGCCCACGATGAATTTAAAGGTATTTATAAGATTTCAACGACTTCCAAAAGAGCTGATTTAAATTCGCCAGCTTATAGGATAGAAATGAATGCAGAGGCCTTAAAAGAGTACAGAGGCAAGAAGTTGCATAAGACGTTCAATCCTTCAGAAATTGCCGTGCATCCAAAGACCAACGACATTTATGTTCTGGAAGGTAAAAACCCCAAATTACTGATCTTAGATAAAAATGGTGGATTGAAAAACGTATATAAACTGGATGAAATCAATTTCCCGCAGCCAGAAGGAATGACCTTTAGTGCCGATGGCGATCTCTATATTTCCAATGAGGCCGTCGGTGGTGCAGCAACTATCCATTTAGTGGACTTTAATATTCGATAATAGTGGATTCACATTTAGAAAAATGGTAATCTCTGCGCTCTATTAATGCCTTACTCGACCATTTTCAATGGTTGAATTTCAGGTTTCAATTTTTTGTAGAGTCGGTATTGATACAAGGTTAAAATATCGTTCATAGCCAAGGATTCATTGGCTTGCATCTCAATTAAGGCATTTAGTTCTTCCCTTCCTTCATTGTTTTTTTTGATTTCGTCGGCCAAGACTAAATAATGGGCAATCTTATTTTTAAATAAGGGAATCTGAATTCCATTTAACCCCAAATGTTTATTGTATTCAGCTGTTATTTTATCTGCTCGTAATTTTACATTTATATCCGTAACACTCGCTTGGGGAAACTGTGCAAATAGTGAACTGGAATACAAAATAAAAAAGAAGGCCATAAGAGTTTTCATAATACTGTTTTCCCATAATTTAAGATTTTATGAATATATAGTCAAGACTTTTATGAAATTTTAACGGTCTGGCTAAGCATTGATCCAAGTGAGTTTTAATATAACCATACCCCATTCTGGGAGAGATTAACAGAGTATTAATATTATCACAAATGGGTATTAAAATTATCACAATAAACAACAAAATCACAAGATTGGTTTTGATATTTCTTATCTTTAATACAAATCAAATAATATGAAAAAACAACACGGAAAAGGTCTTTTGGCCTTATTGGGAATTGGAGCAGGTGTCTATGCCTGGTGGAAGTATAAAAATTTATCCCCAGAGAAAAAGGAAGAATTACACAACAAGGTCAACGAAGTTGGCCAAAAGGTAAAAGAGACTTATAATGATGTGGAATCAACTGTCAAAAATAAGTTTGACGAACTCAAAACTGGTGCCAAAAAAGAAGTTGCCGACATTCAAAATGAAGTCAACGAAATGAAAAATTAAATTATTTTAAACAAAAAATGATTAAAAAAATCCCACAAATTGTGGGATTTTTTTGTTGGTCATTTATAGTCATAATAATTTAATTTTTTGCGTATTCAATTCGTTGATCGTCTAATACAATATTTTTTACTGCCACTGCAATTGATTCTTCCTTTTCTAATTTCAGAATGTTATCCAGGCCGTTTTTAGCAATTTTTCTACGGCATGATTTCGTTAAAAGAGGATCATTGTCAAAGATCAAATCAAATCCGTTGATATCTACTCTGTTTGGTTCTTTGATGACCAAATGGATCTTTTTAAAGTCATTGCTGCGTCTTTCCTTGCCAGGAACAAAGGTGTAAAAAGTGTATTGTCCATCAGCATCGGTTTTTACCCAACCTCTGTGATAGACATAGCGCTTATCATATTGTTTTTTCAATTTATAGGTACCATATTCATCAGCTTGATTGATATAAAGAATAACATCCTTGGCAGGAGTAATTCCATCACTCAAAAAAACGGTTCCCGTAATCTTTAAAGGATTGGATTTGGATGCAAAGTCGGGAATGGAATCAGTATTCGTCAATTCATTTTCTGGATAGTCATAAATAGCATGGCGTGTCTTGTAATTCTCAGGAAGATCTTCAAACGAATCCTGCGCATTAATAAAACAAAAACTGCTTAAAAAGAATGAAATTGAAAGGAAGCAAATTAATTTTCTCATGGAACGAACAATTATTAATTCCCTCAAAATTAAACGAATGCTACCCTGTTGGATAATAAAATATATGAACGCTCAATAAAAACGATAAAAGGCAAGTTGCTTATATGAACGTCAAATTTAGCCGATAAAAAACGTGTCAATTCAGGAAAACCTCAAAGTATCCAAGTCCACATTACCACCAGAAAGGATGATCCCTACCCTTTTATCCCTGAAATAAGTCTTATTTTTTAACACTGCGGCAAATGCGACGGCACTTGAAGGCTCAACCACAATCTTTAAACGTTCCCAAAGTAGTCTCATGGCTTTTACAATTTCCTCTTCTTCAACCCGAATGATATGATCCACATGTTGCCTTAGGATTGGAAAGTTGACATCGCCTAGATGTGTGCGCAATCCGTCGGCAATAGAACTTGTTGTAGTATTGGTTTCAATCTGGCCTGATTGCAAAGATCTGTAGGCATCGTCCACAACCATTGGTTCTCCTCCGATGACTAGGCAATTTGATCCAAAAAAATGAGCAGCTAAAGCTGTGCCGGCAATCAATCCGCCACCTCCAATAGGACTTATGATACAATTCAAATCAGGATGCACCTCAAGAAGTTCCATGGCAGCTGTGGTATTTCCTAATATCACGTTCAAATCATTGGAAGGATGAATAAAAGTTGCACCTTTTTCAGCGACAATTTCTGCTGCTGCTGCTTCTCTTGCCTGGATATTTGGTTCACAGTCGGTTATTATACCGCCATAGCCCAGAACAGCGTCTCTTTTGACTTTTGGTGCATTATTGGGCATGACAATAAAGGCCTTGACTCCCAAGTTTGTGGCGGCGAGAGATAGTGCCTGGGCAAAATTCCCAGAAGAATGGGTCACCACCCCTCGATCTTTCTGCGCCTCTGAAAGCTGCATGATAGCATTGGTGGCACCTCGCATTTTAAAGGCGCCCATTTTCTGAAAGTTTTCACATTTGAAAAACAATTTTGCACCGGCAATTTCATCTAATAATTGTGATGTCAGAATTGGCGTATTATGGACAAATGCCGAAATACGACGCCTTGTTTCTAATAGTGGTTGTTCATTCATATCAAACTAAAACCTAAAGATATTTAAAATCTATTTACGAAACCTTGCAAAAATGACTAGTTTCTTTTTGGTATTGATAAAATATACACCCGTCAATAAAACTATGGCAGCCACAATGGATTGTGTGGTAATGACTTCATTCAAAAAATACCAGCCCAACAATAAGGCGATAATTGGATTGACATAGGTAGAGGTCGCCACTTTATCCGGTGAGACTTTTTTAAGAAGAAAATTAAAAGAGGTGAATGCCACAATACTTCCGAATACAATCAGTAATATCATTGACCACTGTACATCTTCGCTCCACGTATTTGGTAAACTCCAGGTTTCCCCAAAGATTAAACTTCCAATAACCAACATAAAACCTCCGGCAACCATTTGGTAACCAGTATTTACAAAGTAATTCTTGGGCAAATCAGCATTTCCAACAAATAAACTGCCAGATGCCCAACTTACCATACAAAAGAAAATCATGATCATTCCAGTAATAGAACCTTCTTTACTGACCACTTCATTTTGACTGACCAATAAATAAATACCGATAATGCCTAAAATCACGCCCAAAACTGACATTGTCATAATTTTTTTGCCTTGAAAAATGCGCATCAATATTAGAACTACTAAGGGCTGTGCCGATATTTCCAAGGCAGCAAATCCGCTATCAACATATTTCAAGGCCCAAACTACTACTCCGTTACCGAGGGTTAGAAACAGAAATCCGGCAATAAACACATTAACCAACTGCTTTTTAGTGATTGCCAAAGACTTCCCCATTAATTTTGCGATGATAAATATGAGCAGACCCGCGGTCATAAATCGTATAGATGCCAACATGAAAGGAGGCAATTCAGTTACTGCAATTTTATTCAGTAAATAGGTTGAGCCCCAAATCACATAAATAGAGAAAAAAGCAAGTATGATTAAGAGTGTGTTTTTTGAACTGCTCATTGGTTATTTAGCGTTGGACTTTTATTGAAAAGGATTTGCAAAAATAAGAAAAGAGGCGCTCAAACACCTCTTTTTAACCTGTTATTTCTTTTTTTATTTTAGCTATTATAAATGCCAAATCAGTCATAAAACGGGAGTCAATTTGAGTTTGAAATACAGGTTTAACGTTCTTTAATACAACAAATTACCTGTTCAACAGGATATTATGTTCCTCGCAAACATCCAACATTTACGGTATCTCATTGGTCCCATCATTTGGAGTCCAGGCTCACGATATAAGAATTACTTCTCAAATATTGTAGTTAAAATAATATCGGCATTCAATAATTTGGAAACCGGACAGTTTTCTTTTGCTTTATTGGCAATTTCCTTGAATTTTCCTTCGTCCATTCCAGGAACCTTTCCCTTGAGTTCCAATTCAATCTTCGGGATGCTACCATCCTCGAAAAAAACTCTGGCGTTTGTATCCAAACGTTCTGCAGTAAAACCTTCCTCTACCAAAAAGAAGCTCAACTGCATCGTAAAACAACCTGCATGGGCTGCTCCAATCAGTTCTTCTGGATTGGTTCCGAGCGCATCTTCAAATCGTGTCTTAAATGCATATGGTGATTCTTTTAAAACACCACTTTCTGTAGTCAAATGTCCTTTTCCGTCTTTCCCACCACCTTCCCAATGGGCTTTTGCTGTTCTGTTAAATTTCATAATTTTAGTTTTTATGGTTGTCTCTTTTAAATATTAAACTTACTCCTTCTTAAATTACAATGTTCATGTACTTTAATAATAGACTTTAAAATAATAGATTTTAAGATCCTGATTATATCGCCAATCATGAATTAATAGAGTCAACTACAAGAAGTAAGAAGAGTGACTGCTAACGATGATTTTGACGACAAATTCTAGTTCTTTGTCTAATTCCAAAATTACATCCATACAAAGGCAATCCTTGCTCCTACCCAATTTAATATGAACCCATCTGATTAAAATACCCATCTTTTGCCTGCCTGTTCTTATTTGGATCAATATTAATAGTGAATCCGTTAAAAACGAGCCATTTTTAAATGTATCTTGAAACTTCCAGTTGACATAAAAAAATACTTAAATGATGGAAAAAAATAAAAATAATATAAAGAATAGCTCAAACGTCTCAGATCAGGAGAAGGATTTGTTGGGAGAAAGACCTAAAAACTTGAGGACTGATGGTGGAGATGATATACAGCTAAACAAAAATCATCGATCCCATCCAGTGGATTTTGAAGGAAAAGATTTGGATATTCCCGGCCGCAGCTTACCCGAAGACCGATCAAAAAAAGAACTAAAAGATGAAGAAAATCAACTTTACAGTCAAGGTGGACCTGATAATGATAAGTTGGAGGAGAATGGAAATGATCAGTAATAATATATATCAGTAATAATATATAAAAGACATCATTTATTCATAAGTCAATTCATAGACCAACCCATTTTGTATGCAAGACAATACGATAACCATTTCAGACGCGTTCCTCAATTTTTACAATAATCTGATCAATCAATTACCTGGCATCGGTATTGGAATTTTAATTGTCGCGTTAGGCTTTTTAATAGCCAAATGGATTGGACAGTTTGCAAGAAAACGCATTGATGCACGAACCCATGATCCGCTGATGAGTAAATTCTTGGGGCAGGCCATTCGATATATTCTGGTCATCTTTGTAATCATGATTGCCTTAAGAGCAGCCGGTATGGGAGGCGTTGCAACGGCAATTTTGACAGCAGCGGGTGCAAGTGCCATCGTTTTTGGATTTGCGTTTAAAGATATTGGTGAAAATTTCATTGCAGGCATAATTTTGGCCTTCAATAGACCTTTCGATGTTAACGACACCGTTGAGATTGGCCAAGATTTTGGCAAGGTTAAAAACTTGGAGTTTAGATATACCAAGCTAAAAACCTTTGATGGAAAGGACGTTTATATACCAAATAGCGATGTTTTGAGAAAACCCGTAACCAATTATACCGAAGATGGGTTCTTTAGATGGGATTTTATCATTGGTGTTGCCTACGAAGACGACATACAAGGTGCAAAGAAAACCATACTCGACACCTTACGAAAAGAGCCCAAAGTAATTGAAGACGAAGAGCATGAGAATTTTGTAATAGAGGACCAATTGGCTACGAGCACCGTGAACTTAAAGGTTTTCTTTTGGGTAGATACCACAGACTTCAGACGAATGGCCTTGATTACAAAAGGAAATGTCATAAGAAACGTAAAAGAAGCCTTAATAAAAGACGGTTACTACTTACCGGCAGATATTCAGGAAATCAAATTGTATGGTGGAGAAAAGGGCTTTCCGATACGAATGGAAAAAGAAGAGCCTTCTGACAATAATAAAAATAAAAATTAAAGTTCTTGCACATGAAAGCAATCACCGATTTTTTTGATGCTTTATGGTCTTATCGCCATAAGGTCCATGTGGAAGCTATGTTTTTTTCTGATAAAAACCATATTCAATTTTATGGGGGAAATTACATAACTCCCATCTAATGTGGCCATAAAAGCCTTTTATCGTTAAATTAATTCAAAATGTTCGAGTGGCCAACATCTATAAGCCGTGTATACTCGTACATATACTAAACCATTAAATTAATATTATGAAAAAAATTTCAATTGCATTAATCCTTGCCATTATGATTACGTCTTGTGTTTCTAAAAAGAAATACGTCGCTTTGGAAGTCGAAAACGGACAAATTAAGAGCGAACTCAATAAAACTCGAGTAGAAAAAGAGGATCTTGAAAACAAATTCGCAGCCATTCAAGCCAGAGTTGACAACTACAATAAAAAAATCAACTCTCTTACAGAACAGAATGATGCGATGCTTGTAAATGTTGACAATGTTGCAGTAATTTCTAATGATACAAAAAAGGCAATGCGTAAAACATTGCAAAATGTCGATGCTTCCAAACTTGCAGAGGCCAAGACTTTAAAAGATTCTATGAATTTGGCATTGTCCTATAACTTAAATAAGTCAATGGACAGTAGCAATCTTGATGAGGAAGAAGATATTTCCATTGATATTAATGAAACAGTCGTCATGATTTCAATTTCAGATAAAATGTTGTTCAACACTGCGAGCTACAGAGTGAGCAACAAGGCGAATGATATTTTACAAAAATTAGCCAATGTCATCAATTCTGAGCCAAGTGTAGAAGTCATGGTTGAGGGTCATACCGATTCTAGAAGTATCAGAACAAGTAAAATTGCCGATAACTGGGATTTAAGTGTTTTACGTGCCACTTCAGTAGTTAGAAAGTTAGTTGATGATTATGGTGTTGCTCCAGAGAAATTGATCGCTTCAGGAAGAAGTTACTTCAAACCTCTTGCGGAAAACGACACTAATGAAAATAGAGCTAAAAACAGAAGAACACGTATTGTAATCCTTCCAAACTTAGATAAATTCTTTGCATTAATGGGCTCGAATGAATAACATTTCAAGTTTATTAATTAATCCGAAAAAAGACTGTTAGAAATAAGAGGCCACTGAAAAAGCATCTCATTTTTAGTGATTACTTTAAAGAAGCGATAAAATAAACCGAAATTTATTTTATCGCTTCTTTTTTTGGATCTGTTTTGACGAAGCTGATTAGGCTTTACCACAAC
>Ga0208015_1000801_pt1 | contig 13538 bp, 10 predicted proteins | sample 26BtaG_FD_184101 | JGI IMG/M metagenome (GOLD analysis project Ga0208015, IMG submission 184101) | Marine viral communities from Cariaco Basin, Caribbean Sea - 26B_WHOI_OMZ_CsCl (SPAdes) (version 2) | ecosystem: Environmental > Aquatic > Marine > Oceanic | place: Caribbean Sea: Cariaco Basin...
GGTTTTAAGAGGGCTTAGCGAGGCTTCCCCAGCATCTGTGTCCAGAAGGTGGTATAGCGCGAATCAGCGTTGCTGGCCTTGGCCATGCCCATTTCGGTGAAGGTGCCATTCATTATATTGCGGCAATGGCCGGGGCTCTCTAGCCAGCCGTTTACCACGGCGGCGGCAGATGCGTGCCCAGCAGCAATATTTTCTCCCAAGGCTTGCCACGTGTAGCCATGTTGATTGGCGCGTTGCTCAATTCCTGCGCCGTTAGCATCGGTATGGCTAACGTAGTCGTTGTTGGCCATATCGCTGGCGTGCATTGCGGCAGCGGCCCCCAGTTGGCAGCTCCAGGTTAGTGGGCTGGCTGCTGAAAATGCTTGATCGCCACATTGACGAGCATTGTTTCGTGCCTCGTTCACCAGCGTTAGCATTTCCTGTTGTTGCTCCGTCAGGCCACACGCACTGTTGGTGCTGTCGCCGTGTGGATCCCCAACGGCCTGCGTGCCGCTGCCTATCAACATCAGTGCTATCACGCTGAACAGTGCCCAGAGGGTAGGGCGCTTTAAGGTGGGGTTAGCCGTTAAGTTGCTCATTTTCGCCCATGTAGGGGCGGCCTCTTTTTCAGATTAATTTTATCCGAAAGCGATACCCGATAAAGGCCTGCTTCCTGATCGGAAATGCTGAGGCAAGCGCCTTGACCGCTTTTTGTACCAATCCTGCCCGCAGCCTAGCCACCATTTTCGGTGTCATCCAACCCTACCGTCCAATTTTTAGTGTATATGCTAAAAATATATTTTGACGTTTTTTATAAATGTAGATATTTTTGTTAGTCATTACGGTTGATGCTGCCTATCTGAAAATGAAGAAGCTGGCTCGCTAGTGCTTTCGGAAGTACAGGCAATGGCGTTGTAGCGAGTTCGTGGGAGGCGCGGCCAGCGTTTGAGAGCACGCTCTAATGTCATGGCAAAAAGGAAAACAAGATGAGTGAGTTACCCGATATTTTGATACCTGACGCATTTATTGGCGGAGAGTGGTGCGGTGCTGACAAGCGCTTTGCGGTCACGAATCCGGCAAATGGTGAGCTATTAGCAGAAGTCCCTGACCTGGACGCTGATGGTGCACGGGCAGCGGTTGCCGCAGCAGAGGCAGCAGGGCCTGGCTGGAAAAAGCGTACTGCGAAAGAGCGTGCAACGCTGCTGCGCGCCTGGTTCGATGCCATCATGGCGCACCAGGAAGACCTGGCTCGACTAATGACGTTGGAGCAGGGCAAGCCGCTGGCAGAGTCCCGCGGTGAAGTGGCGTATGGCGCGTCATTTGTCGAGTTTTATGCCGAAGAGTCCAAGCGCATGGCCGGTGAAACTTTGCCTGGGCATGGTGTTGATAAGCGCATTCTGGTGTTTCGCGAACCGATTGGCGTTGTGGCCGCCGTTACACCCTGGAACTTCCCATTGGCAATGATCACCCGTAAGTGCGCCCCCGCTTTAGCGGCAGGCTGTACGGTGGTTATCAAACCAGCAGAAGCAACGCCACTGACGGCGTTGGCGGTGGCGCGCTTGGCTGAGCTTGCTGGCCTGCCCGCTGGGGTCATCAATGTGGTCACGGCCAGCCAGCCTGCACCCATTGGCGAGGTGCTAACCACCGATCCACGCGTGCGTAAGTTCTCTTTCACGGGCTCTACGCCAGTGGGTAAAAAGCTGCTTGCTCAATGTGCCGGTACGGTCAAAAAAGTCTCGTTGGAGTTAGGCGGTAACGCCCCTTTCATCGTGTTTGATGACGCCGACCTAGACGCCGCCGTTGAAGGAGCTGTTGCCTCCAAGTATCGCAACTCTGGCCAGACCTGTGTGTGCACCAACCGTTTCTTGGTGCAAAGCGGCGTTTACGAGGCATTTGTTGAGAAGTTTGCCAAGCGGGTGGCTGAACTGAACGTGGGCAATGGGCTGGATGATGGCGTTATGCAAGGCCCGTTGATCAATCAGGCTGCGGTCGAAAAGGTCGAGTCCCACATTGGCGATGCGTTGGAAAAGGGTGGGCGTTTGGTCTGTGGCGGCAAGCCGCACACGTTGGGCGGCACTTTCTTCGAACCGACGATTATTGCCGATGTGACCGACACCATGCGGGTTGCCCGTGAAGAGACGTTTGGTCCCTTGGCGCCTGTGTTCCGTTTCGAGACGGACGAAGAAGCCATTGCCATGGCGAATGCGACTGAGTTCGGGCTGGCAGCTTACTTCTATGCCCGCGACTACCGCAGAATTTGGCATGTAATGGAAGGTCTGGAGTACGGCATGGTAGCCGTTAACGAAGGCATTCTGTCTACCGAGCTAGCGCCCTTTGGTGGGGTGAAAGAGTCTGGTCTGGGCCGTGAAGGCTCACGTCATGGGCTTGATGAGTTTACTGAGTTGAAATACGTCTGTGTTGGCGGCCTATAAGCGATTTTCACTAATTAACTGAGGAATGCAGTAAATGAAGATGAGCAATGCACAGCTGAATGAGCTTAAACAGAAATATGTCGCTAATGGTGCCGCCAGCCCTGCAACGCAATTTGCGGACCGTGCTGAAAACGCGATTATCTGGGATGCGGATGGTAACCGTATTATTGATTTCGCGGGCGGTATTGGCGTGCTTAATATCGGCCATTGCCATCCTAAAGTCGTCGAAGCGGTTCGGGAGCAGTTAGGTCGGGTGATGCACACTTGCCAAACCGTTATTCCTTACGAAGGCTACGTGAAAGTCGCTGAAAAGCTCAGTCAGCTCACGCCTGTGCGCGGCCATGGCAAAGTTATGCTGGTTAACTCCGGGGCTGAAGCGCTAGAGAATGCCGTTAAGATTGCGCGTGCCGCCACCGGCAAGAATAACGTGATCTGCTTCGATGGTGGCTACCATGGCCGTACCTTTATGACCATGGCAATGAACGGCAAAGTGGTGCCTTACTCGGCTGATTTCGGCAGCATGCCGGGGAATGTTTTCCGTGCGCCTTACCCCGTTCCGTTCCATGGGGTCAGCGAAGAAGACGCTATCCGCGGTCTTAAAATGACGCTGAAGACCGATGCTAACCCAAGAGACACCGCCGCTATCGTAATTGAGCCTGTGTTGGGTGAAGGCGGGTTCTATCCTGCACCGGCCAGCTTCCTTAAAGCAGTGCGTGAAATTTGCGACGAGCACGGCATGCTGATGATTGTCGATGAAGTTCAGTCTGGCTTTGGCCGTACCGGTAAGCTGTTTGCCATTGAGCACAGTGGTGTTGAGCCTGACTTGATGACCATGGCTAAGAGTATGGCCGGTGGCATGCCGATTTCAGCCGTGGTGGGAACGGCTGAGCATATGGATGCGTGTGGCCCTAACTCGCTGGGTGGCACCTATTCAGGTAGCCCGGTTTCTTGTGCGGCCGTGTTAGCGGTACTTGAAGTATTCGAAGAAGAAAAGATTCTTGAGAAGAGCCAAGCCTTAGGAGAGGTTCTGGGGCAGCGCTTTACCCAGTGGCAGCAGCGCTTTGCTTGTGTTGAAAACGTGCGTCACTTAGGTTCGATGGCGGCATTGGATCTTGTTGCAGCCGATCAAACCCCCGACCCAGAACTCGCTGCGGCCATGTGCAAACGTGCCCGGGAGAAGGGGCTTATCCTGCTGTCGTGTGGGCTTTACGGTAATACGCTCCGCTTCTTGATGCCGGTCACCATTGAAGACAGCATCCTTGAAGAAGGGTTGGCGATTGTTGAAGAATTGCTCGAAGAGCTGACAGCGTAATATCTAGCGTCTGATTGGTTAGTTAAACGCCAATTTGAAGCCTCTGTAGGCAGAAAGCTTTGGTAGCTAGAACGCTTTTGTAGAGGGCGTTGATTAACGAGTTGATAGAAGCCGGTGCAGCTAGTCTGCATCGGCTTTTTTTATTGCTTGTTGCCGGTGTTATTAACTGCGGGGGAAGAACACGTTCAAACAGCTGTTACAAGGTGTGTTATTATTTTGACCCACTTTGCAAAATGCATTCTCATGAATTCATCTTTCTTCCCAGACGAAAAGGCGGATGCCAAGGAAAACTTGGGTATTCGTGCCTACAAGCTACTTAAAATAGATATTATTAAAGGCACTTTTCAGCCTGACGAAAAATTGCGTATGAGTGTGCTTAAAGCGCGCTATGACCTGGGGATTGGCCCGCTGCGAGAAGCACTTTCCCAGCTTGTTGCTGAGCATTTAGTGGTGGCAATTAGCCAGCGTGGCTATCGTGTAGCGCCCATGTCGCTCGCTGAGCTTAACGATATTTACGATGCCCGGGCGCAGGTTGAAGCGATGATGTTGGGGCTTGCAATCGAGCGCGGCGATGATGCCTGGGAAGCCAACATCCTGGCAAAGTCTTATCAATTAGCAAAGCTGACGGAAATGAACTCGCCGGAAGGGCTGTTAGATAGTTGGGATCGTCGGCATAGTGATTTTCACACCGCGATGGTGGTTGGCTGTAACTCTCCACACTTGATGAAAGTGCGCGCTGGGCTGTTTGATAAAGTTCAGCGTTACCGCTTTTTGTGGCTTAAAGAAACCGTGTTTTCTGCTCAGGCCCTTGAAGAAAAGCGCCAAGAGCATGCCGCCTTAGTAGACGCCACGCTTGAGCGCCGCAAGGAGGAAGCCGTGGCATTGATGCACGAACACTTGATGTCTCCTGTGCCGATTATTGCCCAGGTAATGCGCCAACAAAGTGTCGCATAAGGCAACAGAAGGCAGCGCAGAAACGCTAAAAGAAAAGGCCCTAATGATTAGGGCCTTTTTAGTTGGGTTGCTGTTCGTTAGCCGTTTGATACGTTTGTTTAGAACAGTAAGTTGGGCAACCATAGCGCAATACTTGGGAATAGTACGATAATTGCTAACCCCACTATCTGTAGAGCAACATACGGCAGTGCTGAACGATAGATATCGACGATAGTAATAGACTTTGGCGCGACTGAACGCATATAGAACAGGTTATACCCAAAGGGCGGTGTCAGATAAGCGGACTGCATACTGATAATAAACAGCACCGCAAACCAAGTAGTATCGAACCCTAAGTCACGTACGATTGGCACATAAAGCGGAATCGTGATGAACAGGATCGCAAAGTCATCGAGAAACATGCCCAGTGCAAAGAAGCTAATCAGCATGATGATGATGACGGTATAGGGCGACAGCGAGAAGTCATCAATAAAATCACTGACGATCATACCGGCGCCTAAGCCCATATAGATACGGCTGAAGAATACCGCGGCAATGGCAATCCAGAGCAGCATGCCGGTTATTTTGGTCGTGCTGAGCATCGCATAACGCAGCAGGCTCCAGTTAAGCCGACCTCTCAGCGCTGCAATCAGCATGGCACCGCCAGCCCCGACTGCAGACGCTTCCGAAGGCGAGGTTACCCCTCCGATAATGCAGCCCAATACCGCAGTGACCAACAGGCCTGGGGCAATCACGTGGCGCAAAGACATCAGCTTTTCTTTGGCACTAAAGCGTTCTTCTTCTGGCGCAGCAGGGCCTAGGGAAGGATTGATACGGCAGCGTATTAATATATAGGCCATGTAAATAGCGGCAAGCATTAGGCCGGGTACTAAGCCAGCAGCGAATAGCTTGCCTACCGATTCACGAGCCAGAAACGCATAGACAATCATCAAGATACTAGGTGGGATGAGAAACCCCAATGCACCACCCGCCATGATCGTGCCGGTGACTAGCCGCTTGTGGTAGCCCCGCTTGAGCATTGCCGGTAGTGCAATGATCCCTAGGCTGACAGTAGCTGCCCCTGAGACTCCCGCCATGGCAGCGATAAGGGCGCAGATCAGAATGGTGCCAATCCCGAGCCCGCCTGGAAGGCTGCCCATCAGCTTATGCATCATCTCGAAAAGGTCATCGGTAATACCGGAACGTTCCAGTACCAATCCCATAAAGATGAACAGCGGCAGGGCCACCAGGAGAAAGTTGTCCATGGTGCTGTATGCCGATGAGAGCAAGAAGTCTAAGCCACCAGGGCCAAACATCATGTAGGCACTTCCCATGCCCGATATCATCAACGCCCACGCTAGCGGAGCGCCTATTGCCATTAGGACGATCATGGAGAAAAACATGATCGCCGTAATTATCATGGGGTCTAAATTTAACATAGGGATACCCTTTGCATGGCATATCCGCCAGGACGTGCCGGGGTGTGTCTCTTATTTTTCACGGTAAAACCACGTTGAAATAGAACGAGGGTTAAACAGCACGATAGTTAATCAGCGTCGCTAATGTCGTCTCGTGGATCGTCATAGGGAATGCCAAGTAAACGCACGATGGCCCTCACTAGCTCTGCTACGCTCTGCAGAATTAGCAGCCCAACAGCAATTGGAATGGTCGCTTTTATCGGCCAAAGCGCAGGACGCCAAATGCTTCGGTTGGAATACTCGCCAATTAGCCAGGAGCGGTGGGCAAACTCCACAGCCATGGTGAAAAATAGCCACAACACCAAAATACCCAGTGAGAAAACAATCACGTCACACAACGCCTGCATGCGGAAGGGCAGCAGGCGATAAATGACATCACTGCGCACGTGGCTTTGGTGGCGTAAGGTATAGCTGCCAGCCAGGATACTCAGCGCACCGAAGAACATCGTCGCTAGTTCGTGCCCCCACACCGTGGGGGCATTGAGTACATAGCGAGCGACGACTTCATAGAGCAGTACACCGATAATACCTAGCGTCAGCCAGGCGGTGACTCGTCCGACCCAGTCGGAAAGCCCATCCTGAAAGCGTAGATATCGGTTGATCTTACTCACTCAATCTTCCTTGCGCTTTGGCGTTGTTGATCAAGATTTCAACGGCTTGGGCATTTCGCTCAGAGCGTGCCGCTTCTTCTTCCCAAATCGGCAAAGAGGCTTCCGCTAGGCGTTGTGAATCTTCTGCTGGCAGGGTGGCGAATTCAAACAGCTCACCTTCATCGATGATCCGTTGGTTGCCTTCTTCAAGCCAGTTGTGAACGTCTTCCAGGTACTGAGCCAGCTCATCTACCAAGATTTGCTGCTGCTCTTCGCTCATCCGTTCCCAAGCGCGGGGGTTGATGAATGCGTTTTCTGTCCAGCCTGGGTTAAGTAAGTTGATATCGGTGTAGTAGCCCGCTACTTCATTGATTCGTAGCTGTTCGTACTCAACAGGGCCACCGTAAATGGCACCGTCGATAACGCCCGTCGAAAGCGCGACGTAGAGTTCTTCACCGGGAATAAAGGCTGTCGGAATATCGAATTTTTCCAGCACCGTTGCAATGGAGCTGGTTGCGCGGATGCGCATGCTGGAAAGATCTTCCAGGCTGGCAACAGGCTCTCGGGTGACTAGACCATAATCGCTACCAAAGCCGCGGCCAATCAGCTTAACGCCTTGCTCTTCGTAAGCTTCTGCGATGAGCTCATCAAGGCCTTGGTTGGCAAATATATCGTGGGCTTCTTCAGCGCTTACCCATGCTCCAGGTAGGCCCCCTTCGATCGTGCCGATACCCACTGTGCCAGGCCAGTAACTACCCACACCATGGCCGATATCGATACTCCCACGGGCAACGGCTTCGACAAACTGGTCGCTGCTGACTAGCTCGCCGCCACGGAAAAATTGAATGTTGATTGTGCCATCACTCGCTTCACTTACCCGTTCCCGCAAATCAGCTGCAATCTGATCCACTTCAGTGCCATAAAACGTGTGCATGCGTAAACGAACGGTATCGGCATAAAGCGCTTGGCTAGCCATGATGGAAGCGGCGATGGACGTCGCTAGAGCGCATTTCACGGATGTTGAGAGCTTCATAAAACCTCTTTCTTGGTCGCGTTTAGAGTTATAGAGGGCATCCATGCTTCCGTTTCGAAACCATGTTGCGCCCCCAGTTTAATCACACGCATGGTACTCAGGCTATAAAAAATTTCGATAAAATCGTCTAACATCAACATTTTTATATTACGTTGACTGATGTCAAACCAAACCGAAACTGCGGCTATAAATTAATTTTTTATTAATTTTCATTGAGTTACTGTGTTTTTGAGCGATGGTTTCCGGTCAGGTGCATCAGAGAAGCGTTGGTGAACGGTGTAGCCAACAGATCGTCGAGTCTGTTATTAGCCTAAATCCTCTTTGGGTAAGGCCTTAAGACAGCACTTAAGACAGCACTTAAGACAGCACTTGAGACAGCACTTGAAACAGGGTTTGAAACAGAGCTTGGGATATTGGCGGGTTTTAATGAGTTTTGGCGCTTGAATACACGCAGGCTTGAATACATGCCCAGCAGAAGAGTTGCCCCGCCTACAGGCAGAGCAAACAGCGAAAGAGCTTGCCTTCTCTTCGGGTTATTGCGTCCTAGCGCTGCTTTTTTTAATAAACGCGGCACGCGCTATCGTTAAGAATTGTTTAGTAGGGGTAGTGTGAGCGGTGGGGTCTTAACAATGAAAACGAATCAAGGATCTGATAATGAAATATCCACTAACCCTGTTAGCTGCCGCTGTTGCTGCCACCGTTACCACAACCAGCTATGCGGCGCCGTTGCTGAGCGACCAAGCACTGCTCGTTGATAGCCCGGAACACTTGAGTGCCAATGCCTGGGTAGAAATCTCGCAATCGGCTTTTGAAGGGAACGTGCGCGGTGTTCTGGAATTATTGGGCGAAGAAGCGGAGCTTTGCGCCATTATGAAAGCCGATGCCTATGGTCACGGCATTGCTAATTTAATGCCTTCCGTGATCGCGCTAGGTATTCCTTGCATTGGTGTGGCGAGTAACGAAGAAGCGCGAGTTGTTCGGGCATCTGGTTTCGATGGACGTTTAATGCGCGTGCGCAGTGCGACACCAGAAGAAGTGCGCGGTGCCTTCGATTACGGCATGGAAGAGTTATTCGGCGATATAACGGCTGCTCGTCAAGCCTCCAGCGATGCCGCTGAAGCAGGGGTAACACTGCGCTACCATTTGGGCCTCAATGCTGGCGGTATGGGACGCAATGGCATGGCGCTTGATAGTGAAGCCGGTCGCCAGGAAGCGTTAGAGCTTCAAGACTTAGCGTCGTTAGAGCTGGTGGGCATCATGACCCACTTTGCCTTTGAGGATGAAGATTTTGTTCGCCAGGGGTTAGCGGCGTTTCATGAGCAAAGTGACTGGTTAATCGAGACGGCTAATCTGGATCGCGAGGCACTAACGCTTCACGCCGCCAACTCATTTACCACCATGGAAGTGCCCGAAGCTCGCCTTGATATGGTACGCCCGGGTGGCTTGCTGTATGGCGATCTACCCCATTATGAGCAGTTCAAACCGGTGATGTCGTTTCGCACGCGGGTAGCGTCGGTTAACGATTACGCGCAAGGCAGTGGCGTTGGTTACGATAACGTCAGGGTGTTGGAGCGCGATAGCTTATTGGCGAACTTGCCTGTTGGCTATTCTGACGGCTACCGGCGTGTTTTCACCGATGCTGCCTTTGTACTGGTCAACGGTGAGCGCGTGCCGGTCATGGGGAAAGTATCAATGAACACGACCATGGTAGACGTGACGGATGTCGAGGGCGTGGCACCGGGCGATGAAGTGGTGCTTTACGGACTCCAGGGGGACGAGCGAATTACCATTGGAGAACTTGAAGACCTTAATGGCGCGCTACTTGCCGATCTTTACACGGTATGGGGAAACTCTAACCCGAAGGTATTGCGTCCAAGCGATAGCGATACAGGGACAGAGACAGATAGCGAGTAATTATTGCCAATACAGGTAGTAATTTACTGTGTTTGCTGACGCAGCCACCCCGCTCAACTGAGCGGGGTGGCTGCGTTTTGGGGCAGGATTATTGCGCTGAAAAGCGGGGCTGCGCGTTATAGGATCATCGCGGCTATCCAGCCAAAGGCAATCAGCGGAATATTGTAGTGCAGGAAGGTCGGTACAACGCTGTCCCAAATATGGTCGTGCTGGCCGTCGGCATTGAGACCGGCGGTTGGGCCAAGCGTTGAGTCGGAAGCCGGAGAACCTGCATCGCCCAAGGCGGCTGCGGTGCCGACCAGCGCCACGGTAGCGAGTGGCGAAAAACCAAAGTTAAGTGCGAGTGGTACGTATAGCGATGCGATAATTGGGATTGTTGAGAAGGAGGAGCCAATACCCATGGTAATGAAAAGGCCCACAAGCAGCATAATCAGCGCTGCCAAGCCTTTATTATCACCAATGACTTCTGTAGAGCTGCTGACCAGCGCTTCAACCTCGCCACTGGCCTGCATCACACTGGCGAAGCCCGCCGCGGTGATCATGATGAACCCAACCAAGGCCATCATACGCATGCCTTCGGTGAAGATGCCGTCCTGTTCGTGCCAGCGGAAGACGCCGCTTAAAGAGAGCAGTGCAAAGCCGAAAATCCCCCCCAGCACCATTGAACCGGTGTAGAGCTGAACGGCCACGGTGCCAACCAGTGCGATTGCCAGTACGGCTTTTTGCCAGCCTTGCAAATGCTGGGCTGCTTGTGCTGGGGTTTCATCGCCCTTGGCCAGGTCACGGTCTTGGTAGTTACGCCCTTTGCGATAGCTAAACAATACGGCTACGGCAAGGCCCAATGCCATGCCACCAATAGGAATCACCATCGCCATGGGGACCATCTGGCGGGTGATTTCCAGTCCAAATTCGGCACCACTTTCATTAAGGTTGGTGAGCAAAATATCGTTCAGAAAGATAGCGCCAAACCCTACCGGTAACAGCATATAGGGAGCGGTAATACCGAAGGTAATCACACAAGCAACGAGTCGGCGGTCGAGCTGAAGGTGATTCATTAGTTTCAGTAACGGCGGAACCAGTACAGGAATGAAAGCAATGTGTACCGGAATAAGGTTCTGAGAACTGACCGCGGCGGCTAATAGGGCGGCCAGTAGGGTATAGGTCACCATGCGGCGACTACTGCCAGAATCATCAACATGAAAACGCGCAATGGCGCGGTTTGCCATTACTTCGGTGATGCCCGAGCGTGAGAGTGCGACGGCGAAAGCACCCAGCACGGCATAGGCTAGGGCTACAGTAGCGCCGTTGCCAAGACCGTCGTTAAAGGCATCAAGGATGGCATTAATCGGCATGCCCGCATAAAGCCCACCCACCAACGTTGCGACGATTAAGGCAAAGACAACGGAAACACGAGCCAAGCTGAGGCTGACCATGACTAAAATGGCCAAAACGATAGCATTCATGAATAGCTACTCTTGTCGTTGGAGTTAGAATTAGCTGGAGTGTGATTTAGCTGGAATTGAATGCGGTGAAGCCCCGCAGCCTGTTGCTACGGGGCAGGAGTGACCGCTTAGTGCTGGCTTGGCAGGGTGCCAGGGCGAAGCAGGTGGCTCAGCGTTCTGGCTGACAACAAGCTGCTGGCGGCTTCAATGTCTGGCGCAAAGAAGCGGTCCTGTTCGTAGTGGGTGACATGTTCACGCAGCAACTGCTTGGCTTGCTCAAGTTGTTGCGTTGTCTTTAAGTCGTGGCGCATATCAAGCCCTTGGCAGGCACAGAGCCACTCGATGGCTAGAATGTCGCGTACATTATCGGCCATTTCCCATAACCGCTTACCTGCCGCCGGGGCCATGGAAACATGGTCTTCCTGATTGGCTGAAGTCGGCAGGCTATCCACACTGTGCGGGTGCGCTAAGGCTTTATTTTCACTGGCAAGCGCGGCTGCTGTTACCTGGGCGATCATAAACCCGGAGTTGACGCCGCCTTTCTCGACCAGGAAGGGCGGTAACTGAGACATGTGTTTGTCCATCATCAGCGAGATGCGGCGTTCCGCCAGTGAGCCAATTTCGGCAATCGCCAAGGCTAAGTTATCAGCCGCCATGGCCACCGGTTCGGCATGGAAGTTGCCGCCGGAGATGATGTCGTCGGTATCTTCAAACCCTCTGTCAGTAAAAACTAAGGGGTTATCAGATACCGCGTTGATTTCCACCGCCAATACGTCGGCAACATGGCGAATCTGTGTCAGTGCTGCCCCCATCACCTGTGGCTGACAGCGCAAGGAGTAAGGGTCTTGCACTTTATCGCAGTTGGCGTGGGAGTTGCCGATGTCGCTGCTCTCGCCGAGTAAATGTCGGTAGGCCGACGCCGCATCGATCTGGCCACGTTGGCCACGTACTTCATGAATGCGCGCATCGAACGGTGAGCGTGAGCCCAGCGTGGCTTCAACCGTCAGTGAGCCGCAAACCGTGGCGGCAGCATAGAGGTCTTCGGCATCGAACAGGCCGCGTAGCGCGTAAGCCGTTGACACCTGGGTGCCGTTGAGCAGCGCAAGACCCTCTTTCGGAGCCAGTGCAATCGGGCTAAGACCGGCGACTTTTAGTGCTTCTTCGGCACTGAGCCACTCGCCTTTGTAGCGTGCTTTGCCTTCACCAATCAGTACCACACTCATATGGGCCAGCGGCGCGAGATCACCTGACGCACCCACAGAACCTTTGAGCGGAATATGCGGATACACCTCGGCGTTGATCAATGCGATAAGGGCATCAAGCACTTCACGACGAATACCGGAAAAGCCGCGTGCCAGACTATTCACTTTCAGTACCATGATCAGCCGCACAAGGCTGTCATCCATCGCAGCGCCCACGCCGGTGGCATGGGAAAGCACTAGCGAACGCTGCAGTGCTTCCAGGTCTTCATCGGCGATACGTGTTTGAGCAAGCAGCCCGAACCCGGTGTTAATACCGTAGACCGTGCGGTTTTCCTCAACTACCCGATTGACGCAATCGACGCTTTTTTGGATCGCCTCGTCGGCACTGCTTGGCAGGCTAACCGTGACGGGGGATTGAAAGACCTGGCGCGCTTGCGCCAGTGTCATTTTGCCGGGCTGAATATCGAGATGGGTCATTAGTAGTGCTCCTTGTCGTTGTTGAATTAGCTGTTCAGCATCGGCAAATCGAGGCCGTTTTCACGGGCAGATTGTTTGGCAATGTCGTAGCCTGCATCGGCATGGCGCATAACGCCGGTACCCGGGTCGTTGCGCAGCACGCGGCCAAGGCGTGCGTGGGCATCATCGGTGCCGTCGGCGACGATAACCACCCCGGAGTGCTGTGAATAGCCCATGCCGACACCGCCACCGTGGTGTAACGACACCCAGGTCGCACCACCGGCGGTGTTAAGCAGCGCATTCAGCAGCGGCCAGTCGGATACCGCGTCGGAGCCATCCATCATCGCCTCGGTCTCGCGGTTAGGGCTTGCTACGGAACCGGAATCCAGGTGGTCACGGCCAATCACCACGGGGGCTTTAAGCTCGCCGTTTTTAACCATCTCGTTGAAGGCTTGACCAAGACGCGCACGATCTTTCAGGCCAACCCAGCAGATACGCGCCGGAAGACCTTGGAAGCTGATGCGCTCGCGGGCCATATCCAGCCAGTTGTGCAGGTGCGGGTCGTCGGGGATCAGCTCTTTGACTTTTTGATCGGTTTTGTAAATGTCTTCCGGGTCGCCTGATAGCGCGGCCCAGCGGAAGGGGCCAATTCCCTGACAGAATAAGGGGCGGATATAGGCCGGTACAAAACCAGGGAAGTCGAAGGCATTTTCAACGCCCTCTTCTTGAGCCATTTGGCGAATATTGTTGCCGTAATCAAAGGTGGG
>Ga0208015_1000802_pt1 | contig 13506 bp, 18 predicted proteins | sample 26BtaG_FD_184101 | JGI IMG/M metagenome (GOLD analysis project Ga0208015, IMG submission 184101) | Marine viral communities from Cariaco Basin, Caribbean Sea - 26B_WHOI_OMZ_CsCl (SPAdes) (version 2) | ecosystem: Environmental > Aquatic > Marine > Oceanic | place: Caribbean Sea: Cariaco Basin...
AGGAACAGTGTCAAGTACCAAGCTAGCACACTAATAAAACCTTTGTCCATTATGATCGTTGCCGCCAAGAAAACAACAGCAGCAATGACCATCACCTTTTGCTCAATTTTTTTCATATCCATTCTTATTACCTCCCTAAACTTTTTTTGGGTTTTTTTATTTCTTCTAAAATTTTTATTGCTGTTTCTATTGCTATTTTATCATACTTCTTTGCTATTTCCTCAGGACTCATCCTTCATACACCTCCAGACTGTTTTTTGAATTCTTCAAACTTCTGCAATAGCTCTGGGTTCTTGCTCATTTCCATCATGAACTGAACTGTCTTGTTTATCTCATCATCAACTGTTTTCTTATCTTGTATAGCTACCTCAACACCTAAAGGCTTCCCGCACTTAAAACAGTACCTAGAAGTGCTCTTATCATTTATTGAGCCACACACGCACTGCACAGTTTTGTTCTCCTGCTTCTCTTCAGCTTGCTTAATCCCTTGAGACTTCAATACTGCTTCAGTCACTTGCTTATTGTTCATGTGACAGTACGTTCTAACTTCCTTACTGCCTAAAGTCCAACCCATGTACTTACAAAGAACCTGCTCACTAAGATCTCTTGCCAGCAGTGTTGCTCTGCTATGCCTAAACCAGTGAGGATTAAGTGTCTTATTCACACCAGCCCTATCAAAGCATTTACGGATTAAAGCCACAGCACCAGTTCTTATGATAGGCTTATCCTTATTCTTAGTATTGTCACCCACCCATACAGGACTTTGAACATTATCCTTATGAGGGTGTATGTCCAGCCACTTAGCTATTTCTGGAACACTTGTCACTAAAGGTATAGTTCTTTGTCCTGTCTTGCCATCAAGCCTTACTTGAACTGTGCTTCCTGAAAAGTCAAAGTCTTTGATGCGTAGGTTTAGGGCTTCTCCTATACGAGCTCCGCTTTCGTGCAGGAACTTAATGAAAGCTCTTTCCTTTTGAGTTCTGCACCCTTTTTCAAGAACTAGAGATATATCGTTGTCAGTTAATAGTTTGCTTTGGTCTATTTCTTTAGTTTCTTTGCCTCGCTTAACTTCCTTACGGATGTACTTGTAGAACTTCTTCCATCGTAATCTTTCTTCTCTGTTTTCACTGTCAAGCCTGTCATCCTTATCTTCAAGGTAAAGGTAGAACTGTTTTAAGCAACGCCTATAATCGCTTTTAGTGGCTTGTGACAGCCTTTCTTGCCTGTTAAAGAACGCTACAAGGTCTTGTACGTCTGTTATGGTGGCTTTGTCAAAGTCTTTCTGTAGGTGGCTTGCGAGTCTTCTGAGCTGCCCTACAAGCTTGCCTACTCGCTTCTCACTGCTTCCTTTACTAAACAGGTAGTTATGGAAGCCCATAATTAAATCCTTGTTGTGTTTGCTTAGGCTTGACTCCTCAAGGAGCTTTATCTGCCCACTGTACATGTACTTCTTACTTGGGTATATTTCAATTCTTGTCTCGTTCATTTTACCTGATTTTCGGAAGTCAGGCAACTTTATAAAATGGTTAATACGCACACATAAAAGGCGTATTAAATAAGGGGTATCATGAACAGTGTGTCCCGTGACCCGTTGGGGGCATCCGAACACAGTGCTCACGTTACCCCTTAGTTTAGGGGTTGCTTGACTTCTTACTTGCCTCCATCTTTTTTACTTCTTCGATTCTCTCTAATCGAAATTTTTCCCTCGTTTCTTCTTTCCTTTTTTTCCGAAACTCTTTAAAATCTTCTTTATGCTGATCTAGATAAGCTGAAACCTCAAAGAAATTATTAATTATGAATTTGACCTCTAGCCTAAGCCAATCATTCTTTTTATTTGTTATGAAATCGAATAAGTATGGATGGAATAACTGAGTGTAGTCTTTCATTAATTGCTTTATGTCTGGTTCTCCATTTCCACTAATTGAGTCCTGATAATTCTTTGAAAGATTTGTGCCAAGAATAAGCAATTGTTTAAAGTGCTCAGGCTCTACACCCTCCTTCTTTAATTGCCTTACAAAACTCTGCATTACTTCTTTAAACTTCTCAGGGTTCTTACAGTATTGATAAAACAGGAATGGATGTTCTGGTGTCTGATACTTGATTTGATTATTCTTCAATTCAGACTTAAGCCAAGATATTACTTTCTCTGGAGTGCCTTTGATTCTTGCTTCTTTCTCTATCTGACAAACATCTTGAATAATTAAGTTATAATCCGCTACATACTCCTTTGAGTATTTCTTGGTGTATTCTGATTTATTGAATGTTTCAAACTCTCCTTGTTCATAAAATATTATGAAGATGTTACAGAACTTATCAGAGTTTAGTTTGTAATGCTTTTTTTTCATTTGTCTGTTTTTCTTGTCTCTGTAATGATACCATTTTTGTTCTGCTATCTTTGATTTTATAAGTGGTGAAATGTATTTGCTGAAATTGTTTGGTTGGCTTTTGAATTTACCTTTTTTGATTATCTGCATATATTCTTGCCATTCGTTGTTTAGCATTCCTTTGATTAATGCTATTTCTGGTTGTTTTGGTTTAAATTCCTTCATAATTGATAGTATAATATCAACTACTATATAAACTTTTCCTTTTATAATAATTCCATATTTAATACGGACATCCACCCCCTATATATCTCAGTATAAATATGACTGATACCACCCTACAAAACAAAATGACAATTCAAAGAAAAGTTGTAGGATATGGATATAGCAAACTCGTAGTACTGCCAAAGTACTGGGTGGAAATGGCAGGCATCAAAAAAGGCGATGCAGTCACAATGCAAATCACAAAAAGCGGCAATTTACTGGTATATGGCGGTCAGAATGAATCTGAATAAACTACCTAAGGAACTCGAGCAGCAAATGCCTAAAGAAATTCAGATTTTCAGAAAATTCTACTTCAAGGAGGTTGGACAAGATGTCTAACTGTGCTTATTGTGGGGCTTCACTTAAAGGCCGACGGCCGAATGTTAGGTTTTGTACGCCTAGTCACCGTGTGATGAACTTTAATTTCAACAAGGCACACCTACCCCAAATCAAAAAGTACGCACAGGAGGTAAAATAAGCGTTAATCTGGAGGATTCTAAAAATGAACGTGAACGAGAACACAAACGGATTCTGGAATGGTAAAAAAGCTAAACTTGAAGTTTTGAAAGATGGTAAACGCTTAATCTTCACAGCCAAGATTATCGAATGTGATTCTAACAGTATAACTTTCTTAGACAGGCATAACGCAGTGTATTCTTTTCGCAGAAATGACGTCGTAGAAATGCAAGAACTCAAAGGTGGTGCATGATGGCAGATAATCCTTTGCATGATAAGAATCAATTGTTCAAGGTGCTTAAAAGTTTTGGTGTGCGTAATAGCGGTATCAAGCAGGATTACTCAAGAACTTCTGAAGGCCAAATATACAATCGAAGTGGCTTAACAGCAATAGGCTTCAACACTGATCGAGAAGTACGCAACTTGCTAGACACAAAACTATTAGAGCCTTGCAGTGACAAAGACACAACAGGGTTAGGTAAAAAAGAGATCCTAAAAATAGTTGAAGCTAATAGAAAAGAAAAAGATCAAGAAGTTGTACAAACAGAAAAAATCCTCGAGTCAGAGCAATCTAGGATAGCTAAACAAAAACTACAGCAACCAGAACTATTAATTGAAGTACACAAAGAACTTTCCAAAACACACCTAAAAGACGACAAGGAAAAAATGTTAATGTTCCTAACATGCTGCACAGCGTATTTAGAACCAGCAGAACAACATAAAAGTGTGGCATTAAAAGCTGATAGAAGCACAGGGAAAGACAACGCAATAAAGACTTGCTTCAAGCACCTACCAGAAGATGATAGAATATTTCTGACTAACGCTACACAAGCAACAATGGAGGACGACATTCAAAACTTTAGAGTTATAGCATACTCTGAAGTAAACCTTAAAAAAGATGACAAAGGAGCAAACGCCCACCTTCTAGAAGTCATAAAACAAATGACCGAAGGGGGAACAAGTAGTTTAAAGAAAGACTTAGCAACTGGGTACAGAACAACAAAACACACAATACAAAAACAAAAAACGGTGCTGTATGGAACTACTGAAAGTGATGATGATGATGAATTAGGAACTAGATTTATTATTTGCAGTATCAAGGCTGACCCAGCAAAAATTAAAGCTGTAAATGACTCAACTATTCGGTGGTTCGCTGGCAAAAGAAATATGGAAACTGTTAGCTGGATTGCTAATGGAATAAAAAATTATTTAATTAACAATGAAGTGGTGCTACCATTCGCAGAGTATTTGCCTGAAAACTTCTTTGATAATGAGGATTCAAGGAGTATGAGGGATAGTAAAAGGTTTTTGTCAATAGTGTGTGCCATTACTTGGCTGCACCAGTTGCAGCGCAAAACTAATGAAAATGGGGAAATCATTGGAGAGCCTTATGACTTACTTGCCGCAATGATTATAACCCGTGACTTTTTCAATTATACTTATTCAGGATTGGGAGATCAGAGATTGCAAAAGTGTCTGGATGCAATTAATAAGCATTTAGAAAGTAAGCTTGATTCCGATGATACTTTTGATAGAAGGGATATTCAAGAAGTTTTAGGTGTTTCTACTAACACTATCAAAGCCTATCTAAAGGGTCTCAGTAACCTGTCAATTGTAGGTTTCCACCATAAGGATGGTAATGAAATTATCTATAAAAGGTATCAAAAGGGTGTCAATAAGGTATTAATGGGTGTCAATTGGAGTGATTTACTAACCCATTTTAATGGTGTCAAGGGTGTCAATTTCCCAGAAAACACTGGCTCTTTACTAACAAAACTAGACCTCTTTATAAATAAACCATTGAAAGTGCCTAAGGGAGGTAGGGTTTCGGAAAAAATTGACACCCTAAAATTGACACCTTCAGAGCTTATTCACTTAAAATGTGCTTGGTGTGGTGAAACACCTTGTGTTGATTGGCACTTGGGCAAGCCTGTATGCCAGAATTGTTATGATAGCATGAAGGCTTCTGGGGTGGCGAAATGATCCCTCAAACTGTGATTAAGTGGCCTAAGGCTCGTTTTTGTTATGTTAAGGACGTTGAGCGGTTCATTGAACAAAAGGAACGTGAAGGGGGTTGCTGCACACCAGCAGACGTGCTTAATGAGATTGGCTGGGAGTACGCTGACAGCGTTGAAGCACTATTCAAGAAAAAAGGAGTGAATGTGATAGCATGAGGCATTTTTGGAGGATTCCACCAAAGGAAGATTGTGATCGAAGAAGTTTTGCTAAAAAACAGATGCTTGAATCGCCAGAGTGCGAGGAGGAGAAAAATGAAGAGGTCTAGATTAAATTTGACAGTTAGTCCAGGAGCTAGAATTGCATTGAAGAAATGGGTGCCTAATGCCAGTGAATTAGTTGAAAAAATTGCTCTTTATGCTTTGGAAAAATCAAGCAAAGACTTTAAGGAGTGCAAGAAGAAACTGATTTCAAAATTAGGTACTTGCCTGTTTTGCAATAAAAATAAAACAAGTATTGTCTTAAGTTTTGATAACGAAGTAATCAATAGGTTAAATGAATTAAATAATGATGATACTCAAGAGATCATAGATCCCTTCTGCAAATTTTTTTGTGAGGAATGCTTTAATAATTATACTCTCAGTGCTGGAGATAAAACCTGTGTGGTAAGAGAATTTGTGAGAGGCTGGAATACTGATTGTAAAGAAAAAGTTGTAGTTATGGATTTTAATCGTTTTGTTACTATAATTGCGAGAGGAGGTGTTTTGGCTGATTTAGAGCGTCACGCTTATGGCTTGGTTGATTCCTTTTAAGGGATGTGTGGTTTAAGCGACGCCGAAAGGCGACGATTACATAATAAATGGGTTTAGAGGGTGAGAATGTGCATGACGAAAGAGCGGCAAAACTTACTACTATTTAACTAAGATTTGGAGGTGAAAATGAGAATGGAAAGAGGAAATAATTTGGAACCTTATTTGAAGAAGAAAGGCTTGCTTGTTGAGGACGTTTGTGCGAATTGCCGGAAGCGCATTCCAATGATGACAGGCTTTGGTGGATTCTTTTGCAGTCCTGACTGTATGAAGAAGTTCATGAGCAAACACCCATCAGCATTTAAGTAAAAGATGCCGCATGTTATAGTGAGTGAAGAACTGCACGGTGACCTTTTACTATACAGTGCTGTTCATAAAGTTAAGATGGGCGAGGCTGTTGAGCAATTAATACTCAGCAGTCCTGCCTATGTTAAGTTCAAAAAGAAAAGTAAAACATGGAGGTTTTGAGAATGAGTGATGATATTGGTGTAGATAGTTTGATAACAAGAATTATTGAGCTTAATGGAATGCCGTGTAATGCTTTGATACGTATTGAGCCGAGTAAGGAAGGTGTTGCTAAAATTCACGTAATGGCTAGTGGTAAGGATGTTAATTCCTTAACTTTCTTGAATAATGAGAGTGCTAAGCTGAATTACTTAGGTTAAACATTTTAGAAACGTCTTGGTTTGTGACGCATAAATATCTTTTTTATTATGTTTGATGCGTCAAACATACTAACGTTTTTTTTGTGTTCATTAAAGGAACCATTTAGGAACACCATTATTTATGGGGTTTTTACTTACTAATTTTCACCCTGCTTTTTTGAACAATATATTAATTTATTAATTTTTTAATAAAGCGTGGTTATTTATATCACCACAATAATTATTGTTTTATTATGAGAAAGAAACCTTTTACTTTTAAAATACCGCCAAGGTGTGATATAGAGGTTTTGCGGTGTGATAATGTAGGATTGTTAAGGTTCACACCTAAAAAGAGAGGTGTGAAGAATGCCAGATAATTCTGATGATTCTAAGAAGAAAAGTCATTTTCCAAGTGAAACCAAAATACATCCAGGACACTGGAGCGTAGGCGGAAAGCCTGTCACGATTTCTAAAGGAGAAGCAGAGCGAGCTACTGAAGCGTACAAGCGAGGAGTTAGTAGAAGCGTAAGAGGCGAAGAGTACCTACAAAGCTTAAGTAAAAAAAGCAGAAGCGTTGGAGGAGTACCAGGAATAAAAGAACAAGCCATAAGTGAATCCTCTAGGAAAACATTAGCTGTTGAGAATGTTAGAAAAGCATCCGCTACAGCAGGAGACATTATCAGAAGTGGTCGGGCAGCTTACGGAAGTCGCGCCCCCATATCAGATTTGATTTATCCTTCAAGAGTGGCTCTTCAAGAGAAAAAAAGTCTTAAAGAAAGCATGGTTAAAACAGATCCTTACAAAGGTGAAGAGCTCAAAACTACTTCATCAATACCTGCTCAGGATGATAAACTTCCATCAGGTCGTATGGATGAGTGGAAGCCTACTGGCATTGGTGAATGGATAACTCACCAGTGGGGCAAGACTGAATCAGAAACAAAAAAGGAAGGTTCAGGCACAAAAAGCAATCTTAAAATGCAATTATTTGGTGCTGGATTGCTTGCTCTTTCATACGGTAAAGGTTTTGTTGAGGGTGTTACCGCTCCTTTTAAGCCTAGCACGTATAAAGGCCTTTGGGATGCTATTCGTAATCCTGCTGAAACTAGAGAAAGACTTTACAGTGTGGGAGAAGAGATTCGGCAGAATCCTTTGAAGATCGGAGAATTTGCTGGTCAAGTTCACGGCACAAGCCTTGTGGTTAGTAAGGTAGCTAAACATCAACCTTTTAAGTATAATAAGCTTGAAGTACCAACTAAGGATGGTGGATCAATTACTTATCGTGGCGTAGGTGTAGAGTTCGGAAGTCGTGGCAGACCAATTATAGGGATTAAAAATGGAAAGATTGTATGGGGAACTCCCAATCTTGACTTAAGCCAGGTTGGTGGTGCATTTATTGCTGAAGGCTCTAGCAGCACTCATATTTTAAGAAGTAATTTAGCAAAGTATGCTCCTGACGAAGCATTAAAGCTAGATTATGGAACTAAAGTTCTAAGAGGAACTTCACACACATCTAGCAAATTCGTAAGGGACACTTTTATTGAGGACACTAAGACACTTACTCCTAAGCAAGTCAGGGAGGTTTTGAAGGCTGCTAAAAGGAGCGATAGCACAGTGTACGGGTCTTTTGGTGCCCGGCAGCAAATGCCTGACGAGCTGGCTAGGCAGCCTGGCGATATGGACGTGCAGACTGTTATGAGTGCTGATGATACTGTAAGTTTTGCTGATGATCTCGTTAGGGATTTAAACAAGGTGAAAGGTGGGTCAAAAGTTAGGATTAGTCCTCAGAGGAGTTCACTAATTGAGGTTAAAGGAACTGATGGGCAGTGGCATCACGCCGTGGATATTCATAGTGTTGATGACGCAGTTGTTGATGCTGCTAGTCCTGCTATGGGTGGTGAGAAGGCTTATGGTTTTAGTATGACTCAAAAGCCTATAAGGATTGATGGTGTGAAAGTTCAGCGACTTAGTGAGCAGGGTGTCCGTAAAGGAGCTAGTATTTTCACTGTCCGACCAAGTAAGGATGGTCTTGTTCTGATGCCAGAGGCTCATAGGCTTAAGGACATTTCTGATTTTTATACAACTCAAGAAGCTTTAATCCGAAGCAAGTGGTTTGGTGGAGAAACAGTTAGGAGGTATTTAGAAAGACTTAAAGGATTATATCCTGAGATGGAAGCAGGAGGTTCGTCTAGTTTTGTTATTCAAGAACCGCCAAGCTTTACTGGAAGCAGTGCTCCTAGCCCTACAGGCTTGTTAGGGAGTAGTGCAGGTAGTTCTAGTTACTCTAGTTACTCAATCAGTTTACCTAGTAGTTCTGGAGTAATAATCTCAGGAGCAAGTAGTGCTTTAACTTCAGACAGTAAAACTAGTTTAAGTAGTAAAGGATTAATAAGTCCTTCATCAGTTTCATCGATGAGCAATGGTTTGTATGCTTCTAGGAGTGCTTTTAAGAGTTTGAGCAAAACCTCCGCTTCAAGTTCTCTTTCGTTAGACACTTCCGGAAGCAGAAGTTCATATTCTCCAAGCCCTTCCCCTAGTTCTGGTAGTGCTAGTTCTGGGATGCGTAGTCCTAGTAAGAGTTCTAGTCCTAGCAAAAGCCCTGGTAGTGCTAGTAAGAGCAGAAGTCCGTACTCTCCTAGTTATTACAGTAGTGGATCTCCTAGTCCCCGTATTGTTTCACCTGGTTTCAGAAGAAGAAGTAGAAGATTTACGAAGAGGTTTCTCAGGAGGTTAAGGATACTCCAGCCTAAAAAGTACGTGCCCACAGGTTTGGCTGCGACCTTTAGTATATTTGGAAAGCCCTCAAGAAGGGGTGAACAGACAGGTCTTGGTCCTCGTCCTGTGCCTACAAAAAAGAAACGTAAGAAAAAGAAGAGGAGAACTTTATGGTTTAAGATATGAGGAAAAAAATGAAGCTCATATTATGGATTAGTCTAATATTATTGTGCTTATTCGGTCTTGTCACAATTCCAGGTATTATGATTAACATCATTATATCAGGGCATGAAATGCTCTTTTTATTTGGGGCAGTAATTGGTGTACTGATCGCGGAGTTTTTTTTAATAATGATGCCTGGATGGTGCGTTTGGCAACAAATAAGGAGAGAGTAAAAAAATGAGATTGACATACTTCATAATTGGGCTCATTTTTGGAACGATGTTTGTAGCTAGTTTTGGTTTTGTGGTTGAGGAGGCTGCAAGGAATTATGATACTCCTGATTATAATGATTCTTATTTCAAGACTTTTAGGGATAAACTTGATGATTTTAATACCACTTCAAAAAGCATACAGGACACGGTTCTAGACTTTGAGAAAGATCAAGAACCAGGGGTCTTAGACGTTATTGGGTTATACATTACAGGTGGAGTTAAAGCTCTGAAAACTACTGCTGAAAGCTTTGGTGTGTTCTTTAGTATAATGACTGATGCTAGTAGTCATGTGATGGGATTAACAGCTGGGACTGGTAAGCAAATACATGACGGGTTGTTTACAATAATTATTATCACAATTTTTGTGGGGATCATAATTAGCGCTTTATTGAAGAAGGATGTGTAAGAGAGAATGGAATATAAAAATTGGTTATGGACGGTTTTAATCACGCATATCACTCTAGGAATTTTAGTGTTTCAGGAAATAATCTTAAAAGTAATTTTGCAATTTCCTGATCTAATTTCTGCAATGGGTGGTATCACTGCGGTTATTACTGCACAGTTTGTTATAATCACTGCGCCTGCTTGGTACTTATGGAAGCAAATAAAGAAGATCAAGTGATTACTATTTATATTCTGTAGTATAGTAATCTTTAAATACTTTGTCTTACATTTGTCTTACATTATGGTTTATAGAAAACAAACAATAGAATTTGATGCAGAAATCCGTAAAGGAGGAAACGCATTATGCATAAACATACCCCAACACATAGTAAAAAAACACAATCTTCATACTGGTACGCCTGTGAGTACAACACTAGAATTCACGTACATGAAAATATCAAAGCTTACTGCGGAAGAGCTCAGTGAGGCTATTAGCACGTACTTCAAAGAAATACCTGAACTAAGAAAATTTTCTGATTACCAAGTCGCAACCTTCATCCTAATGAAGGGATTCCTAGCGCATGGAGGAAGAATGCCTAAAGGAGAAATAACAGACACCTACAAAAAGATTGACAAGATATTCGAAAAGAACAAAGATAAGATAAGTAGAAAAGAATTTACATTAAGAATATAAAAAAAAGGGTGTTGTAGTTTTGTCGAAAGCAGCGTTTGTTGTCACAGAAGTATTGGATGAGAGAGGGCGCTTTGTCAGTCCTGAAGAGTTCAGGTGGCTCATGCGAAGCTTTAGAGACAGGTATGACCCGCGCAGACTAACCCTAGCCTTAATGTTTTGTGCAGGTTTACGATTATATGACGCTGTCAGAGCAAGGCTTAAATGGTTCAGCAATGATTTTACATCAATGAAAATGAGTCAGTGTAAGCCCAGAATATCCAAGAAGGACGGGGTTATCAGGGCTAAACTAAAACCTCGCTTTGTTCCATTACCTGAATGGTTAAGTAAAGACTTAAGGAATTACATTACGTTTCGTGTAATGGTAGGAGTTTATGTTGGTGAAAGCCTTGATAACTACAGATTGTTCCCTAAACTAGGCAGGAAGAATCTTTATAACTTCTTTGCTAAGATGAGATTGAGGCATAGTGAGGAGTGCCCATGGCTTCTTGACTTATGGCAGGTCATTAAGAGTTATGATGAGAACAGGAACTTGATCCGTGTTCAGAAACGGTACAGAGTAGCCCCACATGCTGGCAGGGCTCATTACTGCACTGCTGCTTATGAAGTTAGCCGCAAAGACGTTAAAGCGACCCAGGTCTTGACAGGGCATAGTAAGATTAAGGATTTGGACAAGTACCTGAAGGTTAGTGGTATTATGGAGAAGAAACTTGAGCTATGCAATAATTACGTAACGCCCCTCCAGCAAATACAAAAAACACCAATCCTAACAGGACAAAAAACGCTACACAGCTTCTAAATTTAATAATGTGAAAGAAGTAGCAGCAAATCTACCACACGACATATAATAATCTTTGAATAACAAGTATATAAAGTTTTCGTTTATCATAGTTTTATAATTATAAAACACAAAAACTTTATAAATGATTAGATTCTTACTGTTCCTTATTCCCTACTTTTGGGATTTTTGACGACAAAAACAGGTGAAAAAACATGAGTAGAGACAACAAAACATATAGGGTGTTCATCAAGGCTTTGGCAAGGGAAGTAGCGGCAAATCTGCCACACGACAAAAGGCGGATTTGTCATGCTCTTTCGAAGTGAAGGTATTGATGAATGGGGGCTTCGGCCCCCAGCACTCACCAAGAAATGTCGTCATAAAAAAAGAGGTGTGTAACTGAACACATTTTATTTTGGCGGGCGGACTAAAAATCCGCCCCCCCAAAATAAACAAAAACGAAGAAAGGTGGTTCAAAATGGTGAAAGGGGTAACTAAAGAGTATATTGAAAAACTAACAGAGAGAATCACTCTAAATATTTTTAGTGTAGGGTGTGATAGAAAAAACTTTGAAATATTAAATTATATACCTTCAAAGACTCAGGATATTGGGAAGAAGCTTGATATAACAAAGATGCCATTGAACAAGCGACTTAATGAGCTCGAAGAAGTGGGCTTACTTAAGAGAGTTAAGCATGAGGGAAGACTTGAAAGAACGCACCTCACAGACAAGTTCATCTCTATAGTACGTATGATTAGAGATGATGTACTAAAAGAAATTCCAAACATATTATAACCAAAAAAATAACTGAATAACTATGGCAAAAAAGTCTGTTAGGTACAAGGGGAAGAGGCTTGTGAGGTATCGTGGAGGCTTTGTTGATCCTGAAGATCATTCAGGGCCTAACTTTAAGCCTGGAAGAGTGTATTATTTTAAGAAGAAAAAGCGTAGGAAGAATAAGAAGGGGCGAAGTAAGAAGGGGAGGGGAAAGTTTTGGTGGAGGAAGAAGTACAAGCACTACATTGAAGGAGACCACTTAACTCAAACAGGAAGTCTGCCTTCTAAACTTGATGGGAGGAGAATTAATTATTGGAAGTGCGTTTACTGTGCAGGTGGTGACGAGAGCGATCTATGCGTTTACACTCCTATTTTTAAGCCTAAAAGGCGAGGAATTAGCAAACTTCTAGATATTCTTGGTTTATGATATTAATCAAACTAAAAAAAAACAGAAGATTTTAAATAATTCCGAGTGATTTCACCTCTTATTATGGGTAAGCGTTACGTTGATGAAAATGGTTATGAAAGAGGGGAAGTTCCTCATAGCAATTTGCTTCATAGACAGATTGCTTATGATTACATTTACAAGCTGAACAGGGAATTGTATCCTTTAAAGTTTAGTGATTATGTTGTTCATCACATTGATGGTAACAAGCGGAACAACGACCCTGCAAATTTGAAGTTAATGGAAAAGGAGGATCATGAAGCACATCATGGTATTAAGGGGATTGTTAAGAATCCCTTAGAGGATCTTAACGTTGGAGAGCACCTTCATGAAAGCGATGTTGATTTGGTTTCTGAAGAAAAAGATGAAGAGGGTGTTGATTTCAGCACTAAAGACAAAAGTAAGAAGATTAATCCTAAGGATAAGTGGGACTTCTTTTTCTTCATCCTAATTTGCATAATAGTCTTGATTGGAATTACAGAAAACACAGTGCCATTTAGTTTATTATTCGTAGCAGTAGTGATCCTTGTATGGGTATTAGTAAAACGGAAATCAAATGTTTGAGTGCCAGTCTTGCGGAAAAGAAATTGAGGACAAATTCACTTACTGCAGCACGTGCTACAAAAAGAAAAAGTAAGAAAATTCTTTATGGTTTTTTGTTCTTGAACAAGCCTACTACGTGGTACGTTAACACCGCTACTGCTAGGAACAGTGTCAAGTACCAAGCTAGCACACTAATAAAACCTTTGTCCATTATGATCGTTGCCGCCAAGAAAACAACAGCAGCAATGACCATCACCTTTTGCTCAATTTTTTTCATATCCATTCTTA
>Ga0208015_1000803_pt1 | contig 13501 bp, 22 predicted proteins | sample 26BtaG_FD_184101 | JGI IMG/M metagenome (GOLD analysis project Ga0208015, IMG submission 184101) | Marine viral communities from Cariaco Basin, Caribbean Sea - 26B_WHOI_OMZ_CsCl (SPAdes) (version 2) | ecosystem: Environmental > Aquatic > Marine > Oceanic | place: Caribbean Sea: Cariaco Basin...
ACTACTCATAAATCACCTCCAATTTAAACTCTTTTCCTACACCCATTCACCTCTCTCCTATACCCCTCAGCTTTCGAGAGGTAATACGTTTCTCCAAATGTCAGTTTCTTAATACTCATCTATCTCCCGTTCGTTAGTATTTTAATACCTGTATTCAGCCGAAATTTTGCATCTTCTCCCGTCTCAGTTGTAACCTTCAGGTGGTATCCATTCTTCAGCGGTTCTATCATCAATAGATTTATTTTACTATCTACATTGATGAGGTCCTTCGTTCTCTTCTTAATTGATAGCATCTTTATCACCTCCTTTCCGAGTTCTTTGTCCTATCCTCTTCCTATCTGATAGTATTTGTAATACAACAAAAAATACCATTCGTTAAGTATCGGAATGGTATATTTGATTATAAATTCAACCTTTAAAATTTTAATTGCCTTAAATGGATTTTTCAAATTCTTATAACCTCTTAACTTAAAATGTTTTAGAAGTTTTATCGTCGGTGATTGACTTTGATTTTATAATCTATTTTAACTCTTAAACTTATATTTGTCAAGCTTTATTTTAAAATATATTTGTCGGGATTTGGCGTCGAGGATTTGGTTGACAGCGTCGGAAAAAATTAATTTATTTAGGTAACTTTGAAATTATGGAAATAGACCTGCCTAAAATTATGGACGGTTATGGTCGAGATTATGGACGTAACCTATTGCTACATATACGAATTATGGAATTATGGACTTTTCGGGTGGGCAAAGATTTTTTGGTGTGGATATAAAGTAATATAAATATATATTATATATAATATATAATATATTAATAAATATAAACTATTAAAATAACCCGCGTAGAATTTTGGAATAGCCGTTTTTCCATAAAGTCCATAAAACTTATATGTATCAATAGGTTAACTCCATAATTGTTTCCATAACGTTCCATAATCGGTTGTAAGTTTAACAGCGTCGAGGATTTACAGCTTTTTCTCGACGGACAGCGTCGGATAATTTTAGAGGTTGAAATCGACCTCGCCGAGAACACTCTAAAATATAATGACGTATGTAATTATAAATATAATCAACGTGTAATCAATCTGATAAGTAACAATTTACTAAAATTCATAAGTTCAATTTATTTTAAAAAAAGACTTGACAAGTATTCTATTTATGGTATAGTTAGAGTATGCAGATTGATAGTATAAGGTTACTAATTAATATACTCCGAGAGAGTATAATTAAATACGAAAGAGAGGAGGATATAATACAATGGCTAAAAAGATAGTTGTGGCAAGACTTTCACACGAGGGCAAGCAATACGTCGGCAAACGTGAAGTCACGTTATATGACGGCAATGACCAGATGACACAAGACGCCAACGTGGGATTAACTTTAAGAGTTCAAAGACAAGTGCGTGACGCACTGAAAGTTAAGAACGGCTTAAAGACAATCTCTACGGGTGGAGAAGCAGTTGATTTGTCTGGTATCGAGGCAGTATAACACACGTTGACAAGTAGTATTCAAAGGGCATATCTGAAATTGGGTATGCCCTCTTTTTATATGTTCAATCCCTAAACTCAATTACCCCAACCCAATCGTCGAAAGCCCTATATATAGGTAACAGGTCAATAGTCGGTAAATGTTCTCCGACCTATACGTTGACCTGCCTCAAGCCCTAAACATTCGTTAGAAGCCGATTGTGGCTCAAATAAGACCACCCATAGCCACCCCCCGAGCCTGTTTATATATATATAAGACCTTCCTCTAAAATCTCTACCACTTTTTACTTAACTATAATTTCAACCTTTAAAATTATAAAAAATCAAAAAAAAATACTTGACAAAACGAAACCGTTATGATATACTCGTATTCAGATACGAAAGCGAATGAATTTAATCATAATTCAGAAGATTAAAATTTTAATTACGAAACTTACAAAGATTGAGTATGGATACGGATTGGTTAGAGGAATTTAATACTAAATTTAAAGGGAACGATATGATACGTAGATTGAGGGAGTTGAGGTTTCACGGGAAGTTGGAGATTAACTTCTGCAGTGGGCGTCCTAGTACAGCTCATTTGAATTGGTGTGTAAGACCATATGTGGATGGAGTGTATGGGAAGACGAAGGCAATAACTGAGTAGATAGAGTAAGGTAATCTTAACGGAAGAAACCTACTTTAATATAGATGTAGTTAACGTGTGAGTCTGTATGTATGAGTAGGTGTTTGTATGTGGAGGTTAGAGTGGAGCAGGAAGAGAGAAGTGAGAGTAGTATTAAACAACAACCAGATAAGATAACCCCTCGCCACCGATTATTGATGAGGTTGTTAGTGAGTGGGAAGATATTAAAGGATGCGGCGGCAGAGGCGGGGTTTAGTTTAGCGAGAGCTAGCGTTATTGTTACGAGTCCTCTATTTAAAGACGAGCTTAAGAGGATGGAGGCTGGCGTCGCTCAAGAATTCGTTGAGGCGGAGGGGCAGAAAACGGTTGATGATACAAGACACGAGTTGATGGAGTCGAGGGTGGTTGCTGCGAAGACACTTAGAGGTGCGTTGGATGATGGAGATAAGAAGATTGCGTTAAGTGCTGCGAAGGATATCCTCGACAGAACAGGTTATGCGAAGGAGGATAAATTACAAGGGAAGATTACGGTCGAACCGAGTCAGTCTTTAATAGATTTAATAGGTAGAATAGGGAGGGATAAGGATGCGGGAACAGATGACAACAAGTGAATTGGAGGATTTGCGGGGGAAGGTACTGGGTAATTTTAGTTACTTCACACAACTCTTCTTAGACCCAGCCTACTATGATGATGTATTTCACACTGGGGTGTGTGAATTTATGCAGACATCTGGACCAAATAAGTTAATTGTCTTACCTCGAACATTCTTAAAGACTACGATAGCTGCAGCGATGTATAGTTTGTGGAAGGCTACTAGAGACCCTACTATACGTATTCTAATCACTTCGAATACAACTCCCAACGCTAAGAAGACTCTCCGTACAGTTCGTGACATTGTGGAGAACAACCAGTATTATCAGTTACTCTTTCCTGACGTTATCCCTAACTTCAGCAAAGTGAGGTGGAGTGATGAGTGTGCTTGTCTTAAGCGACCTGTAGACCATCCAGAAGGTACTTTCGAGGCTGCAGGGATAGGTTCCAATATTATACGTCGGCATTTCAACGTTATTATCGAGGATGATACGGTTGCTCCGAAGAAGGATGAGTTGACTGGGGAAGAGGCTATGCCGAGTAAGGACGATATAGAGAAGGCGGTGGGGTTTCATAAGTTGACTATACCTCTCCTTATAGATGAGGATGACGAACGTATTGTTATTGGTACGCGGTGGGCATCCTACGACCTGATTAATCACGTCATCGGATTGAAGGAAGCGGATGTATATGATAAGCCGTGCTTCAATGAAGATGGGTCGCCACTATATAAGAGGTTTAGTAGAAAGAGATTAGACGCCATTAAGGTAGGAATGGGCACTTATATGTTTAGTATGTTATACTTAAATAAACCACTCGCTAAAGAGTTTATGTCGTTTAATCCTGATTGGTATAGGTATTATGAAGAAGAGGAGTTACCTGAAGATGGTACTACAATTGTAACTATTGACCCAGCAGACCCTCCAACGGGGAAGAAGAGTCAGGATTACTCAGCTATAGTCTCCGTTAAACACACGAAGAAAGGTCTCTACATTAGGAGATATAGGAGGCAGAGAGTGTCAGGGAAGCAACTTATAGACAGCGCATTTCAGGTTGCAGATATAGATGGGGCGATTAAGATACGTATCGAAACTAATAGGTATGCTCACCTCGAGGCAGCGTTTAGAGAAGCGATGGCTATGCACGACAAACATTATATAATAGAGGCTGTGAAGGCTAAGACTATTGCTAAGGAGGCTCGTATCAAAGATAGATTGTCGCCTCTCTTTGAGAATGGGGTTGTGTATATGAAGAGGGGGATGAGGGAACTCGAGGAGGAGCTTACTACCTTTCCGTATGGTAAGCACGACGACCTTATAGACGCACTTAGTTGGCAGATTACGAGATATATGCCACGCGAATTTCAGCGCTCCGAACCAGGTAGACCTCCCCTTCCATCAGGTAGACAATCATTTTCGTTGGAGGAGATAAGGAAGAGTTGTAGGAATAGACATAAGTCACCATATCCATTCACTCGACAGGTAGAGCAGGTGATGGTATGAATTTAATAATTTCAATAATTAAAATTACTAACTGTAAGGTAGGAGGATAGTATGGCAAACACACAATATGGAGCTAGATGGGTGCTGGACACAGCTGAGTCGGTGGTTGCAACAGGTACGTTCGTTAGAATTATGGCTCTCTGGTTTGTTGGAACTAGTGATGTAGATGATTGTATACTACACGATGGAGCAGGTAAGGAAATTTGGAAGTGCAAGTTAGGTGATGTGTCGGTAAGCGGTAATCAATCTGGCATTAGTTTTGGGACAGCAGGTCTAGTGGTGGATGGGATGGATTTGGATATTATAGATAATGGAGTGCTTTACGTTTATTTAGGTAAATTATAGGAGACACAGATGCCAGCAGGTTTTGAGAGGTGTAGAGAGCAGGGTGGGAGGATTCGTACAATTAAGCCGACGGCAGACACATATATGCCGATATGTTACTTAAAAGGTAAGTCCTACCGAGGCGAATTACACCACACCAAAAAAGGTGGAACTGCGCAGGCAATTAAAGATAGGATGGGTAAATAAATGTATGACCAACAACCGAAGTATGGAAGACCGAGGTCTGATGCTCAACGTAGACTTCGACACAAAAGATTATATGGGGCAGGGAAGTTACCTTCTAGAGGGACAGGTAAAGGTAGAAGTATGAGTGTAGCGGACGCAATACAACAGAGGATAGGTAGGGGATGAAAGCAGATATAGCACAATGGACTGATTTGATAGGGCAGGGTATAAGGTATAAGGAAACGTTTGGGAGTGCTAAACGTTGGCATACTTATAGAGAGTATGGTAGAGGGAGATTTAGTGGATACTCTACGACCACCAGCGGTATTCTTCCCTACAATCTTGTACACTCCTCCCTTCGTGCGATGACCCCGAACGTATACTTCCGTAACCCTTACGTAAGTGCTGCTCCCCGATTTAAGCCAGGGATGCATATGCACGCTAAGATTGTGGAGTCGGTAGATAATTGGTTGATACAAGAATTAGAGATGAAGGCGATGTTTAAGACTATGGTGCAGGATTGTTTTTACACCGATAGAGGGATTGGGAAGATTGGGTATGACAGTCTGTACGGAGGGTCGCAGACAGCTGCACGCACTGCGAACGCTCAAGTTGCTGAATTACTAAACACTCCTATCACCCAACTCGGTAAGACGAAGAATGAGAGGATAGAGTATAATACCAACGTTAAGCCTGGGATGCCGTGGGCAGTACGTGTTATGCCTGACTTTTTTATAGTTCCATTTGGAGTCCGTACGTTGGATGACTGTCCCTGGGTAGACCACATCGTTATTCGTTCATTAGCGGATGTAAAGAATGACCCGAAGTATAAGAATACAGGGAAGTTAGAGGGGACTCATATGGAGATGCTCCACAAGGACTTGCACCGTGCAGATTTCTATAAGGAGTTAGCTAAGTTTACCGATTTGGTTGAGTTGCACGAGATTCGAGATTTCAAGCGAAAGGAGATAAAGGTTTTTGTTCCTGGTTACGACCAATGGATACGTCCTCCCACCGAAGACCTCCTACAGACGGAAGGGTTACCATTCATAGATTTCACCTTTAATGAGGATACCGAGTATTACTGGGGTCCTTCCGACGTCCAAATTATGGAGCCCCAACAACTAGAGGTTAATGAAGCGAGGACGCAAGCTATGTTACACCGACGCATAGCTCTCGTAAAGTTTCTTATAGAGCAGGGAGGAATGGAGCCTGGGGAGGTTGATAAGATGCTTTCCGAATCCGTCGGACCAGCTGTGTTTACGAAAGGGAAACCATCCGAAATCGTCGCCCTCCTACAACCTCACATCCCCGCCGACCTCACGCAGTGGACAGATGTTATTAGGTCGGATGTACGAGAATTGTTGGGACAGAGTAAGCAAAGTATGGGAGAGGCTCCCCCAGGACGTCGCACGAAATATGAGATGGAGGTTGTGGAGGCTGGGCACGGTCTACGAATGGATGAACGGAGGGATGTGGTTGCGGATGCTCTCGTTAAAGCTATCCGTAAAATTAACCAAGTTATCTTCAAGAAGTGGACAGCTGAGAGAGTAGCACAAGTGGTTGGATACGATGGAGCTAGGTATTGGGTAGCACACACTGGCACGGAGATTGCGGGCGAATACAATCTACGAGTGGATGTGGAGAGTATGACGCCTAATACTAAGAGGGTTAAGAAGAGAGAGATTATAGAATTAATACAGGCGTTGGGTAACAATCCTCGTGCTAATATAGACTACCTTATGAGACTTCTACTTAGGGAGTATGAGTGGATTGATGCTATGCAAGTCCTACCAGAAGCGCAGGAGACGATGGGGCAGCCTATGGGGCAGAACGAATTTATTGGGATGCAGAACAAGATGGCAGGTAATCCAGAGATGTTGAAACAGAGAGCGAGTAAGACTGCTGATAGTATAGGGAGACTAATGTGATGGCTAATTGTACACGGTGTGGGAAGTGGTTACCAGTGTGTAAGTGTGATGGTACACGCTCGCCATCTATACAGGTCTTTAAACCTATGGTATATAATGATATTTGTGAGACGCCTATACTAATCACCAGTAAACGACATCTACGCGAGGAGTGTAAGAAACATAACGTACTAGCCGCAAGGCTGATGTAGGAGGAGGTGAATATGGAGAACATAAGCCAAACAGTAGTGAAAGGTGACTCAGCAGGTGGGATTAAGCCTGTAGTACCTCTCAAGGTGGTGAGGAGTAATTTACCAGAATTCAAACCAGGTCAGATGGGAGAGGGTGATGTAACTGATAAAGGGCAGAACCAACAACCATCAAAACCTTTGAAGGTACAACCAAAGGTTGTGGAAACTAAACCTAAAGGAGTCATCACCATTAGACTCTACAAGAATAGACCTTATAAGGTGGATTTCGAAGGGACGATTACGGGGACAGATAGAGACATCGCGTGGAGAGCTATGATGAAACAATATATGATTTGGAAGGCTAAGCTAGCAAAACAAGGAGGTAAGTAATGGGAAATGAAGGTAATGGTAACGGAAGCGATGGAACCAAGGGAGCTGCAGGCGAAGTCCAGCAGCAGCTAACCGACACTCTTACTAAACTAGGAGCGTTGGAAAGCGAAACAAAATCATTAAAGGACGCGAAGGTTGACCTTGAACGCAAACTCGATGATGCCGATAAGGAACTGCTTAGCGAAGATTATCTCAACTTTAAGGACAGTAAGAGTAAGGGTAAGGGCGGTGAAGCGGACGATAGTAAGGGAGCTGGGGAGATTGATTTCGATACAGCCTCCAACCGTGAGATTGTAGAGTATATAGGGAAGAAGTACAAGGGTGATATTGGAGCAGTAGTTAAAGATATATCAGGTCGATTAGATAAGACCGAGAAAGGTCTCGCAATGACTTTTGCTCAAGTAGATGTAGCTTTAACTGCGCTCAAGCACGATGGGAGAGATGGAAAGCCTGCATTTGACGCTAACCAAGAAGCTATCTTCAAGATAGCTAAAGCAAATCCCTCCTGGAACGCTGGAAGATGTTACTCACAATTCCTTCTACAATCTAAAGCCGACGCTGACACTGAAGCTGAGAGAGTGAAGAAAGAGCAGGAGTTGAAAGATAGAGAGGCTACCGAGAAAAGCGGAGTGCCTGGAAGTGTGGTGCAGGATAAACAGTTATCGAAAGATGAGGCTGCTGCGCTCGCATACAAGAAGGCATTTGGAAACGCAGCATAAATACTACGATAAGGAGTAAGTATGGCAAATCCAACACTGACCGAACAGCTAAATACTATGTATACGACAACCTGGTATCTACGTCGAAAAGAGATTGTAGACCAGATATTTAATGCTACGCCCTTCTGGTATCTTCTAAGTAAGAAAGGGAAGAGGTCAACCCAGACTGGTGGGCGTTCGATAGAGATTCCACTGCAGTACGCTAAGAATGAGACCGTGAAGTTTATCGGTAAAGGCGGTACTGTGGATTTAGCTGCAACAGACCCTCTCACCGTATGTCATTGGAATTGGAGATATCTAACTGGTCATATTGTAAGGTATTTTGCGGACTTTCAGAAGAACAGAGGTCAAGCTCAACTGATTAAGAAGGTTAACGCTGATATTGATAACTTACAAGCTAGTTTGATAGACCACCTTGAAAGTGCTCTCTTCAGTGATGGTACTGGTGATAGTGGGATGGCGATAGATGGATTGTTGAATATTGTGGCGGAAGCACCCGCAACGGGTACGGTTGCTAATCTGAACCGTGCAACATACAGCTGGTGGCGCAACCAATATAAAGATATGAGCGGAGAGGCAGCTTCTATTTATCTTCGTAAGAGGATGAATACGATGTTCAACGATTGCGGTAAGCAAGGGAAGGGTGTGAGTAGATTTCCCGATATTATCGTGTGTGCACAGGATGTACACGAGATGTATGAGAGTGAGGCTCTCGAAATCTCTCGTATAATCATCTCTGATAGGAAGATGGCGGACTTAGGTTTTGGTGACATCGCTTTTAAAGGACGTCCTATGACTTGGGCTCCAAGCTGCCCAGACGGTTCTCTGTATATGCTTAACACAGCTGTTATGGAGTGGGTAGCAGACCCGATTGAGAACTTCACCTTAGGTGATTGGCTACCTATCGTGAATCAACCTAGAGATGTGGTTGCTCACGCAATGACGGTTGGTAACTTAACGACTGGAAATTGTAAGAGATTGGGTGTCATTTTCGACATCGCTGAATAGTACGTATAAGAGTAACTCAACCTAACTGAGTCTAAAAACAAGGTCGAGATGGTGGTTAGGTCGCCTCCCTCGAACAAACAAGGAGATAAATATGAGAAGTCCAGGTGGTCAATATGGTGGGTTGATGGCAACCCAGAGTATATACGAAACATCCTCCGTCGCTAACTGTGCAATTGGAACGAGGCTCCCAATGGGAGACCGTACCTTCTTCTATGGGCACGCTGTTGCGACAGTAGCTGCAGGATTATTAGCCGCTCCGGATGCAAGTAATGCAGGACCAGTCCTACTCGCTGACGGCTCACTAGTAGCTATGACAGCAGCTCAAGCACAATTGTCACCAATCGCTATTACAGCAGCTTTGACGGTGGGGCAGAAGTTCATCGCACTAACTCACGCATCCGCTCTCGATAACATCACGAAGGATGAGTTGCAGAATGGGTACGTTGTACTGACAGATAGTGCGGGCGTCGATGTGATACATAAGATTAAGCGGAACAATGCTTGGTCAGCATCAGTCGCAGACTACGTCGAAATCGAACTGTGGGATGAGATACAAGCTGCGATGGCGGATGCAACCACAGGCGTTATATTGACTTGTAGTCAGTATCGTAATTTGAGACCAGCAACTCAGGGAACGGATGAGTCGCCGATAGGTGTTCCTCTCGTTTCAGTTGCGGCAGGTTACTACGGTTGGTTCCAAACTTGGGGGCCTGCGGGAGTGGTTACTGTAACGGATACAGCGATAGGTGGACAGGATGTAGAGTTTCAAAGCACTGGTCAGGTTGCACTACGTGACACAGACGGTGTAGAAGCAAGAATAGGTTATGGGATGGCGGACGTTACGGCGGCTGGTGATATGGGTCTCGTGATGTTGCAGATAGCACCATAACGATAACATCAACGGAAGTATAACCTCCCCCTCCTGAGGGGGACAACAAAGAGAGGTTGAGATGAGTAAGATATTAGGTGGAAGTGGTTTTGGTGCATTGATTACGCCACAGGAGATATATAAGGCTAGTGCTACACAGTACCACCGATTAGGTACTAGGTTGGTAAGGGGTGACCGTATATTTAAGTATGCGAAGGCGGGTGCTACTCTAGCAACGCAGGTGTTAGCTTGGTACAACGATTACGGAGTGTCTGGTTGGGCTGCTGTTCCAACAGCGAGTGCGGCTAACGCTCATACTGTATACGCAACGATAGGTGCGGCAGAAGGTGTAGCAAGTGATGGAGCGGTTGCGGCTCACGAGTTGGAAGGTGGGTGGGTTACTATCTTCCGTCTTAACGCTGGTACGTCTAACACCGATTTTACATTCCAGATATTAGACAATACAGCAGTCGCAGCTGGAGGTGGTACGACTACACTAACTATAGACTCCGAACTACCCTACGCTTGCACGACATCAGCATACACCGAAATCACTGGCAATATATACAGTGACGTTCGGACGGGGAATATGAGTGGTCGTAGAGGGTGCGTTGGAGTGGCTATGTCAGCTGCTACAACCAGTCTCCCCTACTTTTGGTTACAAACGTGGGGACCTTGTTGGGTTTCTCCACAAGCAGCGGTTGGTAATACAGACAACACCAATGCTCTCGTAGCTAGACACGACGGCTCACTTGATATATGCGATTTAGTTGCGGACGATGCATACGGCAACCAAGAGTGTCAACACGTTGGGTTTGTTATTACGAGGATTGCTGGAGGAGCTGAGACACAAGGCACACCGTTGATTATGCTGCAGATATCAGTATAATTATAAGTAGGAGGTAAGAGATGGACGATAAGAAGAAGATTATTACTAAAAAGGAGTACCTTGAGGAGTGTGCGAAGACTAGGGAACCTAAACCGAAGGTGGAGGCTCCTAAAACGATTTATAGAGGTACTAGATGTCCTAGTATATAGTTAGATAGCGGGAGACGAGATACCTCCCGCTACCATAACAAGGGGAAGTTAAAGAGGTTGAAGAATAGGAGGAGAGATGAGTATAAGAGGCGACATAATTGAGTATATGTACGCAGGAGACTCGGACCCATTCTCACATTGTTTGAAGCAGACAGACGACGATACGAGTCCTGATGGAGTAGTGTCCGCTACGCAAGGAACACATTTAATTATCGATTACGATGGAGACGCAAGTGATAAGGACGTGTATATTAATACTGACGGTAGCACTGCTTGGACTCAAATTCACGATGAGACCGCTTAGTTCGGAGGAGAGGATGCCAAACGATGAGGAAGTAGGAGTAGCTAGTTACTACACCAATGATAGTGTCGACCCTCGATGGGGAGGGGTTACTAAAAGTGGGGAGATATTTGATGAGACGAAGATGACGGCAGCAGTTCTCCCAGAGAGGTGGGAGGAACTGAAGGGGAAGAAGTTGAAGGTTACTGGTCTTAAAACTGGTCAGTTCGTAGTCGTTACAGTTAATGATACTGGAGGTTTTGGGAAGTATGGGCGCAGTTTGGATTTGAGTAAAGCGGCATTTGAGCAGATAGCTAACGTAGCGAATGGATTAACTGATGTTAAGATAGAGGTGGTTAAAGATGGCAATGAATAGAGAAGATATGCGAGACGAAGTACGCGCCAACATAAAGAGGACGGCGGCTGCGTTTAGTGACGCGAAGATAAACCGTAGGTTAAATTGGGCGCAGGACTACCTCTCCGACCTCCACACCTACGAGGAGATGAGGAAGACTGATACCAGTAAGGAAACGACGGACGGAGCTAATACTATAACCTGGCCCACTCGAATGAAAGATTTATATAGTGTGGTAGTACGAGACGGAGCCCGCTCTCGCAAATTAATATACGTGAAAGCGAGGGAGTTTGATGACATCGTCCCACGTCCAGCTACCTATTCGGAGGGTCTCCCTTCGTGGTACGTAGATTACGGCTCTACATTCGAGTTGTTTAAAATACCTGACGCTACCTACTCGCTGGTCATCCGACATAGTCAGTACCCAGCAGATTTCGCTGACGATTCTTCGGAGTCAAGTTTATTACGTAAAGACGCACTTATAGTTGCGATTGCAACAGTCTTCGGATTTTGGTCACTACGCGAATTGGAGGATGCAGCATATTGGGGAGGGGAGTTGGTTCCTCCTCTCTATGAGGCTAGCTTAACTGGAGACCACAGCGGAGAAGATTGGGTACCGATAGCGAGAGGTTTCAATTCAGCAGCTGCCCCAGTTATGTCAGGGCAGTGGTGGCTCAACCCTTTTAGTGGTAGGCACTAATAAAGGTTGTAATTTTAAAAATTGAAATTACGACAAATACAAGTAGCGAAGGAGGTAATGAATGGCAATATCGAAGAGACCTATGGTAGGGGGAGCATATTACAAAGGATACAAGTTAGTTGTATCTGCAACTCCTGGAGATTACACTCTAGATATGACGCTGTCTGATAAGGCTTGTGCAGCCAACGGTATAACCATCGTACCCGACGTATATGGGGCAGGAGACCACTTTAAATTAGAGCATTTGAACTCCAGTAATACAGTTATCGCTCTACTTGCTACTACCATCTACAACATTGGGAAGAATGCTGCGTGGGTGTTTGACTTTCCTTCGTTGGAGTTATTGGATGCGGGAGATAAACTGCGACTAACATATACGAATGCGGCAGGTAAGGCATTGAATGTGTATACAAATTTAGAGCGCTTAACCACAAAAGATGGAGGTGCGTAATGCAGGGAGTTAATGCGGGTGGGGGAGATAGTGGAGGAGGATTAAAAGTTAGGGAAGAAAAGCTGCGTAAGAAGGTTGTGTTGGAGGATGTGGAGATACACACGAAAGTGGTGGAAGTACAAGTTCCACGGTTCGTCGATAAGGTTGTGGAAGTAGCGAAATACATCCCGAAAGATATTGAGGTGGTAAACGTCAAAGTTAATGAGAGGACGGTAGACACTCAGACAGTGGTAGTTAAAGAGAATGTAGTGGAGGTAGACAAGCCCTCTTATAAAGAGGTTGTTGTTGAGGTACCTAAATTTGTTCCAAGAGAGGTTAACGACTGCGTTATAAAAGAGGTCGAGAAAGTGGTAGAGGTACTAAAAGTGGTGGAGAAGATTAAAGTCGTAGAAGTACCTATAGAGGTTAAGAGGGTGAAGTTGGTGGAGGAGATACTAAAGGTGCCTAAGATACAATACGTCCCAACGGAAGTGGAGAGAGTGGTGTGGAAAGATGTACCAAGGGAGAGGTGTAGTAACTGTGGGAGACCCGTATAATGCCTATTGACTTAAGGAAGATGGCTGATACAATCTCAGTGGATAGAATAGTAAACTTTGAAATTCCTACTCCTGCTCCAGATGGTTCTACCACAGTATTCACCACTTTGGACGCTAAAGCTTACGAAGCAGGAACAATGCAGCTATTTAGAGACCAACTAACATTACAAGGCGGAGGCGTAGACTTTACAGAGACGACACCTAATTCTGGTGTGTTTACTGTAGTGTCCGCTCCTGACGCAGATGAGGTGCTATGGAGCAGATATATAAAACAGTAGTATCTACAATTCTATGTTTATTATTAGCTACTTCAGTTTACGCAGCTGCTCCTAAAGCTAAA
>Ga0208015_1000805_pt1 | contig 13442 bp, 12 predicted proteins | sample 26BtaG_FD_184101 | JGI IMG/M metagenome (GOLD analysis project Ga0208015, IMG submission 184101) | Marine viral communities from Cariaco Basin, Caribbean Sea - 26B_WHOI_OMZ_CsCl (SPAdes) (version 2) | ecosystem: Environmental > Aquatic > Marine > Oceanic | place: Caribbean Sea: Cariaco Basin...
TCTGTTCCACAGGCCCACCGGGCACGAACTGCACCAAAGCAAAATTGATCACCAGGATCCCGAACAGTGTCGGGATCACCAGCAAGAGACGTCGAAGGATATAAGCTGCCATGTCAGGCGCTTACCGCAATGCACCAGAGGATTTCAATGCCGCTTCCTTATCGGCATTGACCCACCAGATATCCCGAAGGCCCAGATCAAAGGGGGGCAGGTTTTCCGGATGCTCGTAGAAATCCCAATACGCCACCCAGCTCACGTCCAGATACCATGTCGGCACCATGAAACGCTTGGCCCGCAGCACGCGATCCAGCGCCCGAACATTGCTTTGCAGGGTCTCCTGATCAGTTGCTTCGACGATTGCCGCAATCAGTTTATCCACCGCGGGATCTGCAAGCCCCGCAGGATTGAAAACGGAATATTCATGCGCCTCTGACCCGAACTGCTGATAGAGCCCGGTCGAAGGTTCCAGATACTTCGGGTAAGCGAAGGTAATCATGTCAAAGTCTTTTTCACGCCGACGGCTGGTGTACTGAGCATAGTCCACCCGGCTTGCAATGGCTTCGACCCCCATCTGGCGCAGGTTTGCCACATAGGGCTGAACGATCCGTTCGATGGTTGGGGAATCCAACAAGAACTCGACCTTCAGCAGCTCACCATCAGCGTTTCTGCGCAAACCATCGTCACCAACGCTCCAGCCCGCGTCATCCAGCAACTTCATTGCACGGCGCAAATTGCGGCGATCACCGGGGCGGTCAGCCTTTGAACTATGCGCCATCACCGGTTCACTGCTAAGGAGTGCCGGATCGATCATGTCCCCCAGCCCGGTCAGCACCTCCAGCTCGGCCCCTTGCGGCACACCCTTGGCTTCCAGCGCGCTATCCTGCCAGAAGGAGTGGCGCTGACGGAACAGACCGTACTGCAGGCTCTCGTTCGTCCAATCGAAATTATAGGCCAGCTGCATCGCTTCGCGCACGCGCGGATCCTGGAACTTCGGGCGCAACAGGTTCATCACAAAGCCACTGGCTGCAGGGACATTACCGTCGGCAAATTCGCCCCTGACCACATGCCCATCGGCCACCGCATCGAATTCATACGCAGTTGCCCAGCTCTTGGAGTTGTTCTCGGGGCGCATCGTGTAGACGCCCGCTTTGAACCCTTCCATCGCAGCAACCGCATCGCCGAAATACTCGATCCTGATCCGATCGTAGTTGTGGCGCCCTACGTTCACATTCACGTCTTTGCCCCAATAGTCCGGGTTGCGCTTGTATGTGATGCGCTGGTTCACATCGAGAGATTCCAGAACATAGGGACCAGATCCGATGCCCGGATCAAGCCGCGGCTCATCCAGACGCCGGTTTTCCGGGTCCGCCTCGAACCATGCTTTGGAAAAGACAGACGTGCCGCCAACCTGAGTGATCATGGCGCGACGGGGAAAATCAGGAGAGAAGTAGAATTTCACCCGATGCGGCCCCAGAACCTCGGCCTTGGGAATGCGTTTCTTGACCGCCTCGGCGTAAGATTTCAGGCCCTGTTCCAGCAGCAGATTGTGTGAAAACACCACATCTTCAGCCGTCAGTGGGCTCCCGTCAGAGAACCGCGCTTCGGGGCGGAGGTTGAAAATCACCCAATCCTGCGTTTCCGGGTACTCCAGGCTCTCTGCCAACAAGCCATAATAGCTGCCCGGCTCGTCATAGGATTCGACCAAGAGAGATTCGAAATGGTCCGCCGACATCGCGCCGCCGCGCCCCTTGCGGGTGTAGGGGTTCATGCTGTCGAACGTCCCGACTGCGGAGAGAGACAATTCGCCCCCCTTGGGCGCGTCCGGATTTACATAATCGAAATGCGCAAAACCTGCCGGATACTTCAGCTCGCCGAATTCAGCAAAGCCGTGGCTCTTGATGATCTCCCCCTCTGCCCGGGCAATCGTGGCCAGCAGACACATCACAATCAACGCCAGAAAGCTGGCTGCAATGCTGCGGAAAAACGGTTGCGGATCAATAACTCTGGCCGAAACGGCACGGCGAGCGGTGAGGGGCGTTTTCATCTGCAAGAACCTCCTTGGTGCGGCGTTCACTGTCAGGAACACTTGGTGCAAAGCTAAGCGGCGGCACCGGGAACATTCAAGTTCAGATTGGCTGAATTTCCCGTGTGTCAAGGCGTGAACCCGCCGATCCGCTGCTCTGCACCCTGTCAGAGCACTGCAGACAAAAAAAGACCGCGCTCAAAGCGCGGCCTTTCGAATTTGTCAGAGCCTGCCGGATCAGTTGTCGAGGCTGTCCAGATAGGCGATCAGGTTCACACGATCGCTTTGTTTCTTCAGGCCGCTAAAGCTCATGGTGGTGCCAGGCGCGTACGAAGACGGCTTGGTCAGGAAGGCGTCCAGTTCCTCTGCGGTCCAAGTGCCGGACATGCCGGACAGGGCGCCAGAGTAGCCAAAGCCATCTGCGGCGGCAAATTCACGACCTACAACACCATAAAGGTAAGGGCCGGTCGCATTCGCGCCTGCTTCAAGTTTGTGGCAAGCAGAGCATTTCTTGAAGACCTTGGCACCTTTGCCAACGTCTGCAGAGGCCATCAGTTCACCAAAGTCTACAACTTCGGCAACTTCTTCTGCACCTGCCTCTTCCACTTCAATCACATAGGAAGCTTCACCATGTGCTTCGGTGTGATACAGTTCCTCTGCGGCCCATTTGCCCAGAAGGAACACGAGGAACGCGCCGCAAAGACCTGCGGTCGCTTTGGTAAGGGTCATCGTGTCAAACATGATCGCGAGTCCATTTCAGCTGTCTGAGGGGTTGTCTAAGGCTTCCCCTCTCAAGTGGCAAGGTATAGACAGCGCGACGAAACGCCCGTTTTTTGAAGTTTTGCACGGATGCCGCAGTTATGACCCAGAGAATTGCCATTCAGGGGGAGCTTGGCTCCTACAGTCACGAGGCCTGTCGTAACGAACGGCCAGATATGGACGTGCTGCCGTGCCGCAACTTTGAGGACGCAATCAATGCGGTCCGCAGCGGTGAAGCAGAGCTTGCCATGTTGCCTGTCGAAAACTCCACCTACGGGCGGGTCGCCGACATTCACCGGCTTCTTCCCCATAGCGGGCTGCACATCATCGACGAGACATTCGTGAGGGTTCACATCAATGTCCTCGGCGTGCCCGGCGCCAAGCTGGAAGACATCACCGATGCGCATTCCCACCTTGTTCTGCTGCCGCAGTGCGCCCGTTTTCTCAATGAAAACAACATCCGCGGCCGTGTCAGCCCAGACAATGCCCGCGCCGCACGCGACGTTGCAGAAGCCAAAGACAAGACCCACGCAGCCCTGGCAAGCGAGCTGGCGGGAGAGATCTATGGGCTGGATGTTCTGGCCCGCCACATCGAAGATCAGGGCGACAACACCACCCGGTTCCTCACCATGTCGCGCACGCCGGACCACAGCCGCCGGGGCGAGCATGGTATGATTACCAGCTTTGTTTTCGAGGTCCGCAACATCCCCGCTGCGCTTTACAAGGCGATGGGCGGATTTGCGACGAACGGCGTCAACATGACGAAACTCGAAAGTTACATGGTCGGCGGCTCATTCACCGCGACGCAGTTCTATGCAGACATCGATGGCCACCCGGATGACCCAAATGTGCGCCTCGCCATGGACGAGCTGGCCTATTTCACAACAAATATCGAGATTCTCGGCGTTTACCCCGCAAATCGCGACCGCCTCTGATTCTCTGTTACTCCCGCCCAACAAAAAGCCGCGCCAGTATTCGCTGACGCGGCTTTCTTTTATCTTGGCACTTCAACGTACCTCAGAACGCTTCAGACGGTACCGCTCAACCTCGCCTCGGTCTGACGGGCAAATTCGCTCACACGGCGTTCAAATCCCCGCACAAGCCGGGTCTTGGCCAGTTTCAGCGACTGAACCATCAACCGGCCCGACAGCGTCTTGGGCGACAGCGCCAGTTTCACCACCATCCGGGTCCGTTGTGGCGAAAGAGCGAGAAGCTCCACCTCCAGATTGCCATCAACCCCACTGCCCGTTCCTGTCACAGCCATCATGGTGACCGGCTCGTAGGTGGTCAGCGCGACGTTCAGCTTGCGGTCCTTGCCACGGAACTGAAATGCCACGTCCCACGCCAATCCGTTCTCGGGATGCGCAGCATCGCCCATGCGCTGAACCTCGGCACCGCGACGCAGGGCCTGGCGCTCCATATTCTCAAAGTCACACAGCGCGTGAAACACCTCCGCAATCGGGGCATCAATGTCCTCTTTGCCGGAAAACTCCATACGGTCTCTGCCTTTACGCCATGTCTCGGAAGATAGATCTGAAATCTACTATTCGTCTCAATCCAACGTATCCGCAAGCCAGTTCTGCAATAGAAAATGTGCAATTGCGCCTTTGCGCGGCTGGCGGATCGTGGGGTGGTCTCCCGCGAAAACCGTCATCATGTCCTGCCGACTGACCCACAGGGCGTCTTCGATCTCGTTCGGATCAATCTTGATATCGCGGCCCAGCGCCTCGCCTGCGCAGCCAAACATCAGTGACATTGGAAACGGCCAGGGTTGACTGGACAGATAGGAAACGGCGCCGACTTTCACTCCGGTTTCCTCCTCGACCTCTCGCCGGACCGCAGCTTCCAGCGTCTCGCCCGGTTCCACAAAGCCCGCAAGAAGCGAATACATTCCCTCCGGCCAACCGGGTGAACGCCCTACCAGAACCGATTCGCCATGTGTGATCAGCATGATCACAACCGGATCGGTGCGCGGGAAATGCGCGCCTCCACAGCTCGGGCAAATCCGCTGCCAGCCAGCCTGGGCCATATTGCTCTTCTCGCCACATCGTGCGCAGAAACGATGTGTCTCATGCCAGCCAAAGATCGCTCTTGCTGTGGCGGCAAACTCGGCTTCGGCACGGTTCAGATGGGCCATGATGCGGCGCAGCTCTGCAAATCCGCTGTCCTGCGGCAGCTCAGGATGCCGCTGCTCACTGAGATCAACGAATCCACCGACACTATCGGTGTCCTGCGCCTCTGGCTCCCATGTGCTGATATCTATCGCAAACCGCGCAACACCTTTGGCACACCGCCCAAGAAAGACCGCCTCTGTCTCTTGGCCCTTCACGACGGGATGCGTGGCAGGCAACCACGCCAGCGCGCCCGGCACATCGCCGACCGCGGCCAGCTGGCACAAAGGCTTGCCGCGCCACATCACCAACACCTGCGCCGTCTGCCATTGCTCGGCCAAGGCCTGTGGGTCATCGCGCAACTGCGCTGCGCGATCGATGTTGCCACCCCCAAAGGTGACCTGCTCTGCATTATTCATGGACCCGTCCTTAACCTGTCTCTGCCCCGCGCGGCGCTGTTGCACACGTGCTAGCTGCTTGAAATAACCGCACAAACTCCCCCATTGATTGCAACGCTGTCTCTTCAGGGTCACAGTCAGGGAGAAAACCGTTTTCCCATATAAATCTTGAAAATCGCAAATCACACTTATCTCAAGGGGGAAGAAGCATTTTGTGTCTAATTCTCCGCAAAAAACAGCTTTCCAGTTCGGAGTTTGGTTGCTTCAAACTGCGCCGGTGAGTTGTTAATAAATTCGCAACCTTCGCCATTGCCTGGAAACACCGTGAGATTTGCAAGAAGCGCAACATGACAGGATCGGAGCAAACCGACGACCACGAAGTTGGATGTCTGCGCATTCTGGCGACGACGGACCTGCATGCCAACCTGTTGAGTTATGACTATTATTCGGATCGACCAGATCCGACCGTCGGTCTGTCGCGGGTTGCAAGCCTGATTGATCAGGCCCGTGCAGAGGCAGAAAAGACGCGTGCCAGCACTTTGCTGGTCGACAACGGCGATAGTCTGTTTGGCACGCCACTGGCCGAACTGCCCACCCGTATCGGAGATCCCACTCAGGCCGCTGTTCCGCTTGCCTTTGACCTACTGGGATATGATGCCATCGGATTGGGCAATCATGATTTCGATTTTGGCATCGACGTTCTGAGCCAGACAGTGGCCCAGATGGACTGCAGCGTGATTTGCTCCAATGTCCGCGCACTCGACCCCGAGTTGTCTTTGCCGTTTTCCACGACCACGATCATTCACCGTGATTTGCATCTTGGAACCGGCACCCGTCCCATCAGGCTGGGCCTGCTGTCGGTGCTGCCGCCACATACGATGAAATGGGGCGCCTACCAGCTGCGCGACAAGGTCGAAATCGACCAGATGGTCACCAGCGCCCAGCGGACGGCTGCATCCTTGCGCGACGCAGGCTGCGATCTGGTGATTGCATTGGCCCACACCGGTCTTGACCCGCATGACGGCGAAGATGACGCCGAAAACGCGCTAAAGCCGCTCAGCATGTTGACGGAACTGGACGCAATCGTCGCGGGTCACACCCATCTGACCTTGCCGGACGGGCGCCACACATTTGCCAAACCGATTGTGATGCCCGGCGCTCATGGTTCACACCTTGGTATCATCGACCTTTTCCTGACGCACAGCGCGCAGGATGGATGGCAGATCACGGATCATTCCGTGGATCTGAAGCCAATCATCAAACGTGGACCAGACGGCACGGTCCAACCCCAGTCGCCAGAGCAGCAGACCCTGACCGAGGCACTGGCCCCACAGCATGAACGCACCCGCAGGCGCATGGCGCAACCCGTCGGGGGGACCGCGCAGTCGCTGCACTCGTTCTTTTCCTTCGTGGCAGAGGACCGCGCCCTTTCGCTGGCCGCCTGGGCCCAGGCCGCTGCGGTGCGTCCATTGCTGCAAAACACCGTTGCTGCGAATCTCCCCCTTTTGTCGGCCTGTGCACCGGGCAAGTTTGGCGCCCGTTCCGGGCCAAGCAACTACACCGACGTCCCCGAAGGACCGATGTACATGCGCCATGTGGTCGACATTCAGCCCTTCCCCAACGAACTGCGCGCAGTGGTCGTCGACGGGGCGCAGCTGCGGGATTGGCTCGAGATGTCGGCGGGGCTTTTCAACACAATCCGCCCCGGTAAAGGCGACCAACCCCTCATTGATGAGGACCGCGCAGGCCATAACTTTGATGTGATTTTCGGCCTCGAATACGACATCGATGTCTCGGCGCCACCGCGTTTCAGCAGCAACGGGACCCTCTGCGATCCGCAGTCCAGCCGTATCCGCAACCTGTGCTGGCAGGGGGCACCGGTACGCGACAGCCAGCATTTTGCCATTGCGGTGAACAGTTTCCGGATCGGCGGTGGTGGCAATTTCGCCGTACCGCAAACCGCAACACGCCTGCCGCTGCCCTCTGTCAGGGTGCGCGATGCTATCTGTGACTACGTTGCAGGTCGACTTCCCCGCGACCCGCTGGAGGATGCGCCATACCCGTGGCGCCTAAGGCCGATGCCGCAAACCCAGGTGGATATCTTCACTGGTCCCGATGCCAGGGCCCACCTGCATGAATTGGACCCCGCAACCCACCGTGTCGCCGGTTTGACCCCCGATGGTTTTTTGAAAGTGGTTGTCTCTCTCTGAGTTTTGCAGCGGCCATTGGTTTGATTGCAGACAGGCTTGCCATTCCTGGTCACCCCCCCTATATCGGGCCTTGAGAGGTTGGCGCGGGCGAGCGCCTCGCCAACCTGGTCAGGTCCGGAAGGAAGCAGCCACAACGAGCCCCGCTTGGGTCGATGTCCAACCTCTCACCTTATCCCCCAATCAACCGGTCTCTGCCCCTTTGGGGACGCATGTTGGATCGCATGACCCTAAATCCGGGCCGATGAGGTTGATTGCGCACAACATCTGCCGCCTTCCAGAGTCTTTTCCACAATTTATGGATCCAATGCTTGACGACTCGTCGCGCATCCCGCTAGCCATTGGGTGATGGTTCCCGCGCTGCATTGTGGCCGGGATGAAAAGGGAACACGGTGCGATCGGCTCATTTCAAGCAGATCAATGCCGCGACTGCCCCCGCAACTGTAAGCGGCGAGCGACCCCGGACAAAGCCACTGATGCAGGCACCAAACCACGGCATCGGGAAGGCCCGGATCAGCTGCGACCCGCAAGTCAGGAGACCTGCCATCTCGTAAGAAACCACAACCGGGCGGGGTGTCCTGGCAGGGTCTGCATGTCCTTCTCAGGCTTGCCAGCTCTGTCCGAATGCGCCGCCAACGCGCGGAGGGCGCAATGAACTGGACCGACACAACACACAGCTACTCTGTCAGCAGCTGCCGTCATTTGGGGCGTCCCTGCCCCGCTGTTGAACGCATGATTGCGCGCCTTGGAATGGCGCTGGATCAGGCCCGACCATCGACAACGGATGATTTTGAAATCACCGGCACCTGCCTGCTTGAACGCTGCGACGCGCGCTGTGCCAGCCGCTGTTCTGCACGATTTGTCGCCAGCCACACCCGCATCCGTATTTTCACGGGCGTTGGCGAAGACGCCTCGCTCAGCGGTCTGGATCAATTCGCTGATGCCATCTTTGATCCGGCGGCATCGCCCTTTGTGCCGAAACGCAATCAAACCTATCCCAGCGGCCTTGCCCAGGCACTGCCGCGCCGCGCACTGCCGTCACAGCCAAAGGCGCAGGCAGCCTTGGCATCGGCCTGAGCGCCGACAGGACTTTTGCACTGCAGATCAGTCAGCCGTCACTGCCCGCGCTGGGGATCCGGCGCGGGCCATAGGCCCAGGCCATCTGGGCGTCGGTCTCAATGGCACAAGGGCGCACCTGCCTCAGCCGGGCCAGGGCAAGCTCTGGCTTTTCGCCGCATTCCGTCATCAGGCGCAACACCACCATTCCAGACCGGCCACATCCCCCCCGGCAGTGCACCAACACCCGCCCACCGCCGACAAGCGCCTTGCGCGCCAGATGGCTGACCTCGGGCCACCGTGCCAAAATGTCCGGCGGTGGAGGGCTGAAATCCGGCACCGGCAAATGGATCCAGCGACAGCCCATGCCTTGCAAATCCGCACCAAGCGTTCTTGCGCCGAGCGTTTCGTGCTCTTCTGTGGTGGTCATGGAGATCACCAGCCCCGGTTGCCACTCCCGAATATGGGCCATATCCGCCTCATAGTCCCCACCAGCGCCGGGCAAGGGACAAAGGGCCAGGATACCGTCAGCGACAGAGAGCGCATGCAGCGTCAGACCGTCCCCCGGCCCGCCTTCCTGTGTCTCATCGCAGTGTTGCGATCCGTCCTCCACGTCACGCCCCCCATCCCACGTTTCCGCGCATTTCCATATGACAGCCCGGCATAGAACCAGGTGCCAGATCCACGACAGCAGCCAGTCTATCCCCAGCCCGGCGCCGGACCTAATGGAATCTCTCGACCGTATCACGGACCGCAACAGCGGTGGACGAAATGCGCCCGCTTGCCTAGGTTACAGTCTCATCCAAGGCGACAGCGAATCTGGTACGGGGCATCATGAACGAGACAGCAGGCGACACCGGTCAGGCCACCGGCCAATATCAGGTTCTGGCCCGGAAATACCGCCCAGAGACCTTTGCCGATCTGGTCGGTCAGGACGCGATGGTGCGCACGCTGAAGAACGCCTTTGCTGCCGACCGCATTGCCCAGGCTTTCATCATGACCGGTATCCGCGGCACCGGCAAAACAACGACCGCCCGGATCATCGCCAAAGGTATGAACTGCATCGGAGAAGACGGCCAGGGTGGCCCCACCACCGATCCCTGCGGTAAATGCGAACACTGCACCGCGATCATGGAAGGTCGGCATGTCGATGTGATGGAGATGGACGCCGCCAGCCGAACAGGTGTGGGCGACATCCGCGAGATCATCGATTCGGTTCAGTACCGCGCCGCCTCCGCCCGCTATAAGATTTACATCATCGACGAGGTGCACATGCTGTCGACCTCCGCCTTCAACGCCCTGTTGAAGACGCTGGAGGAACCGCCTGCACATGTGAAATTCATCTTTGCCACCACCGAAATTCGCAAGGTGCCGGTGACGGTGCTGTCGCGCTGCCAGCGCTTCGATTTGCGGCGGATCGAGCCAGAGGTGATGATCGACCTTCTTCGCAGGATCGCCACCGCCGAAGGCGCAGACATTGCCGAAGACGCTCTTGCCCTTATCACCCGCGCCGCCGAAGGCTCTGCCCGAGACGCCACTTCGCTGCTGGATCAGGCCATTTCCCACGGCGCTGGAGAGACCACCGCCGATCAGGTCCGTGCCATGCTGGGCCTCGCGGATCGCGGCCGGGTGCTGGACCTCATGGACATGATCCTGCGCGGCGATGCTGCCGCCGCCCTGACGGAACTCAGCGCACAATATGCCGAGGGCGCAGACCCGCTGGCGGTGCTGCGTGACCTGGCCGAAATCACCCATTGGGTGTCGGTCGTTAAAATCACCCCCGACGCAGCCGAAGACCCCACCGTCAGCCCCGACGAACGCGCCCGTGGCAGCCAGATGGCCGAAGCACTGCCGATGCGGGTGCTGACGCGGATGTGGCAGATGCTGCTGAAAGCACTGGAAGAAGTTGCCGCCGCGCCCAACGCAATGATGGCGGCAGAAATGGCTGTGATCCGCCTGACCCATGTCGCCGACCTGCCAACGCCCGAACAACTGATGCGCACGCTGCAAGACACGCCGCCGCCCCCGCATCCCGGTAGCGGGCAGATGAACGCCCCTATGGGTGGCGCGGGCGGCCCGTCCGGCGGTGGCCCCGGCGGCTATGTCCCACAGCAGGGCGCCCCCTCCGGAGGGCCTCAGGGTGGGCCGACGATGTCGGCTGGCAACGGACAGGCCACAGCCCTCGCACCACAGGCCGACCTTGCACTGGCGCGCTATCCCAGCTTTGAACATGTGCTAGAGCTGATCCGGGTCAAACGGGACGGCCTGCTGCTGGAGTATGTGAAAACCTACCTGCGGCTGGTGTCCTATCAGCCCGGTCGTATCACCATCCAACCGACAGACGACGCGCCCAAGGATCTTGCAGCGCGTCTGGGTCAGCAGCTGCAGAACTGGACACATGCTCGCTGGGTGATCTCACTCGCCAACGAGGGCGGTGGCGAAACCATCACCGAACGCGAAAACGCGGCAGAGAACGCCTTGCGCGCCGAAGCCAGCAAACACCCGATCGTTCAGGCCGTCTTGGAGAACTTCCCGAAAGCCAAGATCACCAAAATCCGCACCGCCGAGGATCTCGCAGCTGAAGTGCAGGCCGAAGCCCTGCCGGAAGTCGAGGATGAATGGGATCCCTTCGAGGAAGAGTAACACTCACCCTCGCAGCCTGCGCCTACGCCTCGTCGGCAATCGCAGGCGCATCGCCCTGCCTTGAGGGGGGCAGTCGCGATCAGGGCGGCTGGATTTTCCTCCTTGATCTGTCGACCAAGCCTGCGGTTGTCGCCCTCTACCTCCTCGTTGCCATCGCGCTCTACAGCCGTCGGCGCGCCGTCTATGCCGCTGCGGGCCTCCTGTGGGGGCTATTGGCCCTTGTCATCACGGTGGACAGCCACGAGCAGCTCTTTGATGACAAGAGAGCCCTGGGTATTATCCAGGACTGCGTGGCCTCCCCCCACTTGTTCATCGGGCTCGCAATTGCGATATGTGCAGGGATGACTTACGGCGCCCTGCGCCCCCGCACTTAGGAGAAATACCATGCTCAAAGGCCTCGGTGGTCTTGGCGATATGGCCAAGATGATGAAATCGGCACAGGAACTGCAAACCAAAATGGCGCAGATGCAGGAAGACCTGCACAACGTCATGGTCACCGGCGAAGCAGGCGCAGGCCTGGTAAAGGCGACCGCCTCTGCCAAGGGCGACCTGAAGGCGCTGGATATCGATCCGTCGATCTTCAATGGTGACGACAAGGAAGTGGTCGAAGACCTGATCCTCGCCGCGATCAAGGATGCACAGGCCAAAGCGGCTGAAAAGGCGCAGGACGAAATGGGCAAGCTGACCGAAAGCATGGGCCTGCCCAAGGACATCAAGCTGCCCTTCTAAGGGCAGCCCGATCCGGCAGACAAAGGCAGCTTCGGCTGCCTTTTTTGTTGTCCGGCGGAAGAAGAGCCATAAAACAAAACCTGAACATTTCACCGCGCCGCCCTTGCACTTTGCGGCGGCGGCTGGCCTATATGGCATAGATAAAAAGGGCCACAGAGATGCGCGACACCTCGACCAGCGAAATCGAAAACCTGATCGCATTGATGGCCAAGCTGCCAGGGCTTGGCCCCCGGTCCGCGCGACGGGCTGTCCTGCATCTGATCCGAAAACGCGCGCTGCTGCTTACGCCGCTTGCCGACTCGATCACCGAAGTGGCCGCAACCGCCCGTGAGTGTCTCAACTGTGGCAACATCGGCACCAACGACATCTGCCCGATCTGTGAAGACAACGAACGTGCCAATGGCGAGCTTTGCGTGGTCGAGGACGTATCGGACCTTTGGGCAATGGAACGTGCAGGCGTTTTCAAGGGCCGCTACCATGTATTGGGCGGGACCCTCTCTGCACTGGATGCAGTCGGGCCAGACGATCTGCGCATTCCACGCCTGCTGGATCGGGTGCCTGCCGAAGCCGTGACCGAGGTTATTCTGGCATTGAACGCCACCATCGATGGGCAGACCACGGCCCATTACATTGCGGATCAACTCTCGGGTCAGGTGCGCCTGACATCGCTGGCGCAGGGCGTCCCCATCGGGGGAGAGCTGGACTATCTCGACGAAGGCACCATCAGCGCCGCCCTGCGCGCCCGCAAGGAAATCTGATCCGCGGCTCGCGAGAACAACAGACTGAAAACAAAGCGATAAACCGGCAATTTCAGCCAGTCAGTCGAGTCATTTTTGTAAGAGAGAAGTGGTGGCGTGGGGGAGACTCGAACTCCCGACCTAACGATTATGAGTCGTTCGCTCTAACCAACTGAGCTACCGCGCCGTTGGGGGCGAATTACGCCAGCCACAGTCCAGCGTCAAGGCAGAAATGTCATAAAAATGCAGAGATCCGCAGGATAATGCAGATTTTTTCGACCACCCACCAATTGCCCCAAAGTCAGCGCCCCATATGATGAACTGCAACGCGCTTTCGATGGCGTCAGGCAACAAAAAACCCCGATACGCAACACGTATCGGGGTCCTTGCAATTGCGACTGCTGCTCAGGCGCAGCAGAAATCAGAAGCGCGGATCTGCGTCGTCGTCCTCATCATCGTCGCCACCACCTGCAGGCAGGTTGAAGAAGCTGTCCGCATCGCGAACGGTGTCTTCCTCATCGGTGCTCGACTTGTCGCCACCACCAAGAGTGAAGGTCTCCAGACCCTCGATCGCGGTTGGAATGCGCGGCTCTGCGTCCATCTCCAGCGACTGTTCGGTCGACACCAGCTTGCGGCGTTCATCATCGCTCATGACACCGCCTTCAGCGGCTTTCTTGGCAGCGGCCTTTTGCACGGCAGCATCCAGTTCGGACTGTTTGCACAGACCCAGAGCAACCGGATCGATCGGCTGGATGTTTGCGATGTTCCAGTGGGTCCGC
>Ga0208015_1000806_pt1 | contig 13438 bp, 9 predicted proteins | sample 26BtaG_FD_184101 | JGI IMG/M metagenome (GOLD analysis project Ga0208015, IMG submission 184101) | Marine viral communities from Cariaco Basin, Caribbean Sea - 26B_WHOI_OMZ_CsCl (SPAdes) (version 2) | ecosystem: Environmental > Aquatic > Marine > Oceanic | place: Caribbean Sea: Cariaco Basin...
AAGCACTAAGGGTGGGTACACGCTCACAATGCTCGTGATTCGATGATAAATTGTACCAAGAACTCATGAGATTTATCATCAATCAAGATACAAGGGTGGGTTAGCGAAGCGTAACCCACCAGATTCGAGAGTAACATCTAAATTCGTATATACCCTTCCAAAATGAGCTATTCTAAAATAATTAGGTCTATCGTAGGGTGCGCCCCGCGCACCAACAATGATAAAAATTGATCCTTTCTCACGGAGCCCAAAAATGTCGCAGTACATTCGCTCTTATATACCAGGTGCCACTTATTTTTTCACTCTAGTAGCCTATGAAAGACGCAAGATATTCTGTGAAAGGGATTTTCTACAAGCTTTTAGACACAGTATAAAGCGAGTACAGCAGCAAGAACCCTTCGAAATATTGGCTTGGGTGCAACTGCCTGATCATTTGCATTGTATTTGGCAAATACCTGATGATGAGGCTAATTACAGTCGACGTTGGTCAAAAATAAAGCGTTTTACTACTCAGGCTTGCCCGCAATATCAATTGCCAATTGAAGACTTAGACTACTCAAAGGTAAAAAGAAAAGAGCGTGGTCTTTGGCAGCGTCGATTCTTTGAGCATCAAATAAGAGATGAGGCTGATTTTATTAGGTGTATAGACTATTTGCATTACAACCCGGTTAAACATGGGTTAGTCAGCAGGGTCCGAGACTGGCCGTATTCCAGTTTTCATAAGTTTGTTAAAGAAGGCATTTACCCTATGGATTGGGGAACGTATGTGGTCGATTATTCGGAAGATTTTTTGCGGATATTAGAGTAGGTTTTCAAGTGGTGCGCTAGGCACACCCTACGGATATTTATAAGTTTTATTCGTAGGATATTCCTCTGCGTTTTTACTAAAAGCTATACGCTAATAGGGCATTAAATTGCCCAAATGTTAGAGCTATATCGCATTACCGCCACCGCTATTCCATGCTTTGGTAAAACCTGTAACAGGAAAACGTAAAGTTTCATTGTTATATTGAATCTTGATAGGTAACAGGGCTGTTTTAAACAGGTTCACTACATAGGTATGGCCTCTGTCTGTATCAGGGGTGTAGCTGAGATAGTAACTTTGTGAATCAGTATACTTTATGCACCATCGCAGCATTTTAACTGCCTGATTATTAAAGGTCATTGCGGTGCTTTCTGGGATACTATTTTCATAGCTACAAATGTAGTCACCTAAAGAAGAATGGTCACGAAAATATAATCTCTGTTCTCCTGATGTTGAATGTGTAATCTCGGCTTCAAAATATTTTGTTTCGTCCTCGTAGTCGCTGCTATATTTAATGGCTGCACTGCCATTGTCTAAATCTGCCCATGATAGAGAGTCTTCTATTTGTGTCGCGTGACTGGGCATCGCAAAAAGACCGCTTATCAATAGCGGTGCTAGTAATTTTATAATTTTCAAACTGTTCATCTCCCATTAAATTAAAATTTGATCAAGGTTTTTCGTCAGTAAGCTGGCAGTATTTATTTTAAATACTAGACAAAAAATATAGCTAATTCAGAATGTTATGCCCAAACCTTCATTTTACCAATTTGGCATCATATAGTGCATACTATTGTTAGGTTTAAAGCATTGAAGTAGGGTGTACCCCGCGCACCTATTAGAATGCAATTTTTATACCTATAATAGATATTTCAGTGTTTTAAAATTTGTAATAGCGATTTAATTTTCACAATTTCTGGTGCGCAGGGCACGCCCTACGTATTTTTATAATAGTTACAACGTTAGGTGTCGTAAACTCCACCCAACCTACATTCTAAACTTTATTTATGAGGTAGCGTGGGTGCAACCCACGGATTTGTAGAGCCGTCTTATCAATTATCGCTTTCCTATATTTCACACACAAAAAAATGCCCAGCCAAAGCCGAGCATTTTTATTATCGTAAGACTAAGTCTAAAGACTATTCAGCCGAATCAGCCAAAAAGTCTGGTAAATCCGCCGACGTCTTTTCTAACTTCTTCAATTTCTTTTTGCCTAGGCCACCCAACACTTCGACCGCATGACGCAAACGGTTCAAGGTCATGTCCGCGCCGATGATATACATCGAGTTCATGACCGGCGTCGAAGAGGTGCTGCCCGCAATGGCGATAAAGAACGGCGCCATCATATCGCGCAGTTTGATATTAAGCGCAGCAGACAAGCCTTTTAGCGTGGCGTAAATATTGGCTTCGCTCCACTCAGGCAATACTTCCAGCTTCCACAAGGTAATCTGTAGAATCTCAATGACTTGCTCAGGCGTGAGGGTTTTATGCTCAAAATCTTCTGCTGTAATATTCGGTAGGTTCTGATAGTAGAATCCTGCCCAATTAACGGCATCAGACAATAGGTTGATACGCGGTTGAATCGCTGCGGCAATCGCAGTCAGTTTGTCTGAATCATTCGCCCAAGCGAGAATCTTGTTTTTCAATTCTTCCGGTGTTAGCGCACGCAACCATTCACCGTTTAACCAGCTGAGCTTCTCTACATCAAAGATAGGACCGCCTAGCGAGACACGTTTGATATCGAAGCTGGCAATCATTTCTTCTAATGTAAATTTCTCTTCCTCGTTCGGCATCGAGTAGCCCATACGACCCAGATAGTTCAGCAGCGCTTCTGGCAGCATACCCGCATCACGATAGTAGGTGATAGATGTAGGGTTTTTACGCTTAGACAGTTTCGATTTATCCGGGTTACGCAGCAGTGGCATATGGCAAAGAGTCGGCATTTCCCAACCGAAGTATTCGTATAATAACTGATGCTTAGGTGCTGAGTTGAGCCACTCTTCCCCACGAATCACATGGCTAATGTCCATTAAGTGGTCGTCGACGACGTTGGCCAAATGATAAGTCGGCATGCCATCGGTTTTGAGCAAAACTTGCATATCGACCTGCGCCCAAGGAATCTCAACTTCGCCGCGTAGCATATCATTGACGATACAGGTACCTTCAGTCGGTACGCGCATACGAATGACGTAAGGTTTGCCCTCAGCAACCATTTTGTCGGACTCTTCGCGAGATAAATCAGCATAACGACCATCGTAACGTGGGGTTTCGCCATTCGCCATTTGCTCAGCGCGCATAGCATCTAACTCTTCTGACGTACAAAAACAACGGAAAGCGTGGTCTTTATCAAGCAATTCTTCTGCATATTTCTTATATAAGTCACCGCGCTCGCTTTGGCGATATGGCGCGTGTGGGCCACCGATATCTGGACCTTCCGCCCAATCAAGACCTACCCAACGCAGGGCATCCAAAATCATCTTTTCTGATTGCTCGGTAGAGCGCGTCTGATCCGTATCTTCAATACGTAGGATAAACTCGCCGCCGTGTGCTTTAGCAAAAGCTAAGTTAAATAGCGCAATATAGGCAGTACCAACGTGAGGAAAGCCCGTTGGAGAAGGGGCAATACGGGTACGGACAGGACGGTTGCTAGGGGTAGGTTGGGTCATAATAGTCTCGATAACGGGATGGAAAATATAGTTTTATAAATGAATAGGGTAGGACAGAGTTTTTGTCGTACGGGCTTACTTTAAGGGCTTGGTTTAAAAAGATTAGTGGGACAATGATGGGACGTCTTCAATACATGGGGACGATTTGACAATGAACCAATAGGAAAAAATGGCTAAAAGTTTAGCTCGATATGCCAGTCAATAGCGCCTGAACGCACCCTAATTTACTAGCCATTGGCAGGTGACGCTGAAGCATGGCGCCTATTATAACAGGTATTAAATCCCTGCTCGTATATTGCTGTCAGCAGTGCTTTATGTTGCATAGACCAATTTTTATCCGATTAACTTCTCGTTTATAAGGGCATCACTTGACATGACCGGAGAGCTTGCGATAATGGCAACTGCAGCTTATAGACGGTCGAACTACCTTTATTAAAGTACTTTTCACGTATTTTACATCGTTTAGCCCTAGTATTTTGCTACTATATTATTTAGCGACCAGCTGTTAACTTTTAATACAGACTATCGTGAGCAAATCATTAGGGTTTTAAACCTAAAGATGAGAAAATTTTAAAAAAATCATAGTAGAAACTTACTATTACTACGGCATAAATAGCTTATAGTAGAGGGTTAAGAGCATCTTTTGCTAGCTGCCTTATAGCAGGCTAAACGATAAGCGTATTTATTGACACGGCGAGTCCGTTAGCTATCACTAGCCAGGCCTTATCCTAACCCTATCTGACGACATTATCCTTGCTTGGTTATCTCCTAGCTTTTCCATAAAAAAGCTTTTATAGCCAGGCTATTACACAAGAAATTTACCTTGAATGCCTTATAATACTGCACCACTCCAAGACACACCTGCCGCCCCAGTCGATGAGACCTTAAACCATCACGCTGTTTTATTAGAAGAAACGGTGGCTGCCGTTTTGGGTCTAAAATCATTGGCGCAAGCCCCTGCAGAAAAAACCAGTGGTATCTTTGTGGATGGCACCTTTGGTCGCGGTGGGCATAGCCGTTTGTTGCTGAGTCATTTGGCAGAGGATGCGCGGTTATTGGTGTTTGATAAAGACCCGGAAGCTATTGCGGTGGCGAATGAATTAGCCGCTAGTGACCCACGGGTTACCGTGATTCATGACAGCTTTGCCACGTTAAAGGCGCGTCTCGCCGATTTAGGCATTGATAAGTTGACCGGACTAATGGCCGATTTAGGCGTCTCGTCACCACAAATTGATGATGGCAGTCGTGGCTTTAGTTTTATGCGCGATGGTGCGGTCGATATGCGGATGGACACCACCCGTGGTCAGCCGGTCTCGGCGTGGTTAGAGACGGTAGAAGCGGATGATTTAGCCGATGTGCTGTATGAGTTTGGCGAAGAGCGTCACAGTCGTCGTATTGCGCGTGCTATCAAAGAGATGGACAGCTATGACTCGACGCTAAAATTGGCAGAAGTCATCAAAGTGGCGCATCCCAATTGGCAAAAGGGCAAGCATCCCGCAACGCAAAGCTTTCAAGCCATGCGTATTTTTATTAATAATGAGCTGGGCGACGTTGATAGTTTCTTAGAGCAAAGTTTGGAAGTCGTAGCGACCGATGGTTGGTTAGCAGTGATTAGTTTTCACTCGTTAGAGGACCGCCGCATTAAGCAGTTTTTGCAGCGTCATAGCCGGGGTCAATATCCAGAAGACCAGAATTTACCGATGCCGCCTAAGCGTCCGCGCTATTTTTCTAAGCCTAAGCGCATCGGGCCTAGTGCTGCGGAAGTTAAAGGTAATCCACGCTCGCGCAGTGCTTGGTTAAGAGCCGCGCAACGGACCGATATTCCTTATGTGCCTGAAGCAGAAGGCTAGGAGGTCAAACTAGCAGCAGGATAAGTCGTATTTTTAGTTGGTAGCATCCTTTACCCTTATTTACCCCTTTAAAATATTTTTATAATTGAGATCGACATGGCAGCAACCAAAAAATCCGGTGCAAGGCGAATGGGCAACGATTCAGCGCCAGATGTGGGGGAAATCCTCTCAAAACGCTTTGTGGGCGTGAATCTGTATGTCGTGATTATGCTAGGTCTCGCCGCTATTATTATCGGGACTGGGGTGAAAGCTGCCGAACAAGTTCAACAATATCATCAGGATTATAAAGTCTTGCAAGACATGCGCAAACAGTATCGTAAACTCCAAGTCGAACACCAACGTCTGCTCATCGAGCAGCAGACCTTTAGTGCTACCCCGCAAATAGCCAGCCGTGCAGTCGCTGAGCTAGGCATGTATTCTCCTGGCACCAACGATAAGCTCATTTTGCAGCCCGGTACTGCGCCTGTCGAGATGCCAGCTAATATAGCGGCTGGTAACAAACCAACGGCGGCTAACAATGCCCCAGCTGCCCCTATACCTACTGATGCTACGAGCGACCAGACTGACTCTGACTCAGCCGCGACTGAGGTCACCCCATGAGTACTCAACCAAAAACCCCTAAAACCTCTAAGCCCGCTGCTAAAAAAGCGAGCGCTAAAACCACGCCTAAAGCGACCGCTAAAAAGACCAATCGCGGTAAAACTGGTAGCGGCAGTACGGTGAAAGTGACTGAGCCACTACGCTCGAAAGAGTCGGCGCAATCGGCTAAGCCAAAAACCCCACGATTCTCCCTAAAAAAAGCAGATAAAGCAGAAAAGGGCGGCGCTTATACTAGTGTGAAAAACCGCAAATCCTTAGTGTTTAATCGTGCTACGGGCGCCTCTTCGCGGGGTGGTGTCGATGCGGATAAGTACCGTTTTCGGGTCATCTGGGTGGCGGCGCTATTGTTCTTAGTCGCTCTAATAGCCCGTGCTTACTTTATCCAAGTCTTAAATGCTGGATTTTATCAAGAAAAAGGCAATCAGCTGATTACGAGTGTGCGTACGCAACCTTCGTATCGCGGCATGATTACTGATCGTAATAACCTACCCTTAGCGGTCAGTGCACCTTTAGCCACTGTGTCTTTTAGCCCGCACGATTACGCGCAAGAATATTACAGTATTAAAAAAGCCATTGTGACCAATCCTGAAAACCCTAAGATGCAAGCGCGTATGCGTAAACGCTTAGAAGATATGGATTTAAATCGTCTTGCCGCCGCCGCTAATGTGCCCGTGGATAAATTAAAAACGGCAGCTGCTATCGACGAGTCTGTGGATGTCACGGATGAGGATGCGGTTAAAGCGGCATTGCCTTCTGGCGCGGGCTCGCATTACTTCCCTCTATTAAATAAAGTCACCCCAGAGATCGCCCAAAGCGTGACCTCGCTCGATTTCGTCGCGGTCTACGATAAAAACTTTTTCCAACGTTACTATCCGCAGCCGCAACCAAACTCGCAGCTATTAGGCTTTATGGGGCAAAACGCCAATGACCCAGAGGGCGGCTACGAAGGTCGTGCAGGCATTGAGCGAAAATACGAAAAAGAATTGGCTGGCGAAAATGGTAAGGTCATGGTCCTTAAAGACGCGCGCCAAAACAGTCTAAAAGAAATCAAACAAGTTAAACCTGAGATTGCGGGTAAAGACATTGCCTTAACTATCGACTCGCGGTTGCAGTATCTGCTGTATAAAGAGTTAGAAAAAGCAGGACGGTTGCAGCAAGCGCGCTGGAGTACCGGCATGATTGTCGACGTCCAGACCGGTGAAGTACTGGCGTTATCGACTTGGCCTTCGTTTAACTCGAATAATTTGAATGAGATGACCGGAGCAAACCAACGTAACCGTGCGCTATTGGATGTGTTTGAGCCGGGTTCGGTTATGAAACCCTTTACCGTGGCTGCAGCATTAAAATCCGGTAAATACACCAGTAACTCGTTAATCGATACCAACCCAGGGTCTATTCGGGTCAAGGGCTATACCATTCGTGACCATAACAACTTAGGTGTGATTAACTTTGCGACCTTACTACAAAAATCAAGTAACGTAGCTTCTACTAAAGTAGCGCTGTCATTGCCACCGGAAGCTATTACGGATATGCAGCGTCAGTTTGGCTTTGGCAAAAAGACGCCGCTACAGTTCCCTGGTGAGGGCAGTGGTCTAGTTGTTACACCGAAAGAGAAAGAAACCGCCCGTCGTGCCACCGTCAGTTATGGGTACGGCCTACAGGTCACCTTGGCACAAGTCGCGCAAGCCTATAGTGCTTTGGCAGCTGGTGGGGTTATGCACCCGTTAACGTTAGTGAAGACGGAGAAACCTGCGCCAAGTGAGCGCTTAATGGAGCCGCAGCAAGCGCAAGATATCGTTGAAATGTTAGAGCTAGTGACTGAGCCCGGCGGTACGGCGACGGCAGCGGCTATTGATGGCTATCGAGTAGCCGGTAAGACGGGAACGTCACGCCGTGTTAACCCTAAAGGCGGCTATTACACGGATCAATATCGTAACGTCTTTGCCGGTATTGCGCCCGCCTCAAACCCAAGACTGGTCAGCGTTATCTTAATTGAAGACCCGCGTGAGCAGCACTATGCCGGTCTGACTGCAGCGCCAGTTTTCCATAATGTTATGAAAGAAGCCCTGCGCCTGTATAACGTGCCTTTAGATAAGCCATTAAAGACCAAATAATAGCGCTAGCGCCTAGTAGAATAAAGTTATAGCTGGCGTAAAAGAGAAGCAATAGAGAGCAAGCAGTCTGTCCGCTAGGTAGGACTGCCCATTAATTTCACCTGTAATTCAGTCATTTTTTGGCTTAGGAAGTGTGCATGATCTCTGCTAAGGATAACGCCCTCACGCTGCAGCAGCTATTAACGTCATTAGCGCCTGTTTTCGCTGCTCGTACTGAGCAAAATGGCAATGCTACTCACTCTACTGGCAGTGATAATGCGAATAATGCTAGTACGACAGGGGCTGAGTCCGCTTATCAGCAGCTATTGCAAGCTGACCCTACCGTATTACAAACCGCGTTTCAGCAATTTCAACTCGATAGCCGCCAACTGGCGCAAGGCGATGTCTTAGTATTGCTCAAAAGCCAAACGCACGATGATGCTCGAAGCGGTTTATTCGCCCAGCAAGTTATGCATAAGGCGGCATTTATCCTGTCAGAGATTCCCCTCGAAGCACTCAATATTACTGAGCCCAGCGCTTCTATAGTTTTTATTCCTCATATCCGCGCTATTTTAGGCTCGCTAATCCAAACAGCTTTGCTGCAAACTACGGCAAACTCAGATGGCAAGCCACTACAGTTACCGCAAGTCGCCGCAGTCACAGGGACCAATGGTAAAACCACTATCAGCCAACTACTCGCCCAGTTATGCCAAGGCGCAGGGATGAGTAGCGCCATTATGGGCACGGCGGGCAATGGTAGATTGGGTCAATTGATCCAAGCCAGTCATACTACGGGCGATGCGTTGGCGGTACAGAATTTCTTATTGCAAATGGCGCAAGCGTCGGTCGACCTATTAGCACTAGAAGCCAGTTCGCATGGGCTGCACCAACAGCGGCTACAAGGCGTGCCCATTAAAGTCGCTATTTATACTAATTTAAGCCGTGATCATTTGGATTATCATGCGGATATGGCTGAGTATGCCGAAGCCAAAGCCATGCTGTTTGATCGCCAACATTTTCCTACCTTAACCCATGCCATTATTAATGCTGACGATGAGTTTGCGCCATTAATGTTAGCGCGCGCTCAGCAGAGTGGTCTTGAAGTCTGGACATATAGCTTAGAGGCAGCGTCAGACGCTACTTTTATCGCCCAGCAAATTGAGCCCAGTCTAGAAGGCGCTCGTATTGAAATAGCCAGTAAATTATTTTCCGATATCTCAAAAGAGACGACAGCAGCTAACCCTGCGCCAGCTAAAACTATTTGGGTAGATAGCCCGTTATTAGGCCGCTTTAATGTTGCCAATCTATTAGCCGCTATTGCGGGGGCGCTCGCTTTAGGCGTAACGGTCGAGCAGATCCCTGCGCTAGTGGCAACCTTAGAAGGGGCGAGCGGTCGCATGCAACGTATCGAAAATACCGCAGCGGATGGTCAAGGTTGTTTCATCGTCGACTATGCGCATACCCCAGATGCCTTGCAACAAGTGATGACCAGCTTAAAAGCCCATTGCGAAGGTACGCTGTGGGCGGTCTTCGGTTGCGGCGGTGATCGCGATGCGGGCAAGCGTCCGTTAATGGCGCAAGCAGGTTTAGCCGTCGCTGACCAAGTGATTTTGACTGCGGACAATCCGCGCTCGGAAGACCCGCTAGCGATATTGCAAGATATGCAAGCCGGGATGAATGCTGAGCAACACGCCCGCACCCATATTGAGGCGGACCGTCGTAAAGCTATCCATTATGCGGTAGCGCACGCACAAGCCAATGATATCGTGGTGATTGCCGGTAAAGGTCATGAGACTTACCAAGAGATTAACGGCGTGCGTTATGACTTTGATGATACCGTCGTGGTGAGTGAAGCCTTACAGCAGCAATCCGCCCGTTAAAGCATCCATGCTAGAAAGCTACTATGTTAGAAAGCTCCTATGCTAGAAAGGCTAGAAAGCTCCCGTGCTAGCTTTAGCCTAAAATTTAAAACTTAGCGTAACCCGTAACCTCAAGTTTAAGATAACGTAAAAGGTACCCTATGACAGACCAAGAAGAGACCGCATCGGCAGGCGTCGATAACGAACTGCACTCGCAAGGATTGTACGTTTGGCAAGCCGATAATTTGTTGGCAGCTACTGCGTCCTTAGCTGGACAATGGCTCCCTGCTGCGACTGAAGACAGCAGTGAAACGCCAACTATCTCCGTGACCAGCTATCGTATCGCGACGGACACCCGGACCATTAAACCGGGTGATATCTTTTTAGCCTTGTCAGGGGATAATTTTGACGGTCACGACTATATCAATGCGGCTGCTAGTAAAGGCGCTATTGCAGCGATTGTCGAGCGTCCGGTCCCTAGTAGTATCCCACAATTGGTCGTTAGCGATGCCCGTCTTGCCCTAGGGCAACTGGCCGCTTACCGCCGTCAACAACATAAAAACCTCAAAGTTATTGCGATTACCGGCTCTAGTGGCAAGACCACTTGCAAAGAGATGCTCGGCAGTATTTTTAGCCGTCTCGCTCCCACCCTTATCACACGCGGTAATTTAAACAACGACTTGGGCGCTCCCATGATGCTATTGGAATTATCCGATCAGCATCAGTATGCCATTATCGAGTTGGGTGCTAACCATATTGGTGAAATAGCCTATACCACTGAGATTGTGCAGCCGGATGTCGCTTGTATTCTTAATATCGGTACCGCACATTTAGGTGAGTTTGGTAGCCGTGAGGGTATTTGCCAAGCTAAGGCTGAGATTTACCACACGTTAAACCCCAATCAATACGCTATCGTGCCGGATAAAGATGACTTTACTAACCAGCTGCGCCGTATCGCTGAAACTCATAGCGAGCATGTCTTAGGGTTTGGTAATACTGACATCAGTGCCAGCCATTTAGAAGTGGAGCCAGAACGCAGCGAGTTTAAACTGCATATTGGTAATGAAGTGCATGATATTACGCTGCCTTTAGCCGGCGAGCATAACGTAAATAATGCGTTGGCGGCTGCCGCTTGTGCGCATGCGCTAGGAATTGCTGCGGCCGATATCGTGATTGGCTTAGAGAATGCCCGTCCAGCCAAAGGTCGCCTCAACAGTCAGTTGTTGGGCATGCACCGCTTGATAGATGACACTTATAATGCTAACCCTCACTCGGTACGCGCTGCGGCAAAAGTCTTAGCGGCGCAGACCGGCACCCGCATCATGGTGTTGGGTGATATCGCTGAGTTGGGTGAAGCTGCAGTAGCTGAGCACCAAGCGCTCGGTCGCTCAATTGCCGCTACCGATATTGATATGCTGTTGTGTGTCGGTGATTTTGCTCGCTTTACTGTCGAGGGGGCTACCGAAGTTGGTGGCACCGCAGCACAAGCTTTTAATGATAAAACAGTGCTGCTAACGTATTTACAGCAGTATCTACAGACTCACGAAGCTCGTCCTTGTACCGTCCTATTTAAGGGCTCACGATCTGCCAAAATGGAGACGCTCATCGCAGCGTTGCTAGGGGAGTAAGTAGTGTTACTTTGGTTATTTGAATGGCTCGGTCAGTATTACACGCCTTTTTCAGCAGTGTCCTCTTTGACCCTACGAGCGCTGCTCGCGGTGGTAACAGCGTTAGCCTTTAGTCTCATTTTAGGCGGCCCTGCTATCGCACATCTGCGTACCTTAAAATATGGTCAGGCTATCCGTGACGATGGTCCGCAGTCGCATCTAGCGAAGACCGGCACACCCACGATGGGCGGGATTCTGATTCTAAGCTCAATCGCTGTGGCGACGCTCAGTTGGGCACGGCTGTCTAACCCTTACATCTGGATTCTTATCATCGTGATGGTGATCTTTGGTGCCGTAGGGTGGATGGACGATTGGCTGAAGATTAAGTATAAAAATCCCAAGGGCTTATCCGCTAAGAAAAAATATTTCTGGCTGTCCATGGGCGCATTATTCGTCGGGATTTCCTTATATTATATCGCGCTACAACAGCCCAATATGACCACCACTTTTGAGATGCAAGACGTGCTGGTACCGCTGTTTAAAAATTGGGTTATTCCCTTTTCAGCCGTGCCTTTTGGTATTGGGTTTATCATCTTTACCTACTTCGTCATTAATGGGTCCTCAAACGCGGTCAACCTAACTGACGGTCTTGATGGCTTAGCCATTCTCCCGGTCGTGCTAGTAGCCGCGGGTCTAGGTGCCTTTGCTTATGTCTCTGGTGACGTGCGCTTTGCCGAATATCTGCACGTACCTTATATCTCTTATAATTCTGAGGTCACCATTGTCTGTGGCGCTATGATTGGCGCAGGTCTAGGCTTCTTATGGTTTAACGCGCATCCGGCACAAGTCTTTATGGGTGATGTCGGGGCCTTAGCCTTAGGCGCTATGCTAGGGACTATCGCGGTGATGACGCGTCAAGAGATTGCCTTCGCTATTATGGGCGGTCTGTTTGTGGCTGAAGCCTTATCCGTGATGATTCAGGTCGGCTCCTATAAACTGCGTAAAAAGCGCGTCTTTAGAATGGCACCGCTACACCATCACTTTGAAGAGATTGGTTGGAAAGAAACCCAAGTGGTCGCTAGATTTTGGATTATTGCGATTGTCTTAGTGGTATTGGGCTTAATGACGTTAAAGTTACGGTAATCTGTTTTGGCCACTAACCCGATTAGTCTCCATCACTCAGGCCGTATTACTCCCAGTCAATTGCAGGCTTTTAACACCCTGCTGACCCAATTGGCGGCCTTAGTAGATACCCTAGGCGTCTTAGTGATGGCTATAGAGACGACTGGTCAAGCTGAGAGTAAGCTATCATCAGCAGATGGTTCGGTCGTAGACTATTTAAATACGCTGAATAGTCAGTCGCAAAGTGCCAGTGAGCGTCTCTTATTTGCCAAAAAAACTGCCTTAAACTGGCAGTGTTTACTTAAGGATTTAAAGACCGTAGTACTGCCTGAATTTTATGTGGTTTTTAATGACCCGACGACATTGGCAATGGCGCGGCGGCAATTGTATGATTTGACGCAAGCTATTTACTTTACCCTGCAGCGTTTTCGCGATGCCTCATTTGCAGGTCATAGCGAAACCACTGGCGAAGCGGCTACTACTGCAACATCCTCTATTCTCAATAATAAGTATTTAACCTCAGCGACTATTGCCCCAGACAGTTACGTGACTGCTGCAGGCAACAATGGCAAGCTGGCGGCAGCGTTGCTAGATTTATCACGCTTTATCGCCGTCGATGGGGTGACTTATATTGAGCAGTTTGAGCCTTACTATACGCAGCTCGTTGAGCTGAAGACCTTAGAGTCCTTTCTACAATCCCACTCTCAACTCACCCTGATAGCTCAGCTTGAGACTTGGCAGAGAGCACGCCTTAGCGCATTCAGCCTGATCCAACCGCAGAAATCCAGCCAAGACTTTTATATTATTAATAATAAGATTGATCACCCGTTAGCCAAATG
>Ga0208015_1000808_pt1 | contig 13431 bp, 14 predicted proteins | sample 26BtaG_FD_184101 | JGI IMG/M metagenome (GOLD analysis project Ga0208015, IMG submission 184101) | Marine viral communities from Cariaco Basin, Caribbean Sea - 26B_WHOI_OMZ_CsCl (SPAdes) (version 2) | ecosystem: Environmental > Aquatic > Marine > Oceanic | place: Caribbean Sea: Cariaco Basin...
GCATGTAAGGTCATCGCGACACCTCCAATGGAATAATCGGCTGCAAACACGTCATCATGCGGCCCTCCGCAAGCTGTCAGCAAAGAAGGCAGGCGCGCCCGGGTCGCTCAGCATGACCAGAATGGCGATATGCCCGGCCGGGGCTGTCACAGCCCCCCACCAGTTCAGCGCTGTCTGAAAGCTCACATCGCAAAACAGAGCGACCTCCCGCGGGGAGGCAAAGCGGGCTCTGAAGTAGGCAGACCACAGCTCGGGGCCACTAACCTTTAGCGCATAGGGATCAAACTTATTCGACCAAGACTTTTGGCAATGATCCCTGCCAGACTGTGAGCATGTCATTTCGTTGTTCACAATCAAGGTCAGGCGTGGGTGGGTCATGTCACCTCCTCCATCGACCGGGTCTCTTCCTGATGAGAAACCCATGTGCTAGCCGAAACAGAACCCGCAGTGGCACGCTCGATGCGGACCGCGAGATCAAGACCTGGTTTAGATGCACCGTTGGCCAACCGAGAGATAACTCCCTGACTGACACCAACCTGTTCGGCAAAATCGGCTTGGCGGATCCGCTTTTCTTTCAAGTAACTCGAGAGCTTTGTCATGCGATAGGATATTCCCCACTGGAATATTCGTGTCAAGAATATTTATTCCTGTCGGGCTTTTGCGGAAGTTCGCGGCTGATGAGATAGTTCAGCATGACTTCGATCAAGAGACTCAGAAAGCTCAAGGGCTGGAACCAAACCACGCTAGCCGAGGCCTCGGGGCTCGAGCAGTCGACTATTTCCAAGATCGAACGAGGATGGGATGGAGCGACCATCCGGAGCCTCAGCTATATAGCCGAGGCCCTAGAGGTTCCCCTTTACCAATTGTTCGTGGACGATAAAGAGCTTGCTGAGCTCAGACTTCTAGAGGTTTTTCGGACGCTCCCAGACGAACGGAAGCAGGGTTGGTTGGATATGGCACGCGCTGTATTAGACCAGCATCCGCCAGCTGAAGAATAAAACAATCGAGCTGCTTGGCAGTCATAGCCTTGAGCAGCTCTTGAAACTCTTGGTCTTTCATAGATCTACCTGAAAAATCCCACCCAGCACCCGCAAGTGCGACTTTTGCTCCAACAACGCGCCTATGACAGCAAGGCCGATCCGCCATCCTGTTAATCTCGCGCAGCGGATGTGATGACAAATTATTCCTCAAGGGAATTTTTATTCTTGACTGGAATATTCCCAACGTGAATATTGAACTCTATCAACCGATGGAGGATTGAATGCAAGACATCACAAATACTGCGCGCCAGATCGTCGGTCACCCACAGGACCATCTCGACGACACCGCCCTGTTCACAGCTGCGTGGGCCACTTTGAAGGCAGCCCGCGGGCAACGCTTCGACCCAGCACGTCTGCGCGCGGCACACCTCTACGAGCGCCCTACTCCGCCACTGGAGCCGCTTGAACAAACGCTCGATCGCATCGCTCGGAAAACCCGCAGCATTGCCGAATCCAAGGGTTACAGGCTCCCTGCCAAACGCGCGGCATAGCGCCACCAACGCAACACACTTGAACACCCGAATGCGGCGCGCGATGGCTGGATTGGCGCGCCGCAAGTTTCCGGTTTCGCGCCCACTCACGGACGCGGATCGCGCAGGCAGCGCAATCCTCCATCCATCCGCTGCCTGCGCACTTGGATCAGATCACATGAAAATTCATAGTAAAATTGAAATCAACTTGCCACGCCATGCCGGGATCCTCTGCAATGACCCGCGGTTCCAAAAATTTGCTGCAACTCGTTGCGGCCTACCCGGAGAGCAGTTTCATTCGACAGCTGCGGCAGAATATCTAAAAACTTGCTGCGGCGTATCCAGTCGGAGTGAGCTCGAAACCGATCACGCAGCCTCTAGCAGGTTCAACATCCTGCTGACCGAGTTTGACGCCTGGGTAGGCCGAATTGGCCAACCGCGTTAAGCTAGTAGCTAAGAGATTTAGAAATCAGGAGCCCCCCCCTTGCCCCATGAAATTGACATCTACGTCGGCACGATGATCCGACAAACCCGCCGCCTTCGCGGCATGAGTCAGAAGCAGCTCGCCAATGAGATCGGAATAAAGTTTCAGCAGGTACAGAAATACGAAGCCGGTGCAAATCGCGTCAGCGCCTCTCGCCTCTGGCAAATCGCGAATGTCCTGGAGATGCCTCTGGTCGAGCTCTTTCCCGCAGCGAACGGGCCTGAAACCGGCCCAACCGAACTCTCTCCCGCGGAGACCCGGCTTCTACTTGCCTACAGAGGCTGTGACAGCGCCGGTCAGAACGCAATCAACCGGGTTGTCGAAGGGGTCAACGCATTGCTGCCAGCCTTAGCTGAATAACCGCTCACCCAGCCGACACGAACACGAGGCCCTTATGAACACCGCCTTCCTCCTGATGGCCCAATATAACGGGCATGCTGTCATCCCCGCCGACAAGGTCCGAGCCGACTATTTCCCCCACCTGACGCTCCCGTCATTTCTCCGGAAAATCAACGACGGAGGGATCGCACTCCCATTGGTGACGATCGAGACCAGCCAAAAAAGCGCGAAAGGCGTACATCTCCAAGATCTTGCGGACTACCTTGACGCACGTCGGGCAGCTGCGAAACGCGATTTCTTGAAGATGCACGGCTAGAGCACGCATGGATGCTCGGCGGTCAAACGCCGCTTGGGGCCATTGCAACGGTTTGCCCAGGTAAAGGCAACACAAGTTCCCAACCCATCCGAGACGTTCTTGACGAGTGCGGCCCTGGTTCTCAACAGATGAAAGATGATCCATGGAGCGGACCTTCGGCGCAGTTCCATGGATCAAGGCAATGCCGCACTCGAGACATATGTCAACCTTGCTGCCGTTCGCTCCAGCTGCAGCCTGAGCAATACCAGATGACTGCTGTGCGCAGTTTTAGTGACCTTTGCAAAGTCGGCGGATTTGGTGCCATGACGAGCGAGCAATGCCACAGCCGCACGAGGAAGAGCTGACCTTCGCCGCGAGTGCAGCCGCCAACTATCATCGAATGGAAGGGGGGCGGACCTTACTGTCGTTCGCTGCGGCTGCAACCTGCAGCAATGCCCGATGATGGCTTTGCGCAAATAGCTGACTTTGCAAAGTTTCCGAAGGAAGATCATCAAATCACATAGGGCCGCCCAATGCAGCCGTTTGCAGGCTACAATTAGACACTTGCGCTAGCCGTTCGGCGCCGCCGAGTCTTCGCCGATTTGGCTAGGAGAGGGTCCGTCATTTTTTCATAGAGCTGGAACAAGTGTTCTACGCGGTCACGCTCCGATTTGAACGCGGCCTTCCGATAGAGGCGGTCTACCGCCTTGTCATTGGCTTGGTGAGCGCGGCGCAGATCGGCGGGCATAATGTCGGGATCATAGAGGTCGGCCAAGCTGGCGTCTGGATAGTTTTCGCGGGCGTCAAGGAGCGCCTGGGCGTGAGGTTCCAGCTTGCTTATGTCATCGCCTGGTGGCATCGGGAAGGTGTTATAAACTAGCCCGATGGTGTAGCGGTAATCGCTCTTGAGCCTGCCGCCTACGTTACGCAACCACGCCATGTGCATGGCAGACTGTAGCAGCGCGAATTGCGCGGGTGTTGCACTCGCCATGATCCGCACAAGATTGCTGGGCACGATTGGAGGCTCAAGGAAGCCGATCGGTGCATATTCCCGTCGTTCAGAACTGACTTCGGGCATCACCAGAAACGGTGCATCCGGGATTCTGGTCACATGAAACGCGGTCGGTGTCTCTGCCAAGACCAAAGACGACATACCGGGTTTCTTGATTGTGTCCGGGTCTTTCCCTTTGGCTGGGATATTCCCTAGGCGGTATTCTCGAACCTGCCCCACCACGGCTTTGGTCAAAGGCATCGAGCGAAAATCCTGTGGAGGGATTAGCGAGGCGCAGAGGATGTGACGGTCTCCGCCGTTCAGAAACTCACGCGCGCCGATGTAAGGGCGCAGATAGGGCGCGGCTTGTGGTTCCTGGGCCAAAAAGGCGTCCCGTTCTTCGCTGGAAAAGATGAAATGCCCGCCGTCGATAGGTTTTGAGCCGATGATAAGCTTGGGCAGTCCGTTCATCGGCTTGCTTGCTTCTTTCACCACCAAATGCTTGTTGGACAAGGTGCTGGCGTCGATAAGGTAGGGCGAGATTGCGGCGTGCCGTGTCTCGATGGGATCGCCCTTGATGTCGGGGTAGCTGAACAGGCGACGGTCCTTCCTGGCACGTGCGCGAGGTTCCAACCCCAGCACCACCACATGCACCGAAGCCTTTCCCCGGGCCTCTGACCCCCATGCAAACGTGCGATGTGCGAAGGCAATCTCGAAGCCGTGCCGGTCAAACAAAATCGGCCAAAGCTGCGCCACCTGCTCCCCTTGTGTGATAGAATTGGTGGACACGAACGCCGTAGGTGCACCAAACGCTGCTGCCTTGATGAACCAGGCACACACATAGTCCAACGTTCCACCGGCCTTACCCAAGGCGGCAATGCTGCGCACCTGGGCGCGTTGTTCGTCAGATTGATACTTCGCCCCGATAAAAGGCGGGTTCCCGATGATGTAGCTCAAATCGCTAGGGGCAACGGTGGCCCAGTCTGTTTCAAGCGCATCGGCATGAACGATGTTTGGGGATTTCCGCAGGGGTATCCGTAGGAAGGCCGCGCCAAATTCCAAGCTGGCCTGCGTGTTCATGATGTGATCCATCATCCACATGGCGGTTTCGGCAATCCGCGCCGGAAATTCTGAAAACTCAATCCCATAGAATTGGTCCACATCCAGCTTGAGCAAGGATTGTAGGGGCAGTTCTGTCGCTCCGCCCTTCATGCGTGCCAGTTCAGCACGGTAGATTTCCCGCAGCACCTCGATTTCCAGAAGCCGCAGTTCCCGGTAAGTGATAATCAGGAAATTTCCGCAGCCGCAGGCGGGATCGAAGAAAGACAGACCGGCCAGCTTTTCATGGAACGCGCGCAGCAGTTTGACGCGGTTCTGTTTCCTTGCTTTCAGTGTTTCAAACTCTGCCCGCAGATCGTCCAGGAATAGCGGCCCGATCACCTTAAGAATGTTCTTTTCGGTGGTGTAGTGCGCCCCAGCTTTGCGGCGTTCTTCCTTGTCCATAACGGACTGGAACAGCGAGCCGAAAATAGCGGGTGAGATACCGGACCAGTTGAAGCGACCCGCCTCGATTAGCCTTTCCCGCATTTCAGAGTTGAAAGCGGGCGTGCGGATGGGGTCTTTGAACAGGTCACCGTTAACATAAGGGAATCGCGCCAAGTCTTCGTCCAAGTTCGCTTGGCGTTCATTTTCTGGTGTGTCCAGAACCTCAAAGAGCTGGGCAATCATCGGCCCGGTGTCTGAACCATCTTCGCGGGTGCGCGTTTCGAGGTAGTCCAAAAAAATATCGCGGGGTTCAAAAATGCCAGTGTCGTCAGCAAAGAGGCAGAACACCAGGCGCGTCAGGAACACTTCGAGCTGGTGGCCTTTGTAGCGGTTCGCCTCAAGCGCATCATGCAGGCGCCCGACCAGCTCGGACGCCTCGATGTTCACGGGGTCTTGGTCTTTGAAACTCCGCTTTTCCATCCCCATGATGAAGCCGAATTTCTCGATGTGGTCCGGCAGGTCAGCGAGGGCGAAGGTCGTTTCTTCGCGGGTGTCCCGGTCTAGCAGCTCGAATGTTTGGAAGTCGCAAAGAAGTTGGAAGCGGGGGCGTTCGGTTTCTTTCAGAGCGTCGAAGTATTCACCGGCTTGGGTGGCGGCTTTGGTCAGATCACGCCCCGCCGACTTCTGTTCCACCAAGAGGACACGCGGCCAAAACAGATCAATGAAGCCGGATTTGTTGTTCAGCTTTCGAACATGTTCTTCATAGCGGGCAACAGATCGGCGCTCTACGCCAAAGATCGCAAAGAAGTCGTTGTAGAAGGTTTGTGTTTCACCCTTCTCATACGTGGCATCGGCGTAGGTGCGTGCGAAGTTGGCAGCGCGGGTGCGGATTTCGTTAAAGCTCAGACGCAATCTATAGGCCTCGAATGTTTTTTGTCCACGCTCGCAGATTGAGCGAGGAGATCAAGCCTTAATGTTCGCGATGGAAACTGACGCCCAAGTAACTTTGGGGCGCTGAAAGGAGGAACCCAATTCTCATGCCCGAAGGTTAGTGGCTTTACTCGCACGAAATGTCCGCTTTCGTCAAATATGTAATAAAAACCCTTGTATTCCGCCAGCAGTATTGAGGTCAGCTTCCTGCTTTAAGCCGCCAAATGCACCGGTAGCATCAAAGCCAAGCGGCGATGGCAGCTATGGGCTCAAACCTGACTTGCGGCGCTGCGGCATCGGGCTGCTGGGATACTACAGCTGGTCACCGTCGCCAGATGACGCCAGTCAGCCCAAAGCGGGCATGTTCTTTGCGCTCGCAGCATCGAAGCCTCTAGGCAAGAGGGGGCGGATAGCGGCCATTCGCTGCTCGCGCGAGCCGGTCATTCAGAAATTTCTAAAACTGACCTTCAGGAAGCGCAACGCTAAGTCATTCCTGTCACTATTGCTTTGATCAAGTGGTTCATGGGAGAAGAATTGGCGAAGTACTCAAGCTTATGATTGCGCGAAACCGGTAGTAAGTCCCTATGACCGACTGCGCTCGCCCATGAAAGCCAATCGGAACGGCCAGCAACAAGGTGTTCATCACGCATTTCTACAAGCCCAAATCGGTTGTCAGAGATTTCCAAAACCTTGGCTTTTGAGATGATTGAAGCATTCGGGTGATTGTAGAGCTTTGAAATGATTTCAGGGGCATACTTTGTGCCCATCGCATAGTCCTGCAAGACCCAAGCAAACCAGAATAGTTGATATTCCTGCAAGCCGCCGTAAGCTGCTGCTGTCACAACCATTTCCCCGATGAAGTCTTTATCTTCTATATGCTTGCAGAATGACCAAATGTTCTTGGCCAGGTGTGGGAAGCTAGTGGCAAAGTGTGCAAGGTGCGGCTGCACTTCTTCGGGATGGTCACGAAACAGGCTTAAGACAAGCTCAGCGTCTTCTTCCTCAAGGTGCGGCGATTTTAGGAGCTCTCGCAGGTATTCAAGTTCTTCATCTGTCATCTGAATCTCTTCGAGCGCAGCTTCAAAGTCATCCAGATATGCGAGCAGCGCAGCCTTTCTGCGCTTGGCGAGCAAGTTGGCCTTCACTTCGTCAATGTCATCTTCGACTTGTGCGGCGACAACGCCGCCAGCAACAGTCTTGCTGGGATTGACTGTCAACCCCTTTTGACCAAGTAGCTTCTGTATCAAATAAAAGTCTTCGGTCAGCTTGTCTTGATCGGCTGAGTATAGCACGAAGTCATCCATGAAACGGACAACGGCGCTAGACTTAATTCCGTGGTGCTGTTCGATAAATCTCAGAAAGTCACTTCCGACCATTTTGGCGGGGTACATTCCCTGTGGCCAGCAGTCGATGCTTCGCCCTGAGTTGCTTTGCCTCAAATAAGTGCCAAGGGCGTTCACGTCGTCAATATCGACACCCAAATTGGCAAACCATGCAACAATGTCGTGATGGTAAATGCCATTGAAATATGAAGCGACGTCAAAGCTCAACGAATGGTCGAACTGTGCAGCATATGCGACGACAGCTTTCTTGTAGCCCGTGTAGGAAGCTGTTGCGGGAATAGGTTTCCCATCTTCAAAGCGATAACCAAAGTGCTTTTTATCATTGTGGAAAGGCTTGCGAAACTTCGAACGATTTCGGAAGATTACATCATACAGAAAGAACTCAGACACAGGGTCAAGCTTCACAGTTCGACGAAGATGGTTCCGAGGCTTCGACGCATATACACGCGTTTGCGCGAGAAACTGGTACGCTTTGTCTTCGTCTGCTTTGCTCAAACACCTTTGAATATGAGCGTCAATTTCAACCGCGCCATTAACGATGAGAAATCGGCATGTTTCCATAGGAAACAATGTGCTGGCGAAATCGTATTCGAAAAACTCTCTGGACGTCTGCATGTAAAAACTCGTGAAGTAAATCCGTCTGCAACGTGGCCTTGGTTATGCATCTTTCGGAGGCGCGCATAAAGAGAAATTTTCAGTCTCTCGGTTGAGCAGCTTCTCAAGCCACTTGCTCATTGTGGGATTGGTCGATCATCAAGCGTGAGGCAGCATGGTCCGCGCTGCCGCCTCGCAAAATGAAATCAATCTCGCAGGTGCAGCAAACGCCGCTTGTGACGGAGCGCACTGCTGCGGTGGCATGGTGCGGTCCGCTGAGGGCCGTTCGCGTTTTGCCCACAAGGGAACCTTGCCCCGATGGAATGTTCACAACTGTTTGATGTGCGGCCCATCCTCATTCTTATCCTTGACTTCAACCGCTGCCTCTTCGACGACGTCAGGCACTGGCTTGTTCATCGCCTGGCTTGCATCGTGTTTGGTCTGGTCAAATTCACGCATCAAAATTACCGGCCGTTCTGCTTTGATTGCCTTCCCAAATGCCAGAAACTCGAACCGCCCCAAGTTTGGAATGAGACGTGTATGTTGGCTGCTGTAGACGCTCTCCAGAAAGTTGAGGCTGGTTTGATCTATCAGGCTATGCGTCAAGAATGTGTTGCATTGAGATAGGATTGTCTTGCTCACAAGAGCAGTTCGCTGGGTAATGACGAGCAACCCAACCCCATATTTCCTACCTTGCAAAGCGATCTGCCCGATCCTTTCGACTACCCATTTGGTTTCTCCGTCAAAGCCACTTCCATATGCCTCTGGTACGATTGTATGTGCCTCTTCAAGGCAGAGAAGCACCTGCCTCGCGCGCCGATTTGCCCTCGCCCAATCCATAATAGTGGAGAGATAGATTTCGGTAAGACGTAAGCCAGCCTTTGAGTTGGAAATGTCGGCCAGCTCGAAAATAGCCAAATTTGCATCATCTTTGGCAAGGAAATCGTTGATCGTTACGGCGGTTTCCTTGCGAATTTCGTCGAGTTTCGCTCTGAGATCCGCTTTCTGCCTCTTTGCATCGAATCCATAGGAATCGATGTATGCCAGAAGGCGCTCAATGCTTTCAGCCTTCTCTTTTTCTGGGGTGGGGAATATTGGATTAAGGTCTGACAAGCGCTCCTTATAGTCACCAGTAAAGTCCACACAGAAAACCTTCACCCCTCGTTGAATAGCATTTCTTACGAGGTCGAGCGCGACTTCTGTCTTGCCGGTTCCGGTCACTCCCAAGATGGCCGTGTGGTACTCGACTAGGTCATCCAGTCGAGCGATAGCATCAATATTCGTCGATGGAACTTTACCGATCTTGAACTCGCGTTCGGCCACTATTGGCTCTTCGAAAATCCGCGAGCTTGCAGAGAATAGTGGGGTGTTCATTGAAGGAAGCCAGCCATACTTGGTGAAGCCGGCATCGGATGCGTATTGCCCGAGCTGCGCTGCTCTAACTACGTGTGTCCCCCTAGGGTTTTGATCAAAGCTCTCCTCGACCGTCTCTGCACCAATGATTTGATAGAACACATCAAAACCAGACAAGTTTGCAAAAACCACGTCGCCCTCCCTGAGTTCGGATCGAGCCGCCACTTCAAATGCAATGACGCCAATCGTCGAATTTTCTACGACGAACCCAACAAGCTTGGCGTCTGCCGAACCGCTGAGCTTTGAGAGAAAATCCTTGGTCTTTCCTTCGTCATGGCTGGCACAGACAGTTCCCGCAGGAAGATCGATTTTTTCTGCCGCTGTTGCGACAACAAGCCCAGTACCAACGACTTCTGCACCCTGAACCTGCGAAAACAAAGAGACAACGTATTGCTGTTCCCCATTTGGCAGGCTCGCTGTAAACAGGCGATTGTTCGGCCACAGGGAGCCAGAGGCTAGCTTCACTCTAAGAATGTTTGGGTGGTCGATGCGGTCGATGTGGCCGACGGTGGGTAAAGCCTTTGTGTCCCCGCTATCCTCGGCCAGCTTGCGCACTGCTTCCATGATGCGTTCCATTGGTTTTCCAACAACAACAAGAATCCAGAAAAGCAGGAGCCAACTCATCTGGGCGAAAGACGTTTGATGTGCAGCAACTATGCTCACGACGGCGGGTCCCGAAAACAGTACCTCCCCCTGCCCGAAAATGGAGGTCAAACGAAAAGCGAATTTTCCCGGAGCTGATCGTCCATCCTTGTCGTGCATGAACAGTGAGTAGATAGCCAGAACGACAACTACCACCGAGAAGCCAATTAGCCACTTTCGCGTCTGTTCCAGTTCACCCACGAAAAGCGCAGCTGAACTGATATCCATTGGAATTAGGACGAGCAGCGCGCCAACTGCGCTTATTACGGCATCCCGTGGCGGAACAAACCAGGGTGCTGAAAGCAGTCCCAAGAACCAATACGAGATCGCGCAAACCAGCCATACTGTTTCTACACCGCCGGTAGGTATTAGACTTCCGGTTGCCCACCAAAACACGAAAAATCCAATTGCCGCGTTAGCAATAAGCACAAAGCTGCGTTCTTTCAAGGAAGCATAGGTTCTCATCAAGAAAAGTGCTCCATAAATTTGTTGCTTTCTCTTTACCCTAGTTATTCACCTTGGGGTTGAGACCGGGTAATTCACACTCGGTTCCTACAAGCCGCACCCAGCCTAGCCACCCGAGTGATGTGTAGCACCAGTTGATCCGAAGCGCAGTCTGCGACAATGCTTGCCAATGTCTGCATTGGTGAAGCTGCACCGCAGCGTGTCTGATCGGTGCTAGTGGCAGCAATGGGCCGATCGCGCCCTGGTTGGGGTTCGGCGGTCTCGGTTTTGCAAAGGGCGCTATCTGCGCTTCGCGGACATCAGCTTAGTGCGCAGCATAGCCTGGCCCTACTGAGCAGACTTGAAGGTCTGCTTTCCGGAAGCCTTTCGCGCTCGCAGAGACCCCTTCGCTGCGCCTTGCATGAATGTCGCGATTGGGCTGGAGCCTTCTTCAAAAGGGTGCAGAATTCTCATTTTCACCCATCACAAGCGCAACCTGGCCCCTTACGACATGTCTTGCTACGACTGATACAAGAGTTTCCGCAAGCTTTCCCCTTACGACAGGTTTTGCAGCAAGCGGCATTCCAAATTGTCGCTTCAGTATTGAGACCAAGCGCACGAAGGCGTTCCCAAGTCGACGCCGTGTAGGCGGCCGGGATGGTACGTTCTTGTTGATTTGGCACGCTGTGGTTTAGATCAGCCGCGGCATTTAGACCGCCACCAGCCACCACAGCGAAAATTACAAATATGCAGAGAAATGTGCGCATGGTTCCCCCAAGAATGAATCACCTAAAAATTGCATGCATCCTGCAACTATCAACTGAGCTACATCAAGGCGGAATGGGAACTACAGAAAAACTTCTCGGCTGCCCTCACCCGAGTTCGACGCTTCGGAGAGGATGACAGCTTCAAACAACGAAGTGTACAGCGGACCAATTGCAAAGTCCCGGGATCTGACGAGAGGACTAGAAGGGCTATGCCGCAGTCGCACAGGGGAAAGCCGCCCTTCTCCGCAAGAGCAGCCTCAAATCCTGGTCAAACGGCCCAGACCTGAGACTGAACTGCCACTCCAGATACCGGCGTCGATGGCTGCTGCCAGCCCAAAGCGGACATGATCTTTGCGCTCGCAGCATCGAAGCCTCTAGGCAAGAGGGCGGGAAGCAGACCTTCGCTGCGATTGCAAGCAACCTTGCCATGCGGGGAAAAGCGGACACTGACGCTCAGATTGGGAGAAAATGACAGTTTATCAATTGTTTGTGGTTCTGATCTCGACCGCGGAGCAAAACCATCAATAACATAGCTACAACTCTAATGATCATCCAAACGCAACGAAAGGGCGACGCGAGGGTTTTAGGCCGTCGTGTTGCTTTTCGATCCACAATAAATACCACAGCGAAAGTCTGAATTTTTATAAAGGCAAGTAGTCAGGCGCAGCAGACAGAAACCTTTCACGGCACCGTATAAGACGCGGGTGGTTCGGCTCGATCTGCGTCCAAAAATCAAGCTTACCCTTCAGTCTCAAAATGTAGCTCGGGTCGTAGATCTTCTCGGCGTTTACGTGCCCCGCCACACCATAACGCCAAATATAGAAAACATCCTTCTCTACCTCACGCCGGAACTTTCTAGTTGGTCTTGGGGTGCCGGTGGAGATGTCGAGGCCGGTGACGACCATCTTTTGCCCAGACTCAACATACCGAGTTTTCTTGTGATTTATCCTGAAGCCCTCTGAGACTGCGCAAGCTGTTACGAAATTTTGAACCTCATCAGCATCCATTTCTCCAGAAATGGCGATATCATCTGCGTAACGCGTGTACTTCAGTCCCCGTGATCTAGCATAACCCACGAGTCTAAGGTCAAAGCGGCGCGCAACGACATTTGATAGCATAGGGCTGGCCGGGCTTCCCTGTGGTGTCGCGCCCTTCAGTGTACAAATCTTCGCCAGATAAACGGAAACCAGCGTTGAATATCCTAGCGATGAAAATAGCCCCACAAGACGCCGTTCTGAAATTGAAGGAAAAAAATCTTTGAAATCCATCTTGAGCAAGAATTGCGCCCCGCAATGCACTTGCGCATTGGTAAGGATAGAGCGTTCGGGCAAATATGCGTGAGCTACGCTGCTGACTTTGCATGAAGGTAGTATTGTCTGCGCAATCCAACGCTGACAGTGAAGCAATGATGGATAGGGAGCATCTATTTGCCTGCGGCCTCCTGACCGCTTGGGGATCTTGAAGCTTCGATAAAACGATGAACTGGAGTTAATTATTGAGGATAAGGTGCTTTCTTCAATGCCCAGCAAATCGGACAAGCTCTTGAAGCCAAAAATGACCGGTACGCGGTTTCGCACAAGCGGTTCCACATAGGCCATGTAAGTCGCTGAAATATCTTCGCTGATACCATAATCACCGAAGAGGTCCCGCCAGGCGGATAAATGGTTCCCTGTGCGATATGTTGGCTGGCGCACGACTACTACTTCCCACTTCCGTCTGGAAGACGCTCCATAACGACATCTTGCGAATGCAAGATTTCGTTATGGCGCGGATTCAGATTCAAAGAAGATGAATCCGCTGCCCGCAGGGAGATGCGAAGTCGGAACGAGTTCGAATCTCCCTGCTGGAGGTTAAACTCAGCCTTAGCTGCCGAAGCGACTTCGCTTCGAAACACTAGCCGAGCGCCAGCCTTGTCGTCTGATACCATCCTATTCATTCTCAAGTCCAGCCTGCTCGAACAACGCAGGGTCCACCTCGGATTGCCTTGGTAGATAAGGCGTGAAGGGGCCTAGGTTGTGCTTGCGTCGCTCGCTAGGTACCTGCCGCCATACCTTTGACTTCCGTGAAAATTGCTCGACTGCAAGGCGAGCCGCTACGTCTCTGCCGTCACGAGTTGCACGTATTTTGGACTTTTCGATTGTCAGGAGACCGTCGGCAGCCAACTTTCTACCGAAGTGGGCAACCACGGCGGGGG
>Ga0208015_1000811_pt1 | contig 13412 bp, 11 predicted proteins | sample 26BtaG_FD_184101 | JGI IMG/M metagenome (GOLD analysis project Ga0208015, IMG submission 184101) | Marine viral communities from Cariaco Basin, Caribbean Sea - 26B_WHOI_OMZ_CsCl (SPAdes) (version 2) | ecosystem: Environmental > Aquatic > Marine > Oceanic | place: Caribbean Sea: Cariaco Basin...
TAATGCGGCAGGTGATTGGTATAAAATCAAATTTCGTGGCAAAGAAAGAACTTTTTAGATGGCCCTTTAAGCATTATTTTAAGGCTATTGGTGGTGCGCCATTGGATAGACGTCCAGGACAAAACAAGGTAGAGGCCATTGCCAATTTGTTTAAAGGCAGGGAAGAGTTTAGGTTGGCGTTGTCACCAGAAGGTACGAGAAAGAAAGTTGAGCACTGGAAAACCGGATTCTATTATATTGCAAAAAAAGCCAAGGTGCCCATTATCATGTTCACCTTCGATTTTGAACATAAAAAGAACAAGATTTCAGAACCTTTTTACCCTACTGACGATATTGAAGCTGATTTCAACTTTATGCGCAGTTTTTTTGAAGGTGTTAAAGGGAAAGTCGCATCGTATTTGTAAAAACCATTTCATTTGTAAGTCAATGCGTCAAAACACTGATTTTTGGCATGCAGTTTGATTATTGGCTAGTGCATATAACTAATGAAACATACAGTAAACAAGTTTTTTGTCCCTAAAAAGAAACATTAGTTGGTTTGCGTCCCAAAAGCTATCTTTTTTAAAAGGTAGCTTTTTATATTTTTCAATATAAAACCGTCTTTATGAAATTTACGTATAGATTAATGAAGTAAAAGCTATTAATCTTTAATTGGAATACGTGTTAACTTTCTTTTGATTGGAAAATCATTGTTATGAGAAAGTGGAGGGCCAACAAAAAACTGTTGGCTTTTTGTTTTTAAAATAGTGGAACTATATTTTTAAAAATTGGCAAGCAATGTATTGAAAATTGATAGTTGTCTCCGATGCTCTGCGTCAAAGTTAAACAAGCATTTTTAATTTAATACTTCGTACCCTTGGATCGAGGTAGTTCATTAATCAGAAAGAAAGTTTTAGGCCATTCTTCAGAGGTTTCCTCCATAGTATGGTAGACGTTCTGTACATCTTATAATTATGGTTTTTCTCTTATTTTACAGTAGTTAATGAAAAAATAAAACTCGATTAGTTCGTTATTGGTTCGATTGAATTTAAAATTAGTAAAGTCGAATTGATAACTGTCCTATTTGAGGGGAAGCCTACAATTTTCGTTTAACTAACTTATGGTACAAAAGTGGGATGTTTTATTTAACACATAGTGCAGGCTAAGTTAGTACAGTAGTTTTCTCTTAAATATAATGAAAGATTATTGAATACAGATGACTTTTTCACCCACACCAATGGAGTCATTATACCTAAATGGACGTTTTGTGCCTGAACTGTCTACAATAACCAATGGTAATAACGTCTTGCTTTCAGAGACTTGAGATTTAACCCAATCGCGAGTATCTGTTTTTTCAGTAATTGTAATCTCAACTTCTCTATAGTTAGAGTCTTGTATTTTTTGAATCCATGGCTGTATATCCACTTTACTAGAAAATAAAGTGGAGGCAGATACCGAGCTCAAAAGGTTTATGCTGCCACCTTCTCCTTTAATAGGTGAAATGACAATAAACTTTTCAGGTATGAATAGGATATCATGGACAAATTGGGATGCCAATAGGTTTATTTCATTGTTTACTGTTAATGCAATAAACGTTCTAAAATCTTTAACAGCAGCTTCGTTTAGTGTAGATTCCTCTAGAATATTACCATGAACACAATCAAATCCTTGGCTTCTAGCGTTTTCACAAATACCTTTGTTGGCATCTATAAAAATCACTTTGTTTGCTACTGCTAAATGCTTACCTAATAATAAAGCTAGTGGATTTGCTCCCAATATTACATATCCTTGTCTGGAGAATTGCTTCACCAATTCGCCGCGCTTTTTTAACCAATTTGTTGTCCAAGTTAATAGAACCGGAACAGATAGTGTGGTCAAAATGGCCATAAAGACAAGAATGGAAAAAATTTCTTGGGAAATAATGCCTTTCTGTAAACCAATACCTGCAATAACAATTTCTACAGCTCCGCGTCCATTCATTCCTGTTCCTACAGCTAATCCTTCTCTCCAACCATGGCCACTCGGTAAATAAAATAAAACCGTACCTAGTATTTTTCCGGCAAAGGCGACACCAACAATTAATAATAACAGCTGTAAATCTGTTTTAAAAACATCTAAAGTAACATGGAAACCAGCGGTCACGAAAAATATTGGAGCCATAAAACCTATAGACACATCATGAAAAACGTGTATAATGTCTTTAGTTATTTTTTCATGAAAAACGCCGTCCTTTATAAATACACCAGCAACAAATGCACCTAAAATACCATGTAGGCCAACAATTTCTGCTAACTCCGAAAGGCCAAAAACAATAAGAATTAGTAATGTAAAATAGGTAGTTCGGTTTTCTATATGTCTACTTGCCATCCATTTTCCAATTTTGGGAAGTATGTATAGTCCGAAGGCCGTAGCAAAGGCAAAAAACAGGATGATTTTAACAGCAATAAATAGAATTTCAGTCATATTTACAGCTCCAACATCAATAAAACTAGATAATCCAGCAAAAATGATCAAAGCCAAGGTGTCGGAAATTAGAGCCCCTGCCATCAAAACATAGGCAATACGTGTGTCTAATAATCCTAGGTCAACAAGAATCCTGCTTTTGGTTGCTAAAGAGGTTACTCCAACAGCAATACCTACAAATAACCCAGCCATACTCGTGCCACCAGTTACTATTACCACATAATAGCCCAATCCAAAAGGAACCACAAATCCTCCAGTGGCAGCAAGAAGTCCTGCCCAAGAAGCTTTGCCTAAATCCTTAAAATTTATTTCCATGCCTATATAAGCCATAAGCAGAATAACACCAGCTTCGGAGATAATAACTAATGTGCTTGAGGAATCTACAAGACCAAGTAGTGAAGGGCCGATTATGACACCCACCAATAGCTCTCCTAAAATTGCAGGATATCCAATACGATTAATTAACGCACCAGCTCCCCAAGCTGCGAGCAGTACAATGAATAAGTTTAAAATGTCAAAACCTTCCATAAATTCGTATTTAATCGTGGGGTTGAAATTTATTAAATATCGGTTATTTTTTTTAGAATCTCACAAAAAACATGTTGATGAAGAAGTACTGAAGTAAAAAAACACCTCTAAAATTAGCATCAATCAGCGATCCGACAATTAGTATTATTTACGAAATTACAATCGCAAAAACCAATAAACATAGATCCTAAAGAAGATCTATAATTTACATAAACTCGCACGGGAGTTGACCTTATTGTTAGGAGCGAATTGGACAGACCTACCACAGAAGAAATATATTATAGCAGTTATTTTATTAATTATAGTTTTGGCATACGTTCAACACTAAACAGGGAAGTTCAGTTTTCTTTTTTTTTGTCAACAAGGCAAAAATATGCTTGTCATGCATACTGATTATAAATCTGACATTAAATGCGAATAATTAGATAATGACATTAGTGCTGAAAAAACGAGAGATAACACCTTTAACTGTTGCAGAACCCCATAAATGCATAAAAAACGAACTTATTTAAGCCCTTTTTTGGGCTTTTTCATTTTTTAGGTAGGCTGTTTAGCTAAATTTTGGAGCGCTTAAAAAACCGTTAATTTAGTTTTGGAGTGACTTAATTCCATTGAATTACAGGACAAGTACTTTTGCACCACCATTTGTCAGTTTTTGCGTAATCTTCAGTTTTTTTTAGATTATAGGCCATGGCGGTCAAGAATATGGCCTTTTTTGACTTGCTATATCAATGGTGTATGTTCCACAACTTCAAGGTTTTGTTTGTCCTTTCCATAAAGAGGAGGAAAGACAGAAAAAGGATCCATTCCCCTATATTTTTGATAATTGCTATTACTTTTGGAATAAGTGGTAAGGTTCTTTTAGCCCCAGCTCTTGACCTCGACTTATGCATTGAATAAATTAATTCCTTGCCTACAATGTTTACCCATTTTAGTCTAGAAATGTCTGAAAACCTCGGTGTAGTGTGATTACTCCTCCATAGTATGATAGACATTCTGTACGTCATCATCTTCCTCTAATTTTTCTAAAAGTTTCTCGACATCTTCAGCTTCTTCAGCTGTAAGTTTTTTGGTGATTTGCGGAATGCGTTCAAAGCCCGAGGAGAGAATTTCAATATTTCTATTTTCCAATTCAGATTGAATAGCTCCAAAACTTTCAAATGGCGCGTAGATTAAAATTCCATCGTCGTCCAAGAAAACTTCTTCTGCACCAAAATCGATGAATTCCAATTCCAATTCCTCAGGATCTAATCCCTCGGCAGGAATCCTAAAATTACAAGTATGGTCAAACATAAAAACTACAGAACCTGAAGTACTCAAACTCCCATCGCATTTATTAAAGTAACTCCGAACATTAGCAACTGTTCTGGTATTATTATCCGTTGCAGTTTCCACCAAAATGGCAATTCCATGTGGCGCGTAACCTTCGAAAAGTACCTCTTTAAAATCCCCTAAACTTTTATCAGATGCTCTTTTAATGGCTCTCTCCACATTGTCTTTAGGCATGTTGACTGCCTTCGCATTTTGTATTACTGCTCTTAAACGTGCATTGGTATCAGGATCAGGGCCACCGTCTTTAACTGCCATTACAATGTCTTTACCGATACGTGTAAAGGCTTTACTCATTGCTGACCAGCGTTTCATTTTGCGTGCTTTACGAAATTCAAAAGCTCTTCCCATGTTAAGTTCTAAGTTTAAAAGTTTAAAATTTTATATTGGCAATCCTAAGTCATCTGTAGGCAGTTTTCAGTACTTTTGCCGCCTGCCATCCATCATTGAATATACACTTTTCCGAATTAGGAGCAAATTTAAAAAAATCATTGTATCCATGTGTAAGTGTTCTCTCAAAAATTCATCTTGTCTCAACGACGTTTAATTTTTCTTATATCGGATAGGATTAATAGTGCTTCGTGAATGTATATGTCTGTTGATATATCATCAATCAGACTTCCATTCAGCTCAATATTATCTACGTTTAATTTGTTTTTTGTGTCTGATGTGTTTTTGACCTTGATTTGATTGGTTGCACTGTCAAGCACCTCATATAGTTTATTCCATACGTTATTATATGAATGCACATCGTCATAAACATTGTTAAGCGTTAAGGCATAGCTTACATCTCTGTCTATATATGTACTTAACATCGTGGAACTTAAGTTTTTAATGGCCTCAAAACTTTCATTGTTTTCAACGCGGATGTTACTCTGAAGTTGAATTTCAGCCAAGGGCAGTTTTTTATATGATGTATGCTTAAATGCTGGAGTGATCGCATCATTGGAAAGAGCGAATGGGCTATGGGCCTCATTGGTTTTGATACCATCATAGAGCGAGGGTAAAACAATGTCAGGAACAATGCCAACCGATTGATGGCTTTTTCCCGTTATCCGATAGAACTTTTCAATGGTTAGTTTGCAGAAACCTAAATCCCCAGTATCACTTAAAGGCAAAATCACTTGTGCTGAAGCCTTGCCATGGCTTGGTGATCCAACAATAATGGCGCGGTTATAATCCTGCATTGCCGCCGCAAAAAACTCAGAAGCTGAGGCGCTGAAATTGTCTATTAGAATAATTACTGGTTTATTGAAAAGTGTACCTTTAAAGTCGTCAGTTATGGTAAAAGTGTCCCCATTTCCATATTTCAGAATTGCCAGTGGCCCTTTGTTTATAAATAATCCAGAAAGCTCAGCGGCCTCTTTCAATGATCCTCCTCCATTGAATCTTAAATCTATAATCAGACCTTTAACATTTTCCTTGTTAATTATTTGTAGTTGGTTCGCTACGTCATGCGCTAATCCGTTGCCCTGTGGAGAGTCAAAATCGGTGTAAAAACTAGGAATATTTAAATATGCAAAATTAGATTTTTTATGTTTTACGATGAAGGCAGTGCTTGAATTTTGCTCTATTTTTAGCTCAGTTTTTGTGAGTGGAATTTCTTGGATGGAACCATTTTGTTTTTTGATTTTAAAGATGATCGTTTTATTTTTTTCATTGGAAGTAAATGCCGAAATATCTTCATTTGACACACAAAAGGTTTCTAAGGTCTGTGTAGGAGAGGTGAGGGATTTGATGACATCATTCTCTTCAAAATTTCCGTTTAAAAAGGCGGCGCTACCAGGAGCAATGTAGGCAATGATAATATCTCCGTTCTTATTTTTAGCGGTATCAATACCAAAGGTCAATTGGTGGTTGGATACAGAGCTTTCAAATTGCGATTTATCAGAATCATTATAAAAAAATGTATTCGGATCTTGGTAATTGGCGAAAGCGTTCAAAAAGGATTCTTTTACAAAGCTGTCCATGTCTCCGTTTTTATGGAGAAGTTCATCCAAAAGACATATTTGATTTTGAATTACTTTTGGTTTAGCCTCTGCTTCTAAGATTTTAAAGTTTTCCTCTAAATATGAAATTGCAGTGTCCTGTTCCACCAAGTGATCAAGAATGAAATAACGGATCCGTTTGTTCCAATATTTTTTGAATATTTGATCGTCCTTAAAATATTTAGAGTTAGCCTCAGCTTTAAAATAAAGCGTATCCTTTCCTGAATAGTCAAAAGTTTCATTCTCTAAGGAGGCAACATAGGTTTTGGATGCTTCAATTCGCTGTTTAAGTATGGTGCTATATTTCACTATAAAACTGCAGTCTCCCGATACAACGGCATCATCAAGTTGAAATTCGTCAGATTGAAATAGCAATAGATCAGACTGTTGAAAAAACCGTTTGTTTTCATCCAGACGCTCTAAAAACAAATCGAATACGGCTTTGGAAAGACTATCGTCAAGTGGTTTTGGTCGGAAATGAAACTGTTGTATGCGTTGGTTCAAGGCATTGATTTGCTCACAAAAAACAGGGTCATTTTGCGCATAGGGCAAAGAAACGATGAAACCAAAAGCAACAAAAATCAGCTTTTTCAACATAATCTAAAAAGTAATTTCTTGCTATTCCTGAACTTCCACTATAGCCTCAATGGCTTCGGCCAATTTGAAATCTTTTTCAGTAACCCCTTTGGCGCTATGCGTAGATAATGAAATGGTCAAAATATTGTACACATTCTTCCAATCGGGATGATGATTTTGCGCTTCACACTCAAAGGCAATTCTGCTCATAGCACTGAAACAATCCTTAAAATTGTCAAATTCAAACTCGGCATGAAGCGCATTGTCATAATATTCCCAATCAGGAAAGTGCAATAATTTTTTTTCAATGATATCATCAGATAATGGAGACATAATCAGTTTTTTTAAGTTTCTTAAAATTATAAATTATAATTGACAATTAATAGGACTAAGAGTTATAATTCATGTAATTATCCAATTCTTCGAGAAGTTCTGTACTGTTAATATGAAGATGTTTAGGAAGCTTGTTCCTTTTGGGCATTACTGCCAAATAACGGTCTTCATTGGTAGTGTAAACCTGTTTGAAACGTACATTTTCTGATGTGATCAAGGCAACCATTTCCTTAATGAAATCATCGTGATGTACCAAATCTGTACTTCCTAAATGAAATATACCATGTTTATCGCGATTGATGATATAATGGATTTGTTGGGTCATCTTAAAATCTGTAGTCACATTCATAATCAGATTAGGAAAGACTTCAATGGGCGTTTTTTCTGCAATGTGTTGCTTGATTTCCTTAAGGCGGGGAGACTGGTTGCCAAAAACCATTGGAAGTCTGATGATCACCACTTTCTTCACGGGTAAGCGCAGGAGCATATTTTCAATTTTAATCTTGAAATGCCCGTAAATACTATCACTTAAAGTTTTGTCCTCCTCATAGCTTGGATATTTGCTATAAGCATCAAATACATTGGCCGAAGAGAAGAAGATGATTTTGCAATCATGAGATGCTACATATTCAGCCATATGTTGATGCGCGATTACCTGTGCATGAAAATCGCCACGCAAACAAGAAATGATCACAGAGGGCTTGACTGCTTGTAGAATTTCGAAAACATCGTCTTCCTCCACACGATATTGAAAAAAATGTTGATTGTTTTCGTAGGTTTTATTTGAAATGTGATAGGTTCCAAAAGTCTTAAAATATGGACCCAGCTCCTTATACAGGGCATTCCCTATAAAACCACTGGCTCCAAGGATAAGAATGCGATGTTTGTTGTCTGGTGTCATCATATGTAGTAGCGAACTATTCTAAAAAATCGATAATTTGGTCATGCTCGTAAATTGTTCCAAAGCTTGCATTCCTAGCAATGAATTCCCTTTCATGTTTAATCCAGGCGACCATACTGAGATTGTGAAATGATTAGGTAAAAGGGCTACAATGCCACCACCAACACCGCTTTTTCCCGGTAAGCCAACTTCAAATGCAAACTCGCCAGCCTCGTCGTAAAATCCACAGGTCAGCATAATTGCATTGATCCGTTTGGCTTGGCTTGCCGAAAGCTGATTAGTCTTTAAACAACATGCACCGTGGTTAGCAAACATAATAAATGCCTTGGACAATTGCTCACAGGTCATTTCAATGGCACATTGATGAAAATAGAAATCCAACACCACATCCACATCATTTTCTAAATTCCCATAGGCTTTTAATAAATTGGCGGCGGCATAATTGTTATAACCGGTCAAACGTTCAGATTCTGCAACCTTCTGATTAAATTCAATAGTATGGTCATCAACAACCTCACGGACATAATTTAAGAAATCCTCTTTCGGGCTTTCAAGAAGACTAATTAAAACATCAGCAATAACAATTGCTCCAGCATTTATCAGAGGGTTTCTCGGAATGCCATTCTCCAATTCTAAAAGAGACAAATGGTTAAAAGGATTGCCTGAGGGCTCTACATCTACCCGTTGCCACAAATTTTCAGGATACATAGGCAGTGCCATGGCAAGTGTCAATACTTTTGAAATACTCTGAATAGAAAATTTTTTGTTCCAATCGCCAGTTGCAAAAGTTTGGCCATTTAAAAGTCTTAAATGAATTCCAAAATTCTGTACATTAATATCTGCTAATTCTGGGATATAATCGGCCACTAAGCCTCTGTTGACTGCATCCTTTAAATTATGATGTATGGTATCAATGACATTCTGGAAGTCGATCATGAACTAATTTTATAAAAAGGCGTTTTTACAATGGTCGCCGGGACAGCATTTTTTCTAATTTGAATATTAATTTTGCTTCCCACTTCAGATAGTTCTGCCGGTACATAGCCTAACCCAATCCCTTTGTGAAGCGATGGAGACATGGTTCCTGAAGTCACCTTTCCAATAACTTTACCATCATTATCCACGATATCGTAACCTTGGCGAGGAATGCCTTTTTCGTCCAGTTCAAAGCCTACCAATTTGTTTTTGGGTCCGTTTTCCCTTTCCAATTTAAGGGCTTCACTATTGGTGAAATCCTTGGTAAACTTGGTTACCCAACCCAATCCCGCTTCAATTGGTGAGGTGGTTTCATCAATATCATTTCCGTAAAGACAATAGCCCATTTCTAAACGCAAAGTGTCGCGAGCAGCCAATCCGATAGGTTTGATGCCGTAGGCTGCGCCAGTTTCAAAGACCTTATCCCAAATTTGTTTCACTTCCGAGTTTTTACAGTAAATTTCAAACCCGCCACTTCCGGTATAACCCGTTGCAGAAATGATTACATTTTCAATCCCTGCAAAATCACCCACTACAAAATTGTAGAATTTAATGTCTGAAAGATTATGACTTGTTAAACTTTGCATGGCTTCAACTGCCTTAGGACCTTGGATGGCCAACAAAGAATACTCTGGTGAAAGATCTCTTACTGTTGCCCCAACATCATTTTTAGCATTGATCCAGTTCCAGTCTTTCTCAATATTGCTGGCGTTGACCACTAATAAATAGGAGTCTTCCTTCATTTTGTAAATGATTAAGTCATCTACGATACCACCATCTTCATTTGGTAAATAACTGTACTGTGCTTTCCCAACAGTCAATTTTGAAGCATCGTTACTGCAAATTTTTTGGATCAACTCCAAAGCATTCGGACCTTCAATTAAAAATTCACCCATATGCGAAACATCAAATACGCCAACGCCATTTCTGACAGTTTCATGTTCTACGCTGACACCTTCATATTGAACAGGCATATTAAATCCTGCGTAGGGTACCAATTTTGCTCCTAGAGCCTCGTGAGTTGCTGTTAATGCTGTATTTTTCATGTTTTGTTTTTTATTTCCGCGACGGCGTAATTCTTATTTAAAATTCTTTTGTTAAAATCTAAACGATGTCAATCATGAAAACCAATATTCAAAGTGCATATAAAACATGTTCTTTAGTCTAATCCGTAAACGATATAAGCGATGGTATTTCAGAAAAGTCATAGGATTTCCAAGAATATCTCCTTCATAATTGCGTCACAAAAGTATCGAAAATTATCTGTTTTAAAAATGAATCCTTCCGATTAAAAATTTGTTAATAGCGTACTTTGGAACATTTATCGAAATCATTTAGAACTCGATCTTAACTTAGGTTTTTCAATTTGTATAAAATGTTTGCTTGACTTGGTAAACTTAAGTTAAATGTCCTGTAAAAGTTGTCTGGGCTTCAATTTCTGTTACATTATAGGTATGGAAAACGTATTAGTAGCAGGTGCTAACGGTACCACAGGAAAACAGATTGTAAAACTTTTATCAGAAACGCAATATTTTAAACCAGTAGCTATGGTTAGGAAAAAAGAGCAGATGGACCAATTTGAAACTAAGGGCATTTCGACGGTGTTGGGCGATTTAGAGCAGGATGTTTCCCACGCTTTTAAAAATATAGATAAAGTCATATTTGCTGCCGGTTCAGGTGGTAAAAATGTGATTGGGGTAGATCAGGAAGGTGCAAAACGATTGATTGACACTGCAAAAAACTCAAATATCAAGAAATTCGTTATGTTAAGTTCTATGGGGGCAGATGCTCCCGAGAAAGCTGATCAATTACAAGATTATTTAAGAGCAAAGCATAATGCCGATGAACATTTGAAAAGCAGCGGTTTAAATTATGCCATTGTAAGACCGGGAATCTTGAATAATAAACAGGCCACTGACCATATTCAGCTAAGCGAAAAGCTATCTCAATCTGGTGAAATCAGTAGGGCAGATGTGGCTCAAACTTTGGTGCGTGTCCTCCATGACGATACTTCAAATAAAGTGTCCTTTGAAATATTGGATGGGGATACTCTTATCGGGAAGGCTTTGGAAGAATTTTCTGATAAATAGAACTCATAAAATAAATTTAAAATGATTATGAAATGAATCAGGACCGATTCGCTGCAGGATTCAAGATTCAAGACGATTTTTTGGATGATTTTAGTTTGAAAAGTATTTTTGTCGATTTAAAGGCGTGAAATACAGATGATTGGTTGGGTTTTTTGATGATATCAGAAGATTCTAAGAAACAATCGATCTGATGGCATAAAGTAGGAGATCCTTTGAAAATTGTAAAATTTCGGGGGACAACAATAAAAAAAGAGGCGCTTGGCCTCTTTTTTCAGGATAAAGTGTTCAATAAAACAGCTTTCAATTCGTCATAGTGCGCAATTGGAATGGCGGTTTTTTCTTGGTCCATCACCGCTTCAATCTGCGATGGCAATTCAATTTGTTCAGGAATGATTTCTTCCACAACATTTAAAAATTTAGTAGGGTGTGCCGTTTCTAGAAACACACAATGCGCATTGTCGTTATTTTTCAAATACGATTTGCACCCTAAATAACCGACGGCGCCATGTGGATCGGCAATATATTTGAATTCATTGTAGAGTTCCTTTAAAGCAACTCGGGTTTCGTCATCTGAAAAACTATAAGACGATAAATTGGATTTTAAAGTCTCGAAATTGTTCTTGTAAATCTCCTGTATTCTGATAAAATTACTCGGATTGCCCACATCCATAGCATTGCTAATGGTCTGGACGGAAGGTTTTGGTTCATACAATTTAGTGGAGAGATATTCCGTCACCACATTGTTTTCATTGTTTGCTGCGACAAAATGATGGATTGGCAAGCCCAATTGTTGTGCCATCATGCCCGCACAAATATTTCCAAAATTGCCGCTTGGCACTGAAAACACAATGTTTTTATGGGTTTTGTGAAGTTGTTTATAAGCAAAAAAGAAATAAAACATCTGTGGCAACCAACGTGCAACATTAATTGAGTTTGCTGAAGTCAACTGCATTTTGCTCGTCAATTCCTCATCTAAAAAGGCACGCTTTACCATGGCCTGACAATCATCAAAAACACCATCTACTTCTAAAGCCGTGATGTTTTGTTTAAGCGTTGTCAATTGCTTTTCTTGAATATCACTTACTTTTCCACTTGGATACAAAATGACCACTTTAACGCCTTTCACAGCTAAAAATCCATTGGCAACAGCGCCACCGGTATCTCCAGATGTCGCAACTAAAACGGTGACTTCTTCGGTGTTTTTTTGATTGAAATATCCTAAGCAGCGCGCCATGAATCGAGCCCCAACATCTTTGAACGCCATGGTCGGACCATGAAAGAGCTCTAAAGCAGAAACTTTGTCGTTAATGTTCGCAACAGGAAAATCGAAGGATAGAGTTTCTGCAATGATTGTTTTTAAAACATCCTCAGGAATATCCGGACTGACAAATTGTTTTATGGCTTCAAAAGCAATGCCTTCATAAGACAAATTATCAATGTTTTCAAAAAATGAAGCGGGCAGGGGTGCTATGCTTTCAGGAAAATAAAGTCCCTTATCTGGCGCAATACCTTTGATCACTGCTTCTTTGAAGGAGGTGTTTGGGGCTTCTTTGTTTAGACTGTAATAATTCATAATAATTGGCGGGAGACGGATGACAGGTGACCGTAGTCAGCGTCAATAAGTCATTTTTTATAATTAATTTTATTTCTAAATGCGATCATCATACTCATTCAAATGAGTTTTCATAGAAAATTTCGAACTGAGTGATATCTAAATAGTTTCTTCTTTTTGCTTTATAAAAACAAGTCACAACTTCGGCTAATGAGCGTATGGCGTAACCTATAAATTTCTTTTGTTCAGGATCTCTTTGTCTGATGGAACCTTCCGATATATTTAATGCTATAGAATCAGCTGCTCTTCTTATTTGGAAGGAAAGATCATCTTTCTCTTTATCGGGAAAAGCTTCTGCCAAATCATTAGTTTCTTAACCAAAATCCATTGCTTTTTGCCATATTAGTAGCTTTTCTAATTTAAATTTATTCATAAATACATTGATCTTTCTTAATTAACCTTATCATCCGTCATCCGTCATCCGTCTCATTCTATTTCTCTAATGCCTTCTATATTAATCTTTGAAACATAAGTTTCAAAATCAATCGCCGTTTTAGAATACACTTCCCGTATTGCTTTTTCCACATTCTTTGCATTCTCAATCCCTTTTGAAAGCGCAAATATCGCAGGGCCCGCTCCAGAAATACTTGCTCCCAAAGCACCATGCTGCAATGCTGCCAACTTGACCTCTGCAAAAT
>Ga0208015_1000812_pt1 | contig 13411 bp, 19 predicted proteins | sample 26BtaG_FD_184101 | JGI IMG/M metagenome (GOLD analysis project Ga0208015, IMG submission 184101) | Marine viral communities from Cariaco Basin, Caribbean Sea - 26B_WHOI_OMZ_CsCl (SPAdes) (version 2) | ecosystem: Environmental > Aquatic > Marine > Oceanic | place: Caribbean Sea: Cariaco Basin...
GTAGGAAAAGGGCTGCGTTCTGGCATTACTCAACAGCCACTCGCGCTGAAGATGCGAATCCTGATAAGCAATGCCAACAGCCAGTACCTTCAGACCGCTCAATCAGCGCCCTCGTGAATAAGGCGGGCTTACCTGTTGTAGTGTCGACAGCAGTTGATTGGCAATTTGGTTGAGTTCACTGATTGAGAACTGAACATCAATCTCACTGCCTGGATGCTGCTTAACCCGACTTGACCACTCCACGAGTAGCGCTAGAGGCTTCACGGCGCTCTTAAATAGCCAGGAGATAACCAAAAATAGCACCAGGCTAAATACTCCAGTCACCAGGCTAGCCTCGATCAATGCCTGCTTGAAAATAGCTTCGGCCAAGGCATCAATTTTGTCGGCCTCTTCAAACTCCAACAGGTAAAGGCCACCGGCCTGCTGTTCTTGAGACTGTTCTTGGGAACGCTCTTGAGACTGCTCTTGAGAACGCTCTTGAGACCGCCCTTGTGACTGAACCTGCGAATAGAGCAAATAACCGTATTCACGAATACCCTGCTCATTAACCCGCTCTATTTCCAACGGCTCCCGGGGTTGAGTTTTACTGCTAGAAAATAGCTGCCGGATCTCTAGGGGAATATCATCCCACTCCCGGTAGGCACTCACGTCACCTCGCTGCGGCAGTACAAAGTCGGGGTTGTTATTGGCCGCCTGCTGCAGCTTAATCGCATCAAGATGCATATAATACTTAGCCGCCTGACCCACCTGATAAAAGCTGAAAATAGTGACCAGCGCAATCTGCCCAATAAAGATGGCAATGGCCAAATACAGCAAGTGCTGTCGAGACTGGGCGGCTAAACTACGAACCGGATTGGAAGACATCAGCGCGTCTCCACAAACAGCGACAGCCCAACCCCGACATGGGTATGAATGAGGAGCTGTTCAAAAGGTTTATCAACCACTTTACGCAGTTGGTGTAAGTGCACGTTGACGGTTCCCTCCTCCACCTCCTCACCTGGCCAGACATGCTCCACGATTTCGTTTCTCGAAACCACAGCGGGCGATCGACGGGCAAGCAATAACAGAATTTTCCAGCTGGTCGGCGTCAGTTTCAGCTCCTGATCAGCACGAATGGCCCGGTGCTCTTTTGGATAGATCCTGAGATCAGCAATCCGTATACATTCACGCTCGGGGTGGCGACGACGGTACAGCGCATTCAGTCGAGCCAAGAGTAGCGGCATCGTGCAAGGCTTGATGACATAGTCATCGACACCGGCATTAAACCCCTCCATTTGATCGCCTTCCATATCGCAAGCGGTCAGCATTAGTATCGGCGTATCAACACCATTAGCCCTCAATTGCCGACAAACATCGATGCCCTGCACCTTCGGCAGCATGTTATCCAGGACCAAACCGTCATAATGCTGCTGGGATGCCAGAGTAATACCGCTGGCCCCAGTATAGGCAAAGTCGCATTCGACACGGTGCAATTCCAGGTACTCGGAAATAGCCAGTGCCAAGTCCCGGTCATCTTCAATGATTAATATTTTCATGGCGGCCGACTACGCGGAAAAAGAATAATTAGCTTAAATGGAAATGCCTTAATATTACATTAAGACTGCCGTTTTTTAGCCGTGCGCATAATCGTCGCTTCACCGCCTTAGTTTGCCGTCGCCCATGAATGCTATGTGGCCGAAATTGACCGCTTTTAGACCGCGCAAGGTATCGTTAGCTGAGATGGGAATAGCTAATCTGTAGCCTCACTTCAACACGATGAGATTAGCCATGACTCAGCCTAAAACCGCACTGCTATTAATTGACGTTCAAGCGTCCTTTCCCGCCCGCGACTATTGGGTAGAATCACTAGCGCAAGCATGGCGCCCCAAGCAGCGGGCGATGCTAGATGCGGCGCAGTCAAATAACATACCTGTTGTGCGCGTTTTTCATGAAGAGCCTGGTAGCCAAGGCGCTTTTGACCCCGCTAATGGCCTAATTCGCCCGCTTGATGGTTTTGACGATGAAGCGGCGGTGACCTTCCATAAACGTGTTCATAATGCATTCAGCGATACTGAGCTTGAAAATTGGTTACGCGAACGCGGCATTACGCAACTTGCGATTAGCGGTATTCGTACAGAACAGTGCTGCGAGACAACCACCCGAATAGCGTCAGATTTAGGTTTTAGCGTTGATTTTGTCAGCGATGCAACGCTGACCTTCCCTATGACGCGTAACGGCATTACATGGTCAGCCGATGATATTAAGGCACGTACCGAACTGGTACTTGAAGACCGTTTTGCGCGTATTATCAGTACACAAGACTTGATCAATGAGTGGCAAAACACGCGTGAGTAAAGAGCAACAAAACAGTCAACCGCTCTCCCAAAGAGCCAACACCCTGCGGATTGCGGTATTGATGATGCCTGGCCAAGTGCCGCTTGACTTGGTCGGGCCTCTTCAAGTCTTACAATGTGCCGACCGGCTATCAATCGATGTTGAGGTTTGCTATGTCGGCCCAAAAACCGCTATGCCGTGGTTAGGGCCGCTGACGCTTAGTGGCATTGACCCGTTACCCAAACAGCTGCCGCCTCAACAGCTACTGCTAATTCCAGGACAGTATCGCAATAGCGTTGAGCCATTGGCTCAGCAAGAGTGTGTTAGTTGGCTTAAGGCAAACGCATGCTATGCGGACACACTGATGACGGTTTGCTCCGGCACGCTATTACTGGCTGACGCAGGCTTGCTGGAGGGGCGACGCTGCACGACGCATCACACATTAATCGAGCAGTTACAGGCCAAAGCGCCTAAGGCCAAGGTGCAAAGCGATTGTATTTTTATTGAAGATGGCCGCTACTTAACCAGCGCTGGGATTTCAACCGGTATAGATACCATGCTGTACTGGCTTACCCGCGCTTGCGGTCATTCATTGGCGCTAGCGGTAGCGCGAGAGATGGTGCTATACCTTCGCCGCAGCGGCCAGGAGCCTCAGCTGGGAGCTTGGCTTGAGGGCCGCAATCATGTGGATGAACGGCTGCATCGCGTTCAAGACGCAATATGTGCCGCCCCCTCGCAAACCTGGCGTATTGAAACATTAGCGACTCAAGCAGCTATGAGTGAGCGCCATTTCCGGCGCCGATTCAAAAGTCTCACCGGCATGCTGGTGGGAGACTACATTATCGGGTTGCGCCTGCAACGCGCTAAAACGTTAATGACCGAGACGCCATGGACGCTGGCAAGGGTGGCCGAAGCATCCGGTTTCGGTGATGAGCGGCAGCTAAGGCGTATCTGGGCTCGCCATGAGAAAGTACCACCGAGTGTATGGCGCCGCGCCAGTTCTCAAAAGCTGCTGGATTAAGCCAATACGAGCTACCATTAGGAAAACATATTGCGGGTTGACCCCATGACCGATCTTATCCTGCCAAGCCACGCTAACTACCTCAATTTTCGGCATCGCCTACCTGATAAGCGTTTAGCCCCGTGGGTACAGTGCCTTTGGTCAATGGGTGGCTCAGGGGATGTTACTGACCCCAGAACCGAAAAATTTTATCCCGATGCTGGCGCTAGTCTCAGTATCAAGCTAGCTAGTTCTCACCCCATCATTACGCTCTGTTTTAACAGGCGAACGCTAATAGAAACACTCGACGCCCAAACTCCCTGTCTGGGGATTCGCTTTAAAGCAACAGGCGTTCACTGCCTGTTAGGCTTGCTACCCGAAGCATTCGCAGATAAACCGCAGCGCTTAGATAACGAACTTGAAACACCGGCGTTACAAGGGTTAATGCCCGTGGCGGAGCACCTCTACCGCCTGGACGCACAGCAGGGTTTACGCCTGTTAGAAACATGGTTGTTACACCGGCTAAAGAGCCAGTCACTGGTCAATAGCCGCACCCTCAGGATTGTTCAAGCGATTGGGGAGCTAAAGCATCCTCCTCAACAGTTAGGCGCCACACTCGGGGTGACTAGGCGAACCCTGGAGCGCAAATTAAAGCGCGAGGTGGGCGTTACGCCAGGCCAATTAGTCGCCTATGCCCGACTAGACCGCGCCCGTCATAGGCTACTTGAAACCACGCTGCCCCTAGCGGAAATAGCGCTGCAATGCGGCTACTATGACCAAGCTCACTTCACTCATGCCTTTCAATCACTCGCCTATGACACGCCCGCCGCCTATCGCAAGCGTAAACTGTCGCAAATTTACAAGGCGTAAAAAAGCCTCGACGTTAAGCTGAGCCCTCAACTTACGCATTGAGGTCATCCATATGTCGACTCGTCTCTCTCAGCAGTCTGTGTATCGCCTTGTCCCACGCCTAGCTAAAAACCTGACGGCATTAGGCAACGTTGCGGAAGATTCAACGCTTAATCGCACCATCGTTCACTTAGTCAACCTGCGTGTTTCGCAAATAAACCACTGCTGCTTTTGCCAGCACATGCATTCTCAAGAGGCCAGAGACGACGGCGAGCATCAAGTTCGCCTAGACGTGTTACCGGCCTGGCGGGAAGCTTCCTGCTTTAGCACACAAGAACGTGCCGCACTCGCCTGGGCTGAAGCACTCACACTCATCAGCCAACAGCCCTCCATCAGCGACGACACCTATCAAAACGCGTTAACTGCCTTTGGTGAGCAGGGGCTAGTTGACCTAACTGCGATTATTGTGCAAATCAACAGCTGGAATCGGATATCGGTGGGCTTTCAGTTTGCCCCGGACATTCGTATCTAAGCCATCTTAGATACCTGACAATAAAACTTGAGATGGGTGAATGGAATGAACAGTGTGACGAAACAGCGTCAACGACTTCCCAACTTCCTGGGTCTCTTATCCAGTCTATGTTTTTTCTTTGGCAGTCTTTTATTCCTACCGTCAGGCGCTATTTATGCAACCGTAGGCGTATGGTGTTTTGTGATGGGCTCACTCATCATGTTTATTATTTACGCAATGAGTATTAGAAATATGGGTAAAAAGCACGTCTAGTTGAACCAACAGCTAACCTTGATATAGCCGCTGGGTTGTCAACTACCTAGCGGCTCTAGAAGGCAATGCCCTCTACGCAATATTAATGTCGCTAGCGCATTCGCTTTCAGCATCCAGTAGAGCCATCAAGCACTTGGCGAGTTCGCAATAGTGCAGTGTAACGAGCACCACTGCTGCAGCGTTAGTCGGTACAACCTCACTGGCCGAGCGTAGAATTCGATCGTATCAAACTGACGAAACCCTGCCTTCTCTGCGACTTTGAGTGATGCACCATTGTCAGGCTCAATAACAGCGACCACGGAAGCAAATTGCTTTTGGCTAAATGCCACACGGAGTACCGCTTGCACTGCTTCAGTCGCCAAGCCCATGCCCCAGTATTGTTTAGCCAGCCGATAACCTAGCCCAATTTCTTCTACACCATTAACCTCTTCGGGGCTAACACCGCAAAAGCCAACAAGCTTATCAGATCCCTTCTCAATCAAAGCCCACGGCCCAATACGGTGAGATAAATAGCATTTCAAACACCAATCGATAAATCGCCGCGTTGCGGCTTCATCACAAACGCCTCGGATCGAGTACTTCATGACGTCAGGATCACTGAGGATCTTGGTCAATTCGGGAACATCGTTTAAGGACAGCGTCCGTATAACCAGGCGCTGCGTTTCACAAATTTGCACCATTTCCTCCTTGTGCACGATGCCCAACGCCGCTGTTGCTGCGGTACTGCTTAGGCAGCGCTGAAAGTCAGCTTACCTTGTACTTCGTTTGAATAAAATTGTTTGGGAATGCGATCGCTTCGGCCTCTTCAAGCCTAATCTGTTGGTTAAGGCTTCCAAACAGAGCGATACCGCCACCTAAAAGAATAGGTGCTTTTGTGATGGTCATTTCATTAATTAGCCCAAGATTGAGAAACGAAGTTATGGTTGAACCGCCATCTATATAGGCATGTTTAAACCCTTTATTTGCCAGCTCAGCCATTAAGTCTTGAATCTCACCAGCGTACATTTCCACTTTGCCTTGCAAGTTTTCAGGAGGCTCGCTGATTGAATGACTAAGCACAACGATATGAAGGTCACCATAGGGCCATTGGTCAGGTGCTAAATTCATCCCCGAGATAACGTCCATACACTTACGCCCCATCACCATGCAATCAACGGAGTCAATAAAGCTCTGAAAGCCCATGTCGGGGTTCTCACGCATATCTGCCTCTAAGTTGCCAGCGGTATGAAGCCAGTCAACGCCACCGTCTGGGGTCGCAATATATCCGTCAGCACTTGTTGCTATATAGACAGAACACTTCATAGGCATCTCCGTAATTTACAAACCATGACCAAGTGCCAACTTAATGTGCGTAGAGAATTTTTCGGGACTTTCTTGGGGCAACATATGCCCTTCGCCAGCAACTTCATCAATCACAGAGTTGGCTAACAAATGAGCGGTTTGTTGAGCAATAAGCCTAAACATATCACGCGTTTCCGCCCCATAACCTATAACGATTGGAGCACTGATTTTGGAGACCAACTCAGCGTTTATGGCTGGCTGCTCTTGTTGATTCAGTTGATGGGTTAACGTGTTCGCTTTAGAAATCTGCAGCGCTTGGATACTTTCGTCCTGAGTAGAAAAATACCCTTCTCTATTACCTGAACCGTCAATTAAGCGCTCAACCGCTAAATGCATATTTCCAGCATGAAAATTTTCAAAAACCGGACTAAACATGGCGTTGGCATCCGACTGCCAAGCCTCCATTTGCTCTCCTGGTAAACAGCCTGGATAACCAGGCTCGTACAGGAACACGTTAGACAACGCTATGTCATGTGTCACCAACATATTAATGATGACATCCGCCCCGTAAGACCAACCAACAATATTTATAGGTTTATCTTTAGGCAGGTTCGACAGCAGTTCAGCTAAATCATTGGCATGCGTATTTAGACCAAAACCACCTGAACAAGGCTCGCCAAAGTGCCTCAAAGTAACAGAAATCACCTCATAGTCAGCTTTCAGGTATTCAATATGAGGAAGCCACATAGCGCCATCGGTGAGCGCCCCATGAACCAGTACTAAGTAGTCACCGGTTCCCTCTTGAAAAGAGTCCATTACAGTCATTCCTAAATCGGTTACAAGCTTCCCCGTGCTCCAACTAGCACGGGATTGAGCAAAAAATAGCACCACTACAGGTTGCAATAACATCCTGGTGGCGCAATCACTGTGACCTGGCTGGAGAAAGCGTAATCCTAGCGATTCCAGCGATATTCCATTTGTCGCGCTGTTTTCTCCGCAAGCTCGGTGCTACGTAACTTGGCGACCAAGTGTAAGCACATATCGATTCCCGCAGAGATGCCACCTGAACTAATGACACCGCCATCGTCGACCCAACGCACGTCCTCCACCACATCAAGCTGCGGAAACTGAGCTTTTAAATCACCCTGGTCATCCCAGTGAGTAGTGACTCTGCCTTTCAGGCTAGGCTGGGCATTAGCAACTAAGAAGATGCCGGTACACACTGTGGCTACCTGCTGCACTATGGCTGCTTGATGTACAATCCAGGCCTTTACCTTTTCGTTGGCCATCTCCCCTGTGTGTACACCACCGACAATAATCAATACATCAATGGGCGGGTGATTATCGATGGTGGCATTTGGCAGCACCTGGTAGCCAGCCCGGGCAGTTACTGGGCCGTCTTGTTCGGCAATTAAAAATACTGAAAACGGCGCTTCTTCACCACTAACGCGACTGGCCGTGGTAAAAACTTCAAAAGGGCCCGAGAAGTCGAGTACTTCTGCCTGGTCATAGATATAGATACCAATGTTCATTTGAAGACGTCCTTAAAATCTAAGCCTGCTATTTACTAGCAGTTAACAATAAAGCCACCACTCCTCGCCATGCGTTACACCGCGCACAGTTCAACACTCATTAAATTAGCTGGTGTTAAACACTTACTACCAACTTTGGCCACGTTTGAAGCCACCGCTTATTGTATACCCGAGCGTCAAAGTCTGTTCGCTTTGGCCGTTTTGGATTTAATGTAATGGTATAGTTAAACAGTGACTTAACGCCAAAAGGAGCCATAATTATTAGCTCTCCGCGATCATCCAACGCAGCGCCTACAGCAGTTTCTACTTCTACCCAGAAACTCATAGCATCTTCGGTTGACGTATACGGATAATCGCCATTGCGCGCGTGCATTCTTGCTTGATTCTTTACTGACCAGGGTAAGGTTGAAACGCCCATTAACCTTCGCTCAATCTCACGATCACGAGAATCACCCACATCGTCCGAGTCGAAGTAAATTAAATCAATGTCGTTCAATCGCGTACTCGCTACAAAGCCATGCAGCTTGTCCCACACTAAGTTTCTAACGAACCCTGCAGCGAGACACCAACCCGGCAGCTTCTGCGCAGCTGCGGTAGTCAGCGCCGCCATGCGATCAGGATCACTCATTATCCATTGCTTGATCAGCACTTCATGATCCATCGCAACCCCTTATCATGGCGCTTTATTCTAATTACCGGAAATAAAACTGTGTATTCATCAGCTTATGCGCTGTAATGCTGCGTGAAGCGACTTTAAGCTATCGGGGCCTTCACCTAACCGAACACTATTGCACGACACTCGCTCCCATGCCGCCGATGAGTTCACATGTAGATGCACTGCGACGCATGATCCCGTCTCGTCATCGAGCAGTCCAGCGGGGATCCAGACAAGCTCCGTGTCTCTCAACTTATTGGGCACTGAGCTACCACAGGCCGAACAAAAGTCATTCCGGTAACCCGTTGGCTTTTGAAAAGAGCGAATATTGGCTTGTCCAGAAATCCACTCGAAGCACTCCTCGCTGACAAACGTAGCGGCATTCGCTGAAGAACCAGTCGTTTTCCGACACAAAGAGCAGTGGCATTGATAAAAGTTTGGTAGTTCACCTTTAACGCTGAACTTAACCTCTCCGCAAAGACACTCACCTTTCATTCAACACTCCTATGCTACTTTGCATCCAACGGCTCAGGCCGACGCCACCGTGCTAGCAATAATATTCCATGACTAACTCTGGGTGGCCAGTTTGTTCATCAACTTGCTCACCTAATGAAATAAATCCCTGCTTTTTATAAAAGTTGATACTGGGAGTATTTTCCCGGTAAACCGTTAGTTGCAAGCACTCCCTTCGGCTCTTGGCATCATCAAGCATAGCGGCCCCCACACCTCGCCCCTGCAAGCTTGGAGATACAAAAATGGCAGCCAGTGTATTTCCGTATAAACTGTAGAAGCCAGCTATCTGATTGTCAGACTCAAACACAAAAGTTTCCGAGGCAGGGATATAAACATCGCGCATTTCGGTAACCTTTGACGCCCAAAACTCCGCGTCAACAAAAGCGTGCGCTTTAATCGATGCTGAAAGCCAGATCTCCAAAATCTGGTAAATATCCGTCTCTCGGTATTTGCGAATCATCTAAATGTTCCTCATTGATGGTCAGATGAGCATACAATAGCTTGTTTTTATTCGCTATTATTGGGTTCCTTCTGACTCATTCCTCCTTCTGACTCATTCCTCCTCCTGCGTTCCCCCCGCTACGATTTAGCCACTGATTGAATTAGCCAGTGTTTTATTGCGTGGTAAGCGTAATGCATTCCAAGGACTGTCTGGCGCAATAACACCTTCTGCACGCCCAAGTGAACAACTTTTATGCCACAAACCTCTTGCTGACTTGCGCCACCCGCTGGCCTAAATAACGCGCGGCTAGTAAGTCCGTTTCATTTAATACGCCGTCTGTTGAATGAGCGATAAGCCCAGATTGTGCTCCCAGCCGGTTACGCATACCTGGATCGTAGTTGCCCGGTATATCCAGGCCGACCCAGCACATGCCATGCTGATTCGCGAACACTTGCATGTACTGAAGGGTATTCAACTGATCACCGCTTAAGTTAGCACCAATAGTAAAACCAGCGGCAATCTTGTCTGCCCATAACTGTTTAGCCCAAAGCTCACTCGTGGCGTCACTAAAGGCTTTAAATTGGGCTGACACACAGCCCATATAGGTGGGAGAGCCAAAGACTAAGGCATCGGCCTTTCCTAATTGCTGCAGCAGCTCGGTGTTACAAAAACGCCCTTCTACAATATCTGCGCCAACGATTTCTATTTGAATAGCATCAACCCCAGGCTGTGCTGCCGCTCCAGCAGCGACAGCCTGGGCGAGTTGCTTAGTACTGCCCAAAGCAGAATGAAACACAACGGCAACGTTCATTACACTGACCCTTTCCGTTACTGTACTACTGGTTACTGAGCATCGCGGTTTAAATTTCGCTCGGCTGGGATGTCGCTCAGGTACTCGACAAACTCCACTTCAAAACCGGCCGGATCGACAAAATAGACATTTTTCCGAAACGGCTCTATAGCGCCAGGTTTGGCGATGGCATAGCCCACTTTATTGAGCCTGGCGACAACGGCATCAAGGTTATCGACCACATATGCAAAATGAGCCAGCCCAACGGAGTGACCTTTCAAATCGCGGTTCTCCCCTTCGCCGTGATCGCTTAACGCCAAGTAATTTTCATCGTCACCAAAGTGCACCCATTTACGCGGTTTGCCATACCACTCGCCATGACCTTCGTCCCGCACCCGCCAGTGTGGAAAAACTGCCCGATAAAAATCCAACATGGCATCCATATCAGTAACCACCAGATTAACGTGTTCTAAGTACATAAGAGACTCCTTGCGTTAAGTGAGATGCCAGGGTAAAACCTCAACTTAAGTTGAGGTAAAGTGGTTTGTAGAAAAAAATGGCAAAAAAAATATGAGGTGAGTAATGGCAGAAGCAATTTGGAGTGTTGGCAAGGTTGCCAAGCGCTGCGGCATTAAAGTAAGCACCCTGCACTTTTACGAGCAGCAAGGGCTGATCCACAGCTGGCGTAATGCAGGCAATCAGCGGCGTTATAAACCAGAAGTGCTAAGGCGAATTTCGGTGATAAAAGCAGCGCAGAGAGTTGGCGTCAGCCTGGAGGAAATAAAGCAGGCCTTTGAATCATTACCGAATAACCGCACGCCAACAGTTGAAGACTGGCAGCAGCTTTCAAAAAACTGGCAGCAGATGCTTGATGGCCGAATTGCTTACCTGCAAAAACTGCGCGATAACCTAGCGGGATGTATAGGCTGTGGCTGCCTAAGCATGACTAGTTGCCCGCTCTATAACCCCGACGACAAACTGGCTAAATCAGGTAGTGGCCCTGTACTTCTCGATCAGGCAGAGCAAAAAGCCAGAGCCCGATAAGAACCAAACGCTGGTTCCTTAAAATAGCTCTTAAAATAGTCCTTAAAATAGTCCTTAAAATAGTTCTTCGAATAGTCCTCAATAGCAGCCCTTACATCTTAATCTACACGAATGAACCACTTGGGTTTGATACGTCCAAAGTCTCGACGGATATTGGTTTTCAAGGCTTTCTTGGAATCCAGAACGACAGCATCCCGTTCAGTTCTAACAAATACCACCCAATGCCAGAAAGGCCTACCCTGCTCAGTGCGCCACTTGATCGCCAATAGTGCCTTATCTGGAAGAGTCGCCCAGGTGTCGAATAGCGTCTCTGTTGGCGCAGCCGTGATACCCAAAGCACACAATAGCCTACGGACATATTCGGTATCTGACCAAAGCGCGGTGTCTTCGGCATAAATACCCAAAGCATTGGCTGTCGCTTTGGCCTGCACGTAGGTAATGCCCGCAAGCGCGGCGCATGCAGCAATCCCACAGCCGGATATTTCTTCTTGAGTAACGGGGTTCATTGAGTCTTCCAGTTAGTACAGAACTGTATGAAGTGGTACGAGGGAAGAATAGCGGGTAGTCGCTACCCTCGAACTGCCGAGCATGCACGTCAAAGCCATTAAGATTATAATCACTGGCTAAGCCAGACCCACCCTACTATCGAACTCTAAGCCTCGGGCGTATTACTGTGAGCATCTCCCATCGAAGTGAAAAAAGCCAAGCTAGGCCTGTTCGCAAAGGCCTGCACCCGAGGAATCAACACAACCAAGGCTATGACTTCCCGGCTCTCGTAACAAGCCACCCAGCACTAGCCTCCCATGTAAAACCGAACGCGCATGGCGACCTTTCCATCGATTTCGCAGATCCATTGGCAGTAAAAACTCTCAACGCTGCGTTATTAAACCGGCACTACAATATTGTCGATTGGGATATTCCAGAGGGCGCGCTTTGCCCGCCAATCCCAGGCAGAGCTGACTATATCCATTACATGGCTGACTTGCTGGAGATTGGGCCTGAGCTAGAACAGCGCAGTATCAAGCTGCTCGATATCGGCACGGGAGCAAATGGAATCTACCCAATACTGGCCTGCCAAATTTATGGTTGGCAGTGTGTTGGTAGCGACATTAATCCTCATTCGCTTGAGAACGTAGCCACGATTATCGCCAACAACCCCACACTCAAAGAACGCTTCACGCTGCGCACGCAGCACGATAAAAACCACATTTTTGAAGGAATCATTCAAGCCGGGGAATTCTTTGACGTCAGCGTATGCAACCCACCCTTCCATGCCTCGCTTGATGAAGCTCTTAAAGGTAGCTGGCTTAAACTCAATAACCTCGCTCGTAGTCGCGGTGAGCAAAAGGTAAAAACCAAATCCCCCACTTTGAATTTTGGCGGGTTGGAAGCTGAGCTTTGGTGTAAGGGGGGCGAACAGCTGTTTCTTAAAAAGCTCATAAGAGAAAGTAAGGTGTATTCAACGCAATGCCGCTGGTTTACTAGCCTAGTTTCGAAAACTGACCATGTTAAGCCTGCCAAGAAGTTGATTAGTAAGCTCGGTGCCGTTGATATACGAGAAATAGAGATGAAGCAGGGAAATAAGGTTACGAGAGTATTGGCCTGGACATTCATCTAAGCCGCCATCGCCGTGCTTCCTCAGGCCTATGCTACTAGTCAACGACAAATAATTTAGCTCCTTGCTTTGTCGATGGGCGATGAAGTTCGGCATTATCGGCAACCTGGTAGCTAGAACCAGGCGTAAGAACAAAGCAGCGTCCATCGTCGAGTTCAGTATGAAGTTCACCTTCAAGGCAGAGCAATATGTGGCCTTTAGCACACCAATGATCCGCCAAATAGCCAGGGCTATATTCAACCATACGCACCCGAATATCCCCAAAATTTTGGGTCTTCCAATAAGCAACGCCACTTTCTCCGCAATGCTCCGTCGGCTTAACTTCAGACCAATCTGTGACCCCAAAAGGTAAATCTGTAATGTTCAAACGGCATCTCCATAAGTAGATAGCAGCAATTATTCCAGCGTGGGCCTAGTTTGGTATCAAACTAAAGCAAAGCGGCTCTCTGCGATTAACTCAGATCACCCCGCCTTATTCACGAGGGCGCTGATTGAGCGGTCTGAAGGTACTGGCTGTTGGCATTGCTTATCAGGATTCGCATCTTCAGCGCGAGTGGCTGTTGAGTAATGCCAGAACGCAGCCCTTTTCCTAC
>Ga0208015_1000813_pt1 | contig 13381 bp, 11 predicted proteins | sample 26BtaG_FD_184101 | JGI IMG/M metagenome (GOLD analysis project Ga0208015, IMG submission 184101) | Marine viral communities from Cariaco Basin, Caribbean Sea - 26B_WHOI_OMZ_CsCl (SPAdes) (version 2) | ecosystem: Environmental > Aquatic > Marine > Oceanic | place: Caribbean Sea: Cariaco Basin...
AGATCCACCATTAGAGTCGATTGCCGAATCGCTCGCCAATTCATACAAGGTTAGTATAGCTAATGACACAAACTATTCAGTGGTTTCCGGGCCACATGAACAAAGCTCGCAACGAAATCAAAGAAATTATGCCAGAGATGGATGTGGTGATTGAAGTGATCGACGCGCGCATTCCTTACAGTAGTGAAAACCCAATGGTGGCGCGACTGCGTGGGCAAAAACCGGTCATTAAAATTCTAAACAAAGCGGATTTAGCCGATCCCTATCAAAACCAAGCTTGGATTGACCATTTAGAGAGCCAAGAACAAGTCAAAGCGATCACTTGTGACGATAATAAATCGGCTGAGGTAAAGCGCATTGTACAACTGTGCAAGCAATTAGTGCCTAACAAAGTCGGCACGGGCAGACAGATTAAAGTACTGATTATGGGCATTCCTAACGTCGGTAAATCAACGTTGATTAATGCCTTAGCAGGTCGTGCTATCGCCAGAACGGGTGATGAGCCAGCAGTGACCAAGTCGCAGCAGCTGATCAAAATTGATGATGACATCATGTTGTATGACACCCCTGGTATGCTTTGGCCAAAAATACAAAACCCGAATTCAGGCTATCGCTTAGCGGCTACTGGCGGTATTAAAGATACGGCTTTCGATTTTGAAGATGTGGCGGGCTTTACCGCTGAGTATTTGATTCAGGCTTACCCTCAGTTGCTTAAGGCTCGCTATAAAATTGACGAGTTGCCAAAAACGGATTGGGAATTCTTTGAAGTCGCTGGTCGCAATCGCGGACTCTTGCAAAGAGGCGGAGTAGTCGATACCTACCGCATGAGCGAGATTTTGGTCAATGAACTGCGCAGTGGTACGCTCGGTCGCATTAGCTTAGAGACCCCTGCTATGCGTGAAGAGGAAGAAATTATGGTTGCGGGCTTGCTAGCAGCGGCTGAAGAGAAAAAAGAAGCGAAATTAGAGGAAAAACGCTTGCGTCGTCTGCGGGCTCGGAAGAATAGAAAGTAGGTTAACCAGCTTTTGTCTCTCATATATGTATAATAATTGGTATCTATACACATGATGAGGTGGGTTATGCGCACTAATATTATAATTGATGATGACTTAATGACAGAGGCGCAGCGCCTTACTGGGATTAAAACTAAAAAGGATACGGTAGAAGAAGCGCTTAAATTATTAGTGCGTATGCAGCGTCAAAGCGCGCTTCGCAAATTTAGAGGTAAACTGCATTGGGTAGGTGACTTAGATGACATGCGTTCGAATGTTGAAATGTCACCCGAACCTACAAGTATAAAAAAACTATGACTTCTGATGTCACAGATTATTTAGTGGTGCTTAGGTAGGTAAGCTCTAATGTCTAAAATTATCATCAATTTTTATAGCGATAAGCCATACTTATTCCTCTGCCTAATCCTACAAACCTCAATCATAAAAACAGCATATATAAGGTATAATTACCTACCTTAAATTTTAGATAAAACTTATATATGACCGAGCTAACCGCCAATTTACATACCATATCTACAGACACTCCATTCACTCAAAATTCTCAAGCCCTAGACACCTTTGCCCCGCGTATCCTCAAATGGTTTGACACTAATGGTCGCCACGATTTGCCGTGGCAGCAGCATAAGACCGACACGCCCAATCCGTATATTGTTTGGCTGTCCGAAGTCATGCTGCAGCAAACCCAAGTCACCACGGTTATCCCCTACTTCGCCCGCTTTATGACCTCGTTTCCAACGGTGCAAGACTTAGCAGCTGCAGATTGGGATACCGTGGCAGAGCATTGGGCGGGTCTTGGGTATTATGCGCGAGCGCGTAATCTCCATAAAGGCGCTAAGCAGTTGGTTGCCATTATCGAGGAGACGGGTGACTTTCCGCAAACTGTCGCAGGTTGGGAAGCCATATCCGGTGTCGGACTGTCCACAGCAGGCGCTATTGTCGCTATGGGACTTCACGGCTATGGGGTGATTTGTGATGGCAACGTCAAACGAGTTATGACGCGCTGGGCAGGGATTGACGGCGATATCATGAAGTCGGCGACGACTAAAGAGCTGTGGGCATTGGCTGAACGCTTAACCCCGAGCAATGATAGTGGTCACTTCGCCCAAGCAATGATGGATATGGGTGCGACGCTATGTACTCGCCGTAATCCACAATGCGAGCTGTGTCCGGTAAGTGCCGATTGTATTGCCCATGCGCAAGGTCGCGAGACTGACTATCCTGTTAAGGCTAAAAAGAAACCTAAACCCAGCCGCTTTAGCAATGCGCTACTGATGGAAAATGATTCGGGTAAAATACTTTGGTTACAGCGTCCTGATAGCGGCATTTGGGGTGGGCTTTGGGTATTACCGCTTCAATTTGAACAAAAAACTCAAGGTAAGACGGTGCTAAGCACTGCGCAAGATGATGACGCTTATGAGAGTGAGTTCACTACCGCTGAGCAGATTATTAATGAGTGGCTAGCTAAGCATAAACTTAGGGCTCAGTCGGTCAGCAACTCGCTGCTTGATGACGCTCCAATTAAGCACTCATTGACTCACTTTCACTGGTATTTGCAGCCGCAGCAGCTCACTTTAAGTGCTGGGCAAGCGCAAGAATTAACCAAAGCATTGCAAGCTGCGGATATTAATGTGGTTTGGTCAAGTGGTGATGAAGCTCGGGCGACTTTAGGTTTGCCTAAGGCTATGGTTAAGGTTTTAGAGAGTGTTTAATTCTAGTAGTCTAAAATGGATAAGGAGGTAACTTGCATATTGGAATTTTGACCGTCACTTTCTCATTACCAGGATGCTCCTCGTTAAAAGAGAAGCGTCAGCGTGTGGGCGGTCTGCACCAACGTTTTGGTAAAAATCCTACGGTTGCCGTTTGTGAAAGTGGCCAGCGAGATCAACATGACGCCAGTGAATGGACATTCGTGATCGCTATGACCACCAAACGTGAGATTGAATCGTTATGTAGTCAAATTGAGGATAAGCTACAAAGTATCATCGATGGGCGGATAATGACTATCGAAAAAGAGTTTATTTAGATAAGGGTTAATTATTTATAACCCTAGTAGGACATCTCATCAATTATCCCATGAGATTCCGTAGTTGGGGTGCAATACTGTGATGAAGATAATTGTCATATTATATCTCTTACCCTCTCACCGCCCTGCAAATGTTGCTGAATTTCCCCACCAAAGTACGATAATCCTCTTACTTATGCCATCGACTTTGTTAGCATTTATTGCTACAGTAATTTTTTATGACGTCCAGACGTAACCCATTTTTAGCTACGTCTCTTACCGTTATAACTCCGGACTTTGCTTTAGTTTTGCGCCAATTTTCATCCTTTTCCATTTTTGAGATCTTTTATTATGTTAAAAAAGCAATATCTTACGCTGGTTCCCGCCATACTCTTAGCGTCTGGTTGTGCCAGTCAGCAAGCTATGCAGACCAGGCCACCTGTGCGCCAAGGCAATGTGCAAGTGACGCAGACACAAGTTATCAAGGTCAAACCGACCCCAGTCATCATCGAGCAGACGCCTACGGTAAAGCCTGTACCAAAAAGCTATAACAGCTTTTATGATTGGAAAAATGACTTTACTTCACGAGCGATTGCTTCAGGTTATAGCGCCTCAGATGTTCAGCGTTTAATGAACTCTGCGCAATTAAATCAACAGGTGATCTCGCTAGATTCGGGTCAGCCTGAATTCTCTAAAATGCCTTGGGATTATGCGGACTCTGCGGTATCTGATGGTCGTGTGAGTACGGGCAAGCGTAAATTCGCTGAGCAGCGTGCTTATTTATCACAGCTTGAGTCTCGCTATGGCGTGAGTGCTGATATTATCGCAGCTATTTGGGGTATGGAGTCGTCTTTTGGCGCAGTCACGGGCAACAGCGATATTCCTAGCGCCTTATCCAGTCTAGCTTTTGATGGTCGCCGTCAAGAATTCGCAGAGACGCAGCTATTATCCTTAGTGCAACTGTTGCAGCGTGGCGATGTGTATTGGACACAGTTGGATGGCTCATGGGCCGGTGGTATGGGGCAGACTCAGTTTATCCCAGGCACGTGGTTACAACATGGGGTTGATGGGGATGGCGATGGCCATCGTAACCCTTGGTCTACAGCAGATGCTTTAGCGTCAACCGCGAACTACTTAAGCAATTCGGGTTGGGTACGTGGATTAGCACCTTTTTATGAGGTGACTTTACCAGGAGCTTTTGATTACAACACCGTCGGCAGCAAACGTTCTTTTTCTGAGTGGCGTGCCCTCGGTGTGACCAGTATCGATGGTAGCTATCTGGATGCGAGCACTCAGTTTGAGCTATGGTTACCTGCAGGTAAAGACGGTCCGGCGCTGCTATTAAGCAAAAACTTCGATATGATCAAGGTATATAACAACTCCTCAAACTATGCGCTCGGCGTCAGTTTATTGGGCAAAGCCATTTCAGGTCAAGGCGGTCTGCAGAAGTCATGGCCGCGTTATGAGCAGCCACTGTCTACTATGCAAGTGACCAATTTGCAGCAGCGTTTAACCAATGCCGGTTTTGATACTAAAGGCGCTGATGGTGTGATTGGCACCAATACGCGTAAGGCTTTCCAACGTTGGCAAGCCGCCAATGGGCAGACGCCAGATGGCTTTATTTCTCAACGTAGTGCTTCAACGCTGATTTGGTAGATTAAACTACTAGATAGTGCTCATAGCACAGTTATCTGCTTAAGTAAGCCATAAAAAACAGCCCCTCATAGTTACTATGAAGGGCTGTTTTTATTGGTCTAAATGTTTGTCCATACGGCTACTGTCTTAAACGCATCAAGCCTTCTTGCTGCACGCTAGCCACCAACTTGCCATCTTGCCAAAACTGACCATGATTCAAGCCTTTAGCATTAGAGGTCGTGTCCGAGCGCATGTCGTATAGCATCCAGTTATTGATATCAAATGGACGATGGAAATGCATCGAATGATCAATACTGGCCGCTTGCAAACCTTTGGTCATAAAGCTGACCCCGTGCGGCATTAACCCCGTCCCTACCAAATAGAAATCTGAGGCAAAAGCCAATAAGGCTTGCTGGATAGCTACCGGCTGCTCGCCCAGCTCATGAATACGCAACCAGTTGGCTTGCTGCGGCTTCATCGGCTCAGGAGAAATAGGATTGCGCGGCTTCACTGGCTTAATCTCGACATGACGCTGACGCATAAAGCGGGCTTGTAGGGCTTCAGGAATACTGCCGACGTACTCCTCCTTAAGCTCTTGCTCAGCCAATAAATCATCTGGCGGCGGATAGACCGGCATGCTGCCCTGATAATCTAGGCCTGCTTCATCGTCTGAAAACGAAGCAATCATAGAAAAGATAACTTGTTCTATTCTCTCGCCATTTTTACTTTCTTTATACTGCACAGCCGTAATTTGGCGCGCGGATAAGGTGCGGCCATCGCGCAAACGGCGGACTTGATAGACCACAGGACGTGAGATATCACCACCGCTTAAAAAATAACTGTGAAAAGAGTGACAAGGTTTGTCATCTTTTAGCGTTCTTGCGCCTGCCATCAAAGCTTGCGCCAACACCTGACCACCAAAAATTCGTTTGCCCACATAGTCATGACTCTGACCTTCATATACATCAGGGCCGATCTCTTCTAAATTGACCGTGGCTAAAAGTTGGTCTATCAGGGCAGCATAATCAGGCATGAGGCCTCCAGTTTTTTGAGATAATAAAGTCAAACTTAAATACCATTAAGCTATACAAAGGGCTATACGAATTTGCAGCGGCTAACTCAGTCAAATCCAGTCTGTAACACTTAATTAAGACGGAATTAAGACAGAATTAAAACGGAGTTAAGGCTGTACCGCTACCAATACCCGGATAGAGTCTGGTACAAGGGATAACTGGGCCAAAGCTTGTTCTCCTTGTGCCTTTAAGCTCTCTAGGCGCTCAATTTCTTCTAAACGTACGTTGGGGTTGATGCTGTGCAAGTGCTGTAGACGGCTAATCTCACGCTGCCACTGCTGGCTAAAGCGGGCACTGGCTTGTGCGCCAATCTCTGCCAATTTTTTCTGCGCGATTTGCTGCGCTTCATGATAGCGCTGCTCAATCACTTCACTGCGTACTTTGACGACCTGACGCGCGCGTGTTTTATCTAAACGCTCGATATGCGGCATGATCATGTCCGCGCTGATACGTTCAGATAGGTCACCGCCCTGCTCACTAATGAAAATGCGCAGATTCTGTACGGGTAAGGTCGCCGGTAGATTTAGCAACTTAGGGGCAATCGCTTGCACGCGGAAGTTGACCTCTAGCATCAACATGCCTTGTGGCATCGCCGCACTTTTTAGCATCGCCACCGAAGTATTACCAAAGGTACCAGAGCTTGCCAATTCGTAAATACTTTGAATCAAAGGGTGCTCATGGGTCAGATAAGCCATATCTTCACGCATAAGCGCCTGATCACGCTCAAAGGTCAGCGTCATCCCATCTTCATCAATAGGTAAGCCATCGATATACTCATGGCTTTGCGCGCTATCGATAGGAGGAATAACCCAAGAGCCATCGCGCTGTAAGCTATATTCTATATTGGCTGAGGCCAAGAAACGCTCAACGAATTGCGGCAGGATATTATGGTCATCAAACTCATGCATCGCATTAGCAATACGGCTGGCAACCCGCGGACGGCAAGAGTTGTACTCAAGCAAACGGTCGCGTCCCGATTGTAGCTGCGCCTCTAAATCTTGACGCGTCGCTTTAGCGTCTGCAATCAAGGCTTCTAGCTCTGCTTCTACTTCGGTGCCTGCAGGCGCTTGGCCTTCGAGCAGTGGTTTTAACGCAGTAATATAGCGCTCTTGGACACTCTGCGCAGTAGGCGAGATATGATTAAATATATTTAGAGCATTATCATACCACTGATACAGACGCTCTTGCGCCGTACCTTGGATATAGGGCACATGCAGGGTAATCTGCTGGGTCTGCCCAATCCGGTCTAACCGACCAATACGCTGCTCTAAAGTATCGGGGTTGGCAGGTAAATCCCATAAAATCAGGTGACTAGCAAACTGGAAATTGCGCCCTTCTGAGCCAATCTCCGAACAAAGTAATATCTGTGCCCCTTCAACATCAGCAAAGTAGGCAGCGGCTTGGTCACGCTCAAGCAAAGTCATATGCTCAGTAAAGATAGCGGTTTTGATGCCCGCATGCAGACGCAATACCGCTTCTAAGCTTTCAATCGTCGCGCCACTGCGACCAATGAGCAAGACTTTATGGTGTTTAAGCTCCCCTTTAAGGATATTAATCAACCAAGGCACGCGCGGATCGTCTTCTAACCAACCGCCTTCCGGTTGCGATTCCTCAGCCCATAATTGCTCACGCAGCTTACCATTCATCTGATAGCTGCCCTGCCATGCTTCAGGCAACGGCAAAGGATGTGCTTGCGATTGACGACCGTGGAAACCTTTGACGCTATCACGAGTGTTGCGGAATAACACACGACCCGTGCCATGACGGTCCAACAACTCATTGAGCGCATGGTTACGCAGCTTGTCATTGTCATTGATAGGCGCTAGCTCGTCTTCATCAATATTGATCAAGCCTGCTAAAGCGGAGATTTGTCCTGCAGTGAGTGGTTTTTCAGCGATTAACACGCCCGCCACAGCCGCAGTATCTGCAAACGCCTCTTGACTGGCTACGAAATCATCTAAATCATCAAATCTATCTGGGTCTAACAGACGCAAGCGGGCAAAATGGCTTTCTAAACCCAACTGTTCAGGCGTCGCAGTTAGCAATAGCATACCGGGCGTTTCATTGGCAAAGTCAGCAATCATTTCATATTTATCATTGCCACCTTGCTCGCTATCCCAATGCAAGTGATGCGCTTCATCGACTACTAATAAGTCAAAACCGGCTTCAATAGCTTGCTCATAGAGGTCATCGTGGTCGAGCAATAAGTCTAAGCTGGCAATAATACATTGCTCAGTAGCGAAGACGTTTTGTTCCGGGTCATGTTCTTTGATAGCCGCCGTACGCACTAGATCAAATAAGGCAAAGTCTAAGTTAAAGCGGCGACGCATCTCGATCATCCACTGGTATTGCAGACTGTCTGGCACGAGAATTAATACGCGTTCTGCGCGACCCGTCATCAACTGCTGATGGATAATCAGACCCGCTTCGATGGTTTTACCTAAGCCAACTTCATCGGCTAGTAAGACACGAGGAGCAATACGCTTGCCAACCTCATGAGCGATATACAGTTGATGCTCAATGATATCCACACGAGCACCCATCAAGCCACGTAGAGGATGACCGGCTAACGCAGATTGCATGCGCAGAATATCTTGACGCAACTCATACCAATCACCGCGCTCGATACGACCCGCCAGCAAACGCTCTAAAGGTTTGGCTAAGGTAATGTTCGCTGCCAAACGGGTTTCCATGATGCCTTTATCAATATCTTCGACCTGATATTTAATCACGCCCATGACTTCGTCCACACCAGTTACCGTATGCGTCTGCCCGCTTTGATCGGTAATCTTATCACCCACCTTAAAGACTACGCGGGATAGCGGGGCGGAACTTTTGGCATAGACCCGAGTCTCTTCACTTTGTGGAAAGAGAATATGGACACAGCGATCATCGACATCGATGACGACGCCGAGGCCGAGCTCAGATTCAGTATCGGACAGATAACGTTGACCAACGGCAAAGTCGGCGCTGTGTAAAGAAGAAGCAGAGATAGTCATATATAGGATCTTGTGTGCTTAGCGAATTAAAGAGGTTGTTATCAATCAGAGTCTATTACCTTAGACCAACTATATGAAATACAACAATATATGCAATTATATAGCGAGTGGTAAATACCGATGACATAGGGTACTACAGGAGCTGAAGACAGTCATCTGCACCAAAAGACGGCACGGACTCATAGATTATATAACGTTAGGGGCTTAATGTGTGCGTCAGTGGTGATTTTCAAGGGCTAGAAAATTGGGTTTTATGTTAACTCCGCATGGGTTTGGGTTAATCACCAACAAATGCCTTTAACTATTGAAAACTTTTATTGGCAGCTCACTAGTAAATTACCCTGTTAGGAAATCAGCCAAAAACCAAAAGCCAAGCACTAAGAATTGAGAATTAAGAAATACGCTAAATAATAAACGAGCGCCAACACCCTTTCTTATAAGGGTAATAAAAGAAGTAGGAAGTAGATTATAAGAGTTAGGTTATCGGCAGTACCAAAGCGCGTGAGCTATTGCTAAGATATGGGCTATTAAAATAATAGTTAATGTCAGAACTCAATGCGAAACGCTATAAGGATATTCTATGAAAGCTGTATTTTTAGATCGTGGTACTTTTTTGGATTGTGTCGACCTGCCGGCCCCACAAGGGGTGAACTATTATGAAACTTATGGCAGTACCCCGCAAGACGATGCGGTTATCCTTGAGCGCTGTCAGGATGCCGATATTATCATTGCTAATAAGGTCAAAATTGGCCGCAAGGTCATCGAGCAACTGCCCAAGCTCAAACTCATACAGCTCACAGCTACTGGGATAAATAACGTCGATAAGGACGCCTGTGCAGACCACGATGTGCAGTTATATAACATCGCCGGCTATGCTATCAAAAGTGTGCCTGAACATACCTTTATGCTAATGCTCAATGGCATGCGCGCAGGCCTGTATTATCATACTAAAGTGGTCGACGGCACTTGGCAGCAAGACGGTAATTTCTGTCTGCTCGATGAGCCACTATTGGATTTAGAAGACAAGACCTTAGGCATAATTGGCGTGGGTACTATCGGCAAACGGGTTACCGAAATAGCATACGCTTTTGGTATGACGGTATTGTGGGCTGAGCATCAAGATCGCGAGCCGCGCAGTGATGACTATACTGCCTTTGATGAGGTCTTAGCGCGGGCGGATGTGTTGAGTATACATTGTCCTTTGACTGAAGCTACCGAGCATTTAATTAATGCTGATACGCTGAGCAAAATGCAGCAAACCCCGTTAATTGTAAACGTTGCTCGCGGCGGCATCGTCGATAATGCCGCCATAGTGGACGCTATTCATGCAGAGCAAATCCTTGGCTATGCGACCGATGTTTTTGCCCAGGAGCCTATCAGCGACGACGATCCGTTATTGAGCCTAGCCGACCATCCTCGCGTCGTCTTTAGTCCGCACAATGCTTGGGGCAGCATCGCCGCTCAAGAAAAACTTTGGACTATCCTAAGCGAGCAAGTGAGTGATTTTGTAGCGACAATTAAGTAGCGGCAACCAAGGCAGCAACTCAAGCTTAGCTTAGCGCCAACAGCTGTATAGGAAGGCATAAAGAGTTGTATAGGAAGGCATAAAGAGTGGCTTAACGTTGAAAGTTAAGCCACTCATCAGCGATGCCGCGGTATTTGAGCATGATTCTATCCGTCATATAGTTATTGGTGACTAGCCAAGGATAGCGGTCGCCCTGCTTAGGTAATACATCTTTGGCGCGTTGGATATACCCTGCTGACAAGGCACCCATCACGGTATCCGCTTGGCGCTGTACTTGCTCGCCGGTCTCAGAGTGGGCCTGAGCGACCACGCTTTGATAGCGATGGCGATCCATATAATCGAATAATCGCAGCAGGTAATCACAGGCCAAATCTATCTTGAGCGTCCAAGAAGCATTGGTATAACCAAACATAACCGCCATATTCGGAATGCCTTCTACCAAGACCGCTTTATAAGTCATACGCTCGCCCACGGCCACTGGGATGCCATCAACGCTAGCCTCTGCCCCACCTAACATCTGCAAGGTCAAGCCAGTCGCACTGACAATAATATCAGCCTCTAAATGACGACCACTGCGTAGTTGAATCCCCGTTGCCGTTAAGTAGTCAATCTCATCCGTAACAACATCCGCACGCTCACCTTGCAACGCCTGAAACAGGTCGCCATCCGGTACCGCACACAGACGCTCATCCCAAGGATTATAGTCGGGTGTAAAATGACTCAATGAGATACCGCTACCTTTAAGGTCTTGTTTGGCTTTATGGGTCAGCACAAATTTCATGGCTTTTGGGGCGACTTTTGCGAAACGATAGATGCCCTGCTGAGTCAGGATATTCTTCCAACGCACCAGCGTATAAGCTTGCTCATTGTTCAGCGGCAGTTTGCCAGTCAAGGTATGCACGCCTTCATCCACACTAGGCACATTGGCAATATAAGTCGGTGAGCGCTGCAACATAGTGACGTGGGCGGCTTGCTGCTCGCTGGTAGTATCAACTAAAGCCGGCAGCAAAGTTACTGCGGTCGCCCCACTGCCAATGATAACTACCTTTTTATCTTGATAATCCGTATCTTCCGCCCATTGTTGCGGGTGTACTAACTGTCCTTTGAAGTCCTCTTGACCCGGAAAGTCAGGTTGATAACCTTGGTCATAATCATAATAGCCGGTCGCACCTACAATAAAGCTGGCCGTAATTTTTTGCGTCATACCGGTAGCGCTATTATAGAGCGTCGCCGTCCAGTATTTATCTTGACTAGACCAATCGATTTTCTTGACTTCGGTTTGATAACGAATCGCCTCATCCAAGTGCTCATCAGTGGCGGTCTGTTTAATATAGGCCTTGATCGAAGCGCCATCGGTCAGCGTCTTTTTACTGAGCCAAGGACGGTGGGCGAAGCCAAAAGTAAACATATCAGAGTCCGAGCGAATCCCTGGGTATTTAAATAAATCCCAAGTCCCGCCCATGTCCGCGCGCTTCTCTACAATTAAAAACTTCTTTTTAGCCGCTCTGCCTAAGGCGGTAGGATGGTCTTTATAGCGTTGCTGCAAATGGCAGCCCATATCAATCCCAGATACTCCTGCCCCAATAATCAAAACTTCGTAATCCGGCAAGGTTTGCTCAGCTTGTGGGTGGACAGCGCCTCCTTGTTGCGTCAGTAGGCGTTGTTTTAAGTCTGCCAAAGTTTGTGGCAGCTCAACGATTTGCTTACGAGCCTTGCGGTAAGTTTGGCTGGGTAACAGAGACAATTGCATAGGATCAATCCTTGAACCATAAAGGTAATAAAAAGGCAGTGACTAAAAATACAGTCTTTTAAAGGTAGCGATTAATTAAAAAGGAACTGGGCTTTGCCACTCCATCCAACCATTTAACACCGGATGTTTTAGCCGCAATGAATGCGCATGCAAGCACAGTCTTGGTGCCAGCGTCAGCGGTGTGCCCTCAGCATAAATAGGGTCGCCAATGATGACATGACCGATATGAGTCATATGCACCCGCAATTGATGACTGCGTCCTGTTACCGGATATAGCGCGACACGGGTCACTGCATTGCCCGCTCGCAACTCATGGTGCAAGACTTCATACTGGGTCAAAGCTTGTTTTGACCAATTGGGGTCAGTAATATGCCGCGGCTTTAGCGTCGGCTCATAACGCACCGGAATGTCTATCTTACCTTTTTTCTCTGTTGCCGCCAGTGTACCCATCACGACTGCCTGGTATTGCTTTTGTGGCAAGCGCTCGATGAACTGCTTACTGATATGCGATTGCGCCGCTTTAGTCTTGCCAAATATCATAATCCCCGAGGTATCCATATCCAGCCGATGAATCAATTTCACCTCAGGGTTGGCGCGCTCTAAACGCGATAATAGACTGACTTTCAGTGCTTTGCCATCGACACTCAATAGGCCGGCGGGCTTATCCACTATCCAGATATCTTCGTCTTCAAAGACGGTAATAGCGTCGGCAAACTCTTTGAAAAAGGTCTGCGGATACTGTAGTTCTTGGAGGTTTTGTTGCTCGATATACTCTTGAGTAATAGCCATAGGTCTCTTTCAGTCTGATTGCAAGCAGTGTTGCCTTATGTTGCGATTTATTATGCAAATATTAATTGTTTGCTATATTAACTGGGCCGCATCTATCAATGTTGGGGAATCATGCTAAGATAATGTCACACTGATTACCTATAAATAATTCCCTATATAAGCGAGGACTTAATGTCAGATAATATTATTAACACTACTGATGCCAACTTTGATGAAGACGTCTTAAAATCGGATGTGCCTGTATTGGTCGATTTCTGGGCAGCCTGGTGTGGCCCTTGTAAAGCTATTGCCCCTATTTTAGAGGATTTAGCTAACGAATACGACGGCAAAGTTAAAATCGTCAAGGTCGATGTTGACAGCAACCCACAAGCGGCTAGCCGTTTTGGTATTCGCAATATCCCTACCCTGTTTGTATTTAAAGGTGGCGAAAAAGTGGACGCCGTTATGGGCCTACAGCCTAAAGCTGAACTGGCTAAAGTATTAGATAAACATATCTAATGAGTTAGCGACCGTTATTTTGTTTTTACTTAGCCATTGTTATTGATAACAATGGCTTTTTCATACAAGTAGTGCGTAGAGACTTGCAGACTGCTGC
>Ga0208015_1000817_pt1 | contig 13267 bp, 19 predicted proteins | sample 26BtaG_FD_184101 | JGI IMG/M metagenome (GOLD analysis project Ga0208015, IMG submission 184101) | Marine viral communities from Cariaco Basin, Caribbean Sea - 26B_WHOI_OMZ_CsCl (SPAdes) (version 2) | ecosystem: Environmental > Aquatic > Marine > Oceanic | place: Caribbean Sea: Cariaco Basin...
GTGGATACGAATAGTTTTTGTGCTACTTGAGAGAGTAGACATATCATTACCCTCCAAGGAACCTACCCCTAGCTTATTCTCTCCTCCTTTAGTCCACCATGTAACTTGTGCCATTATGATGCCTCCGTAAGATCTGTATCGTCAGGTCTTCCAATAAATCTTTTTATAGGCTCATCGTCGTAATCAACTTGCCTGATCTTTAATACCTCTCCAGTATTTTCCAGCCCAGCCCACAACCCAGCAGTTAAAGGATAGTAACGTGCGTCTGCCTGTTCTGTCAGGGAGGCCGTATCAGTCAATATCTCGGTTTCCTCACAGAACTCATCCATAGCCCTATTAAGCATATTAGTAATTTGCTTATCTGGGACTCCTGGGAATGCCTGTTTAACCTCTTCAATCATTTCTTGTAGGGTCATACTCTAATTCCTCTTTTCTGAGGGTAATACATCGTACCTCTTCAGCAACAACGTAAGTTTACCATTATAATCTTCTTTTAAAGCACGCCACTCAGCAAGTAATTGGTTATGATTAGCCATAAAATTCTGTATTGTATTGACGTGATCCTGAACTTCTGTATTCACCAACGCCCCATAGCGCTGAAGATCGCTATTAAACTTCTGAAGAGTAGCTGAATATTCTGTGATAGCTTGCTCAAGCTGCTTTGCTCGATTCTGTATATCTACAGACGTTGCCTGCTGTGCATCAACTACAGCCTTTTGCTGGGCCATATCTGCATCTTTCATCGCATCCTGCACAGTAGATTGATAAACGGCCAACTCTTTATTAAATTCATTAAGTTCGTTCTGTATATCGGCTGTGTACTCACTTAAGCGTGTATTCTCTTTACGAGTGTGTGACTCAGCTATCTCAACATCATCGTTACCAATTGCGGTGTCGAACACTGTCCAACTGACAGAAGTTGTAGGCTTAGTGTATGTCGGTGCTGTCCCTAAAGACCCAACAGTAACAGCTGAGACTGAAGTTGCAGCAGCATCAGTGTATGTAAAGCTTGGAGCATCAGCTACAGTAGGAGCAGTTGCAGTTATAGACAAAGCTCCTGGTAACTTACCACGACCATCTGCCATCAACCTCGGCATGCATCGTATAGCCGCGCCTAACACCAATAGACCTTCCATGTCCTTTGGGTACTTATCCCCAGAAGCTAAAGTTCCTGGAGTATCTCCATGTGCTATTGTAGGATATGCTATTGATATAAAGTTTCCAGTAGCTTTCTCTCCATCGCTCACTATGAAATACTTGCGTACAGAAGGATCAAGATAGTAAACTGGATCTCTCTCTGACGTAAAATATAGCGAATTAGAGTCTGTTGCTAGCTTACCAACATTTGGAGATACTTCCTTCGCTGGGTAGCCTGGAGTATTAAGTACTTCTACTATCCTCTCACCAGGCGCAGTAAGTCCAATTGTAGTGACTGGTGTAGATTTAGTAAAATCTCTCACCTTTTGCTCAGGAAGTAGGTCTAGAATGCTCGCAGCTTCATCAGTTAAGGCATCGCTAAGGAAATCATCGTCACTGACTGACCCAACCATATCCTCTATTCTGACTTTGAAAGTTGCCATTATTGTATAACCATGAACCTACACGTTGCAGCAGCAAGAGTACTTGCGCCATCAAGAACAAACCCATAGTATGGAACTTCCTGTCCTCTTACCAAATCATCGGCATCATCTGCTATATTCAGATTAGGGTCTACTATTGTAGCCCCAGCAGCAGTTTTGACATCTGCTATTACATCAGGATTAAGCAATACACCATCCGTTACAGTCAACACTGCACCAGCAACAGATAGGGCGAATGAGTCTGAGTAACCAGCATAAATATCTACTGGTAATGTAGCACCATCCAACGTAGCTGCCTCCGAATTTACAATAAGCAGAAAAGACTTAGATGTGTCCAATCCAGTGGGTGTCTTTAAGGTCGCGCTGATAGATTCTGCTGTCGTAGCCACAACGTCACATTGAGCAACATAGTGATTATTTACTGTAGTCTCTGTCCATGCTCCTTGGGTTAAAGCCATTAGGCCACCTCTTTAATTACTTTTTCTATTCTATTAAACATCTCAGTAAAACTGTAGTTCTTGTCTATAAACATACGGTAATCTCTTGGGAACCAACCATTAGTAAGTAGTTCCTCTAGCTGAGAAGGCGTTTCCCACACCCACTCTGGCTTATAAATGTTGCCAGCACCGATCCAATCGTAGAGCAGAGGCTTCAGCCCACAAGCCATTCCCTCCATAACTGTCATGTGTTGGCTTTCTCTCGGGCTAGTTGAGAGAACATAAGACTTATCCTGGAACCAACCAGCAATGTCGTCTTGCCAATTGTCTAAAATCAAATTATCTGGAGCCTTCTGCTTAAAATACTCCGCTATATCATCCTCTTGGAATTTCCCAGCTACATGAAACTCATAATTGGGCAGCATCTTAGCTAGCATTAATAAAAGATTAGCACCCTTTTTATTGCTAATATACCCAGCCCAGGCTATCTTATTATTTTGCCTAAATCCATTGATTGGGAAATCCTTTACATCAACACCATTTGGTATAACAACAGCATTCTTAATGTTGCCGTATCTACTTTCGACGTAATCTTTTATGTGGTCTGCTACAAAGATTACTTTATCAAACTTGTTTAAATCCATATACTTAATAGGCTCACTAAATGCCTCATAAGCGTGTATTCTTAAAATCTTTTTTGCATCTGTTTTAAAGTCGAGTACTTTCAATGCCTCCATGTCAGCCCACTCAACCCAAATAAGCTCTGCTTCTTTAGCTAATTCGGGCTTTAGCTTAGCAGTAATCACGTAATCCTCATCGGATAAGTTCTCTAATATCGGATCTAAGAACGTACTGTTCTCTGCTATGAAGTAATACTTTTTCGGCTTAAACTGGAATTTCACATCTCCAGCACAAGAGTAGTCTTCGTGTTTTCTATAAAAATACCCAAAGTTATGTGGCACTACAATATACTGTTTGCCATCTGCTAAAGCTCTCTCCATATATTCGCGATCTATTCCACGCTTTAGCTTCTCGTTAAACTTTTGTTCCATCAAATACTTTTTACGCCACATACCAGTACAAGTACGTGCGAATACTGCAGCTTCGCCTTTTTCATTGAAAGCAGTCATATAGCTTGTAATGTTAACTATGTTCTCATTGTCGGAGACATAAGCAACAAGAGATTGGACATACTCGCGACTGATATAATCGTCATCGCCAACATACAGAACCCAATCACCATTAGCTAGCTCAGCCCCCAAGTTATAACATTCACCAATAGAGAGCTTCCTACCAAGATTATCTATCTTTACCAACTCAACTTCCATACTCTGCGCCTTAACAGACTCTTCCGCAATATGCACCCAATCAGGATGCTTATCGCTCCGACTATCTACTAAGACTATCGAGACTTGTACAGCCATAAATTTCCACCTAACTCTTCTCTTGGCACACCAGCAAAGAAACCACTTTCGGTCTCGATGTCGTAAATATTTGCATCAAGCGCTCTAAGCTTCAAGAAGTTTTCAGCACGCTTCATCTGCACAATTGCATAACCATCTTCGACTCTGCATCGAACCCACCCCATATCTATCATATGATCCCTGGGATCAATCCTATTCCTCAATATATCTACTTCTTCCTTAGTCAAGCCACGATCAATAAAAGCAGAATCAGACATAGAGTGCAGAACAGAAGTCCCATTATTATAATCTTCTTTAGTTACTACGTCGCCAATCTTACTAAGGATAAGATTCCATATATGCACACTATGCGTATCTGAATTGAAAATTTTACCCCTCTCGTCAATCCATAAAATCTTAGGAGGCGACCCTAAGGCCGCCCCCTTATGATTGTCTCTAATCACGCGAGCCGCTGTACACAAGAATGTCGAAGACAACGGTGTCAGTTTTCTTCTGAACACCATCTGAGTCTACGAAAATCTTATAGAAAGGACCTTCGCCATTAACAGAAATATCATAGACAGACGACTTGACAGCCTCATCTATTGTAGTCTCGAGATCGTCCTTAAGTAATACATAAGTACCACTTCGAGTACCACAAACGTAGATAGCAACGTCTGCGTCTGAGCTAAGATTTGTAGCCCCTGTGTTGGAAATCACAACGAAATCCTTCCCAGGCGGTATAAAATCGATAACAGATCCTGTCAGATCCTGGCCAGCAGAATCTGATGTAGTAACTGTTAAAGTTTCTGTAGCACGCATAAACACATCACCACGACTTGCGCCGGTTGTGGTGCATTTACCAACTGATGTAATTGTCCAAGCCATATAACCCTCCTACTTAATCTTAAAGAGTTTATGGGACTCAATCAACTGAATGCCAACACCTTCGTCAGAGAAGTACTGATCTTTTACATAATCAGCATCATTTTCCTGAATCGAAGCCTGGAACTTAGGAGCGCGATACTGTACATGCTGTAAGTTCTCATCAGAGACCACTAGCATATATTTATTGTACGCATCCCGCAAGGCAGGAGTCGGAATCAACTGCAGAATTCCATGAGGCGTTTCAAGAATCTTGTAGTTAAAACCAAGATGATCACGCTTCATGTCACTCAGGTTGACAGTCCAGCCAGACTTAGCAGCCATTCCGGCAGTGCTAGCCATCTTAGACCAGTAACTCATGGCTCCTGGACCAGCAAAAGCACGTTTCATACCTGACTCTGGGAAGTACTGAAATACTTTCTCCATGTCATCCACGAAATTCGCATAGTCGTAGGAAGCTTCATTAATGGTAAAGATGTTCTGGTCGTCGCCACTGGAAGCACCATGCTGTTCTATTCCAGGTATAATACCCATCGTAGTTCGAATGTTCTTCGAGTTAGCGTCCGTCAACGTCATATCCGCAAAGGTTCCAGTGAGGTTCATATTGCTACGACCAAACAGGAAAGCCTTTTCCTTCTGGATCTTGTGTTCCATGTTCTTCTGATCGCGCAAGCGCGACAGTTCGTTCTTTTCTCCGCGAAGAGCAGCTTCTAACAGAGTTCCTGTGATCTCAACCGCTGTCTTAAATATCTGACACTGGTTCCAGATCATGGTCAGTTCATCTGCCCAAGCTGTTGCAGAGCGTGTTCCTTCACCCTGTGCATTACCGATTACTCGCAAGTAGTCGCCTGACACTGTGGTAATGGAACTTGCGCCTGCATTTTTAACGCTTAAATTAGCACTAGCACCCGAGCTTGATACAGCGGTGATTACTAATACACCACGATTAGTTGTCTGGGTTGAATCCCAAACATCCAGCTCTAATCCAATCCATGAATTATAGGCATAATCTCCACCGGCACCTTCCATGCCCACGACGGAGCCAGAAGTTACAGCGATAGTATCAGCACCATCATCAGAAGCGATTGTGGTCGCTGAGGATGTGGTGAAATACTGATTTTCCCAAGGATTGCGGTGTTCAAAGAACTTGAATTGAGGATCTTTCAGTCCAGATTTGGTACCGCGATTAGCGATGACCGTGGTGAAAGGAGTCACGTCTGTCCAAAGTTCTTTGATAACCTGAGGTGCAATATAAAAATCACGTCTGTCTGTCCATAGTACTCCCGTACTATAACTAGACGCGGGAGCTAACGCTTTAGCATTTGCAGCCATTTATATTCCCTTTTATGTTAAGCTACTGTCTCTTTTTCTTCAGAAGGCCCATATTAAACTGCTGTTCCTCAGTCAACTCTTCGACGGGGGCAGTCCCACCAGCAACCGCAGCCACTGGCAAAGGTTTGCCCAAAGTTTCCTGTTGTTTCTTTAATATAGCCTCCCTCTGAGCCCCAGCTGTTTCTTCTGGGGTAGGAGTAGTAGCCATTTTATCCAACGCCACTAGATTCTGAAGATTAAAACTATCAGGTCTAGTGTACTTGTCAATGAACCCTAACGCAGCTTCGTACGTATACTGGTGCTTTGTCATGAGTTCCTGCACCCATTTGTTGACTTGCTTATTCTCCGCGTCAGCTTGGCGTTGCTGTTGTACATACAACTCCTGCTTCTTTACGAGGCTGGCGTTGTAATTAGCAAGATTCTCATTATAAGAATCCAACTCATTTAAGTACTTTCCGCTTTCGCTGTCAGGATCTTCAAATGCAACTCCTGGGTCATAACCAACTGGACGAACAGGGCGCTCAGGCATCGTAAGTTCCTCAGATCTCCCACTATTGGGTATAACCGTCGAACCACCACGAATGTCATTTTCTATTGCATCAAGTATCTGCGGATTGTTTTCGATATAGCGAGCTATGGGAGCAACAGAGTTGAGTTGATTTAACTGCTCACGCAACTGTTGGTTCTCATTCTCTTTCTTATCGGCTTCGCTCTGCCAATACTCAAACCGTTGTTCTTCCTGTTGTGCTGGATCTGGACTCTGCTCAGGTTGACCACCTTCTTCCTCAGGTGATGGTTGAGCTTCTGCAGCATTTGGTTCTGCTATAGGTTCATCAAAAAGGAACAAGCCCTTATCGGCCCCACCAGCCTCAATTTCTTGAGCTACAGCAGTCTCAGCAATGCTGGGAGTTTCTTCTATAATACTCATTACTTCTTATCGCTTTCTTTTTTATCTTCTTTCTTGAGGTCGGAAATTGATTTCTCAGCATCCCCGAGCCGTGATTCAAAGAGTTTGGCGGAAGCGTCCGCCCTTGTAGATATAGAATCTAAATCTGACTTAAATTTTTCTAATTCAACACGTTTCTTATCATGCATAGCTTCTCTGTCAGAAGTTTGCAAGTCTCCACGTACCTTCTTCAGCTCTTCTTGCAACTGCTCTATCGCCTGACGAGCCTGAGCAAGTTCACTAGAACGATTTAGCACACCCTCTATGTCAAATACTTCACTATGCTTTAAGACTTCAACCTGATCAATGAGTTTCCTGTCATAGAAGTCCATCAAGTATTCTGTGGCACCCCATCTGTTCGACGGTAGCGTAGACCCAGAGACTACGATAAGATCGTAATTGCCGATGGTAACATCATTTATGCGCCCGACTATATCACCACTAGCATCATCGACAATAGGATCATTGAACACAACTTCTCTGTCTGGATGATTCGGCTTAAGTATACGGATTGTCTTGCGATCTGTATAGGTTTGCTGCACCATCTCAACAACAACCTTAGCAACCTGATTCAAGCCTTCTTCTATGTCGTCACGCTTGCTTTTTATCCTACGCTGCCCGAACTCATCTAGCGCAACTGTACCCCTAAACGTAGCAGGCGCTTGAGCTGGATCACCTTGCTGCAGCGGATAGATACCAAAAGAACGCTCTATGTACGCGATTGCATCCCCGATATTCCTATACAACTCTGTTGGTAATGGTATCGGCGTTAAAACCTTAGGCTCACCTAAATCGTAATCAACCTCAATTATACTAGCCCCAGCCCTGCTAAGTTCCTGTTCAAGCATTTGTTTATTTTGGGAACCCTTAGGAACAATAAGCTTGGGAGATGTGGATGTACTAGCGTGCGCTATAATCAGTGACTGAATCTTATTTATGTACTCCTGCATACCTTTCACAAACCTAACATCGCTCATCGGGTAAGGATTACGATTGTGATGATTCATGAATGGTATAATCGGATACTCACTTACTTCTAAAATTACGTTTGCTCTTTCAACACCACCAGCGCTTTGTACATTACGTATGCGATTTACTTCAACATTCTTGTTGATTATCACACCTTTGTCGATCAACTCACCCTTATTTGTCAAAGTTATGAAGACAGTGCTTCCAGGTATAGCATCTGCGCCTTCTTCACCAGCTTCCATCCTTACTTCACCAGTAACTTGATCCTGAACCTTGTGGTAAACCCCACCAGTTTGTTCATATATAGCCAACATCTCCATTGTAGCTACTTTATTCGTGACTACGTTACTGTTTCCAGCAACATCGTTTAACTCAAAGGCAATCTCTACTCGGTACTTCTCATACTGCTCGTCGTTAAATATATACTCTTCTCGGGTAGATGTATCGTGAAGATGATGATACATGGCCTTAACTTTTGAATAGCGGTCTATGAACTCGTAGGTATTTGTATGAGACTTATCGACATCGCTCTGGTCTAGCTGCTGATCTTCTTCGTTGTGCCGCTGCATACCAGGTTCGCGATAATCCTCAGATGGCTTAGCATCCTTTAGCCTACCCTTCATATCTGGGAATGCTGTCTCGATCTGCTCCCTTGTCATAATCTTAGAAACTATGATATGAGCAGCATCTCTACAGAACGGGTCGCTGGAGGAAGGATCTATATATAAGTCAAGTGGGTTTAGTGATGTGATATAGACTTCTCCCCTGGCAAAGTCAGCCTGGGGATCAACGTAGACTTGCATGGCACCCATACCTCGGACGTAATAATCGTCAACTACACGTTTTAAGTGCATGTTGCCGACGGATATATCCCAGATATAGGCCATTATATCAGAAAAGACCCTTCCAACGCGACGGTCTGAATCTTCTCTAGCTGTGGATTGAAATCGGGGCTTATTTGCTGTCAGCATTGCTATTGCCTGATCGACAGCATTTTGTATAGTGGGGACTACTAGAGGTGCCTGATCTTTATTATCTAAGTCACGCTTATCCTCGGGAGCCCACTGCATGTTATTACGAAATTCGTCGTCCTCACGAGCCTGCAATGCCCAAGAACTTCTTGCTGATTGATAGTCGTCCAGTAAGCGCTCAGACAGAGCTACGGCATCAGTTACCGAAACTGCCTTGCCTCCTGGGAGTGAATCTTCTTTACCAGAAAAGATGTTAAATGAGGGGATTGCCATTTTTTTCCTTTGTTGGGTCTAAAATCACAGAGCGAATATACACATAAAAACCTATATTTGTCAAGTACTTTATACAGCCTTCCATTTGTTCCGTCGAGAAACCTGTCTCCAGATGTTAGTTAGGACACTATCTTTGTACCCATGATCAGGGCTATAGAGCCCCATCATGGCATAGTACAGGCCATCAAGTAAGTCATCATGCTTACCTCGCGGGTACATTAACAACTCGCTACGCATCTCCTCCTGTCCCTCGTGAAGAAACACTTTCCCACGCGAAAAGAATGGCTGCATTGTCTCCAATCTAGCACTCTTACTAGACCTTGGTTGGATCTTCCGCTCAAGCCCAGGGATATGAACCCCTTCTAAATTCCTTAAATAGTCCCTCAACATCTCCTGATACCCAGTAGTCTCAATCTTCGTTCTAGATGGTTTATACTTCGTATACCACTTGACAATACCATCGGCTAACTGCATAGGTGGTACCCTCTTCCTGAAGTAAGGCAGCACAAACCTACGATCATTGGCATCCATAGCGACAGGAACCACTGTGGAATAGTCAGCATGTTGTAGTGTAGAGCTTGCAGGATCAACGCCCATGCCCACATTTACTGCTATCTTCTTAGGCTTATCAAAAGTCTGTCCATCTATAGCCTGAATCTCCAAAAGCGGGTAATTCTCCTCAAATATGAGCTCCCCTCTCCACCAATGAATGTACGCTGGTTTGAATAACTGATCCTCATCACCAATGATCTTGCACCGATACTCGGAGTACCAAACAGATGTCTTGCCAATGTCCTCATACCCTTGCCTAGTTGCGTCCAGCCTATGCCAAGGCCATAATTCAGGCCAAAGAACCTCTTTCTTGTCCTCGTTGACTATAGCATCGTAATGCAAGTTCTCCCAGTTGGACATCTCCTTAATACGTTCAACCATACACAATTCGTTCTGTGGTGTGCCTATAACAAAGATCCTACCCTTTTTAGCATCTATCCCTGGCATCATACCTTTCAAAAGGATATTTAAGTTCTTGTCCATAGATTCCTTGGTACGAGTGTTATTCTCATCTTCTGGGTCGTCAAGTACCTCAAACGTAGGTCTCTGAGCTCCAAACTTCATACCAATGATCTGCTGTCCTGTGCCCTTAGCGACAATCACGGAACCATCCTTGAGCTGAACCATGTGCTCAGTCCACTTTATGGCTGAATTCCTCCCCCAATACCCAAAGATCGACCTAAACTCCTTAGAGTAGTCTAAAACGTCCTTAATCGCTTGAAGTCGGTCTGTGGCATGCTGTAACGACTTAGACACGATAACGACGACTTTTCGGCCATCTTCGAACATTATGTGGTGTAATGGCATTGCCTCAGCCAAAATAGAGCTCTTTGCGTGGTGCCTTGGTGCTATTACATTAGCAAGCTTTATAGACTTGTCGTGATATAGATTAGCCCACTCCCGATGACAAGGTGGAGACGGCAGGGTAAACGTGTTCGTCATGCAAATCTTGCCGAACAGTAAGACGTTATCCCTTAGTTTTTGCCTTATTTCGTCTTTGTTCATTCTTTATTCTCTGATCAATTTCCTCATATTCAGCAACATGCACTGGTATATCCTGCGCAATTGCGATCATCGTCTCAACAAATATGTCAAGATCCCCCTCTTTACCCTTCGGTATCGCTAACTGGAAGAACCTCTTGTAATCCATCCTCTTCTCTCTTTTCTGTTAGTTTCAAAGATCCAGCATGCTTCTCTATCTTACCAGAGATCTCTTTTGTCATATCAATCTGCAACGTATCTGATACGGTTGTCTTCTTCGGTTTCATCGATAACAGGTCGCTTAACTCAGAAGCGCCTTTTAACATGTTCCCTGGATCGCCCTTAGCCTCTGCTATTTGTATAGCCTTCTTCATCACGTTTAGAACGAACTCTTCATTTACCCCGAGATCCTTCATCATCTTACGTAATTCTGTATCTACCATCTTCTGTATAACCTCTTGTTTGAATAATCTTTTTGCTGTAGCTGCAGGTATCTCTACATCAGGCCTATATGCCCTACCAACACCGTCCCAGTCTATCTTTCCACCAAGTAACTGGTTACAGTACAGCTTCACAGCCCTCTTTGTCCTGCTCCTACCAGTCTCCCCATCAGCCCAATGTTTAGGAGGAGCGTCTTTTATAAGTTTACTAGGCTTTCCCCCATGGTTAACCATACCTCGGCCAAGGGGGAAGTTGTGAATCCTCCCCCCGTCCTTAGCATGGTATACCTTTCTACATACCGATACATACCCATCGTCAGTCAGGCCATACTCACCTTCCTTAGTCTCGTGCCAAGGCACATACTTCATACCCTCGGCATCAGCTTCCTTCTGGGTATAGATCAAGAACTCCTCTCTAAGCTTCGGATTCTTCTTGTTTATCACTCGTACTTCCGGCATGCAATTCCCTTATAGTTTCGTATAACATGTCTTCCAACCTATAAATAGTCCTAGCGCAACCTATCCGCTTCTCTTTCCACTTAGTGATAGTACGCCCAAACTCATTTATAAGCCTCCCCAACATACGTGAGGATATATCAGCTTGCAGCTTATACCGCTGCACCTCTTCGAATAGCTTCTTATTTGTTACTATCAACATCTTTTTCACTACTCCCCGCTATACTAAATGGATGAAAGTTAGGACCATTGTTTGAATAGACATCAACAACTATATCCTCAGACTCCATGTACTTTTTTCTCGCATCACACAAGTTAGCCAAATGCCTCACATACTCTGTACCCTTAGCTATATCTTCAGGAAGCATCTTCTTTTGCTCCTTATAAAGCCCCAATACCTGCTCTATTACCTCATCAAACTTCTTTAACATTAGTTTCTCCATAAATATGCATCTCTTATTGTTCCAGTTAATACTCCATGTATCATATCTCTTACACCAGCCTCTGCTTGAACATACTGGTATCTCATATACACTTCTTCTGATACATGCTCTTTCATCCGCTTCAACACTTCTTCCTTACTTAGTCTCTTCTCTTTTTCCATATCTCCTACTTCTTACCTTAGTAACGTACTACACCAAGGTTTAACCTGAAGTAAGTACACTGTGTGTACTTACGAAGGTAAACCTTTATTTAGTATGTAAGTATGTTTTTAGTTCTTTGTTTTTACGTACCGTAGTACCTACCTTAGTACGTACTATTATACCTACTATAGTATTACTTAAGAACATACTGCGCGCGCGTTCTTGTCACGACGGGAGTTCAAAAAAGTCCTCAACACCACGGTTCCATCTACAAAGATCGCTATGCCTCTCAACAAGTTGCATAGTATCCCGGTCGCTCTTATCAGGAAGTCCGTCAATCGTAAACCTCCATCCATGCTGACACTTGAGGTTGGTGAGCCCTTGCTCGTTGGGCCAACAGCGCCTAAAGTAGCAAATATCATCCTCTGGCCTCTGCTTCTTCTTTATCTTCAATCCCATCATCGTCCTCTACTAATACGTCGTTGTAATTATCAAAAAAGATGTCGCACTTCTCACACCATGTGTCACCACCTACGAACACTATAACATCTCCACTCTCTGCCCCACACTCAGGACATCTAACCATCATCGGATTTATTGCATAGCGCCTTAAGACTTTCAATCATACTCCTATTATCGTTAATTAAGTCTCCCCAGTATTCTATCTCATACCTGTTACCGAGAAGATGTGCGTTCATATGTTTCTTTTCTAATATACCTATCTTGCCTCTTAAAATCTCTAATTGCTCCTTTATCTCAGAATTGTACATATAAACTCTTCCTGGAGCTCCATCACCTAATGTCTTCATACTGCTGGATTCCCATAAACTATAGCCCAGGCAGGTACATCCTTCGTCACAACTGATCCTGCTCCAACTACCGCATACTCCCCTATCACTATCCCTGGGAGTATGGTACTATTAGCTCCTATTGAAGCCCCATTCCCTACAACTGTAGGAGGGTCATTCATCCACTCCCCATGCGAAGGTGGGTACTTATCGTTAGTAAACACCGCATGTGGGCCGATGAACACATCGTCGCCCAATTCAACATTATCTGGGATAAAGGCACCAGGCTGTATATTACAACCATTGCCTATTACTACCCTTTCTCCTATGAAACTATCCATTTCGCATTTCCTCTGCTAATTTAATAGATGGCAAAGCATCTTTTTCTGCAAATCCTCTACCCGCTAATATAGCCCTGTATGCATCAATATGCAAGTTCTTATCACAGTTTAAGTCTATTCGATTCTCCCCCGCTACTATAGACTTCTCAGGCTTAACATCCATGTCAGTAGACAAGCTAATAGTAACAGGGTTCCTATCCTCAAACACGTATGTCAACAGATCTAACATATGTATCCCTATATTCACCTCTATACCACCAGATTTCTCCTGATTGCCCTTCCATGAATACTCATACCAACATCCTCTAGGGGAATGCATAGTAGCATAT
>Ga0208015_1000818_pt1 | contig 13233 bp, 13 predicted proteins | sample 26BtaG_FD_184101 | JGI IMG/M metagenome (GOLD analysis project Ga0208015, IMG submission 184101) | Marine viral communities from Cariaco Basin, Caribbean Sea - 26B_WHOI_OMZ_CsCl (SPAdes) (version 2) | ecosystem: Environmental > Aquatic > Marine > Oceanic | place: Caribbean Sea: Cariaco Basin...
GATGTTCAGCGATTACCAATAGGCTGATAGATGTTTTAGATTGATAAAAACCGGAGTAATTATGCAAATAGGGTTAAAAAGTTCATTGGTAGGTATTCTAGCCGTATCGGCGTTGCCTTTCGTCAATGCTATTGCACAGACGACCTTATCTGAAACTAGCCGTATTCCTGCTTTACCACAAATTAATGCTGCCCAACCGGGTCAGACTGCGCTTAGCTTTACTGAATCCAATACTGATGAAATCAGTGCTGCCATTCAGGCATTGAGCCGTCAAGCACAAGTCAAAGAAGATGCCTTAGCTGCTTTGGCCTCTCAGCTCGAAGAAAAACACGATCGTCTTGAGCGTGAACAAGAAGTTATGGCTATGCGCAGTCGCGGCGTTTTAGCGGCTCGCCCAGTCGATGCTTACCGAGTCAGCTCAAACTTCGGTCATCGCCAAATATTTGGCAAAAACCAATTTCATAAAGGTATCGATTTAGCGGCGCCCTCAGGTTCGCCTGTTTTTGCAACCGGCAGTGGGGTAGTCACTCGTGCGGGTTGGGTCAGCGGCTATGGTCAGTTTGTAGAGATTGATCATGGGGCAGGATTGGCCTCGCGCTATGGCCATAACTCAAGACTGCACGTGCGAGTCGGTGAGCGCGTCTCTGAACGCCAACGTATTGCTGATGTCGGCTGTACAGGTCGTTGTACAGGCCCTCACGTCCACTATGAAGTGCTAAAAAATGGCCAGCATGTGGATCCTAATATCCATTTGGCTATGGCGCCTAGAAGATAACGGGTAGCTATCCGCATAACTTTTGTGGATCGAAAATAAAAAACACCGATAAATATCGGTGTTTTTTATTTTGGGGCGGTTTAAAGTGGGTTGCCTAGGATAGAGCAGCCCAATAGGCTCTATCGTGAAAGTCCGGCGGCTGCGCGTGTTTAGGAGCAAAGTATAAGGGCAGGTCGTCTAACATCAGAATGACACAAGGCTGCAATTGGCTAAGCGGCAATAGCGTAGCAGGCAGTTGCGCCAGCTCAAGGCTAAAGTGTCGGCTTAGCGCGGCGGCTAAAGGGTACGCTGACGCCTCTGTGGCTAGACTCCGTAGCATATCGGATTGCCAATCAATATTAGCGCGTTGCTGGTCGCCTAGCGGCCTTGAGTCGCCATTTAAGTGACTGTGATTGGATAAGGGCGGTGGCGGTATGGTGGCAGGCTGCCGATAGCCAGTAAAATGGTAAAGCGCATAAGCCCCTGCAGGGTTAGCATTTATCTCAACATAGTCAGAGGACGGTCCTCCTATAAAACACTCGAGACAAGTCTGCTCCCATAAGTAATCACGAAATGCCACTTGCTGCTCTTGCCAAACTTGCCAGCCTACAGCTTGGGTTAACTCGGCTCTATCTATAGTCTTTTCTAGTACGCTCTGCTGAATAAAATAACTTAAATACAGTCGTGGCGCTGCGTCTACTGAGGCTTTAGCCCTTCGGTGCGCATTAAACTGCTGCGCACGGCGTTGGTCTTCAGCGTCAATAACGGCTCTGCTGCTATTAACAGTAACAGGTGCAACAGTGTCAGTACCAGTATCAGCATTAGAAACAAGGTTAGCATCAATATTGCTATCAGCTGCCTTTGGCGCTAGGGTCGCTGCAGAGGAAGAGAGTGCGGCAACAGCATCAGCAGGAAAACTGGCTAAGACCTCGACCTCTAGAGCGGCTAACTGCGCCATAGTCAATCCTGAGCGCTGCTCAAGCTGAGCCCTATCTGTAGCCGTGAGCGCGGATGTAGCCAACGCTAAGCTAAAATGACGCGTTTCGTAAACAATATGCTTGGTTTCGGCTTTATTTTTCATAGGAGCAGGCAGCAAAATAAGGTAGCGCTAAGTAGAGGCGACTAAAGAAATAAAAAGAGTTAAAGACAGAAAGTTAAACGGAGAAAAGCAGCTAGATGGGCTAAAAAGGTTGAGCCTAGATAGATTCGATAAAAAACTACGCGAGTACCCGTTACGACTACTCGCGCGGCTGACCTAGTCTGCGTAACGGATTAGGTTAGAAAGTTTTGGATTGGCATTCGGGTTGTTTCTTAGCAATAAAGCCATACGACCAATAGTATGGATAACTTCAGATTTAGTCTCTGTTGCTAGTTGCTCACCCGCTGCTTCGCGCTCTTCTTTAGTGCCCGCAGGCAATTTAACTTTGATGAGTTCGTGATCGTTTAAGGCACGCTCGACTTCTTCGATAATAGCCGGCGTAACACCGTTGTTGCCGATCATAACGACAGGCTTTAATTCGTGACCAATGCCTTTGAGGCGTTTTAGAGTAGCGTTATCAAGTTGCATAGATATCCTAAGGGGTTAACAAAGCTGCAGCATACAGCCGGTAAAATTTAAAGGGTACCAATTGCTACGAGAGCAATCGGTTGATAACGCATTATAGTTAAACTGGGCAAGTTATGCAGGTTTTTACGGGGCAAATTAGCGATTTTAAGTGATGAAAATGTTACACTGGTTATAATATGCTACGGTAACAGCGCAATTAGCTAAGCAAAAGGGTTATATGCGTCTGCTTAGCGTAACCCAGTATTTAATTTTTAAGCATTGGCTTTGAATACCGGATTTTGCATAACCGACTTTGAATAACTGACCTGTAGTTAATACAGGTTCATCAACAATGTCATAAATGGTTACTGCTTATTTCATAAGTTACTGTGTATTGCATAATTCACTAGGTATGGCATAAAAAGATACCGCCTATTTCATAACCAGCATTTAGAGGCTGAGTTATCTGCAGTTTAGAGTGTGCTACTGGCTACTCCTCCTTAAAATATTCGTCATACCCAAATATAATCAATACCCACGTTTTAAAAATGCTATTTATAAACCGCTATTTTTAAATATTTTTTTATTTATAATCTATATAGACCCTTACAGTTAGGAGATGGTGTGGCCACCCGCATAACCAATAAAAAGCTCTCAAAAAGTAGCAGTAATTGGATGAGAGAACATATCGACGATCACTATGTACAACTGGCACAAAAAGAAGGCTATAGAGCCCGTGCTGCTTATAAGTTGTTAGAAATTAACGATAAGATTAAGCTAATTCATCCTGGTATGACTGTAGTAGATTTGGGCAGTGCGCCGGGCAGTTGGTCACAGGTAGCCGGTCGTCTGGTCGGAGAAAAGGGCACCTTGATTGCCTCTGATATCCTGCCTATGGACAAGCTAGAGAACGTTACCTTTATTCAAGGTGACTTCCGCGAGCAGGTTATTTTTGATGAGATTATGGCTCAGGTTGGCGATAGTGTCGTCGATGTGGTGCTCTCTGATATGGCACCAAACACTTCTGGCGCGGCCGCTATTGATCAGCCACGGATGATGTATCTGTGTGAATTGGCCGTTGAGTTTGCCCTATCGGTCCTACCTGAAGGCGGCACTTTAGTGATGAAAATATTTCAGGGCGAAGGCACGCAAGAGTTGCGCGCACAGATGCAGCAGCAGTTCTCCAAAGTCCGCAGTATTAAGCCGGCAGCTTCACGACCTCGCTCTAAAGAGATGTTTTGGATAGCGATTAAATAAGGGTGGTTTGAGCATTGGGTAAACTCCCTTAAAGTAAAGGGTTTTAAAAAGGGACTTAATAGACAATTTAGTCACGTATTAAAACTGTATAACTTTGTCAAATTAAGCCGGGAAGGCTTGAAGTTGACAGGGTAAAGCCATATATCATGATATATTAGCTGTCCAGAATAATGTGGCTAAGCCTGTTTTTAATATTAGCTCGGTTAGATTAATAAAGTTAGGGCTAATAAAGTTAGATATAGACACAAATCCAAACGACGACTACATGACAAGTAACGGTCATAGAAGTTCAACGAATAAGCAAGTTATGAGTGAAGTTCAAAATGACGGTAGGCGTCATACGGATGGTCAACTCTCCAATTAGTAAGGGATGGGATAACTAGTGAGCGACATGGTAAAAAATACCTTATTGTGGCTGGTAGTCATCGGCGTATTAGTGCTGGTGTTTAGCGGCTTCGATCAAACCACAGAACCAGATAATTTAAATTATTCTGAGTTCGTGACTGCCGTATCTGAAGACCAGATTGCGAAGGTTGAGATTGATGGAGAGCAAATTAAAGGCGAGAAGAAAGACGGCTCACCTTTTGAAACCATTCGTCCAGCGGTAACTGACAATGAATTGATGCCAATGCTGCGTGAGCATAAGGTCAACGTACAAGGCGCGGCTCCTGAGCGTCAAAGTATCTTGATGCAGCTATTGATTGCCAGTTTCCCAGTCTTATTAATCATCGGTCTGTTTTTGTTCTTTATGCGCAATATGCAGGGCGGCGGCGGTGGCCGTGGTGCAGGACCAATGAGCTTTGGTAAATCTAAAGCTAAGATGCTGACTGAAGATCAAATTAAAGTTAACTTTGGTGATGTAGCGGGCTGTGAAGAAGCTAAAGAAGAAGTTGTTGAAGTGGTTGAGTTCCTACGGGATCCTGACAAATTTACGCAACTTGGTGCGACTATTCCCCGCGGTATCCTAATGGTAGGTCCGCCGGGTACAGGTAAAACCCTATTAGCCAAAGCCATTGCTGGTGAAGCTAAAGTACCTTTCTTCTCAATCTCTGGTTCAGATTTCGTAGAAATGTTCGTTGGGGTTGGTGCTTCACGTGTCCGTGACATGTTTGAGACTGCTAAAAAGAACGCTCCATGTATCATCTTTATCGATGAGATTGATGCCGTAGGTCGCCATCGTGGCGCCGGTATGGGTGGCGGTAATGATGAACGCGAGCAAACGCTGAACCAACTATTGGTAGAAATGGATGGTTTTGAAGGTAATGATGGTGTCATCGTTATTGCTGCGACCAACCGTGCTGATGTACTGGATAAAGCTTTACTACGTCCTGGTCGTTTTGACCGTCAAGTACAAGTCGGCTTACCCGATATCAAAGGCCGTGAGCAAATCTTGAAAGTGCATTTGAGAAAACTACCGAACACGGTCAGTATTGATGCGCATTCTCTAGCCCGTGGTACCCCTGGTTTCAGTGGTGCTCAATTAGCGAACTTAGTCAACGAAGCGGCTCTATTTGCGGCACGTCGCAATAAGAAAAGTGTCGATATGAATGACTTCGAAGATGCTAAAGATAAGTTGTATATGGGTCCTGAGCGTAAGTCTATGGTCTTACGTGAAGAAGAGCGCCGTGCTACCGCTTATCATGAAGCGGGCCATGCTTTAGTCGCTGAGCTATTACCAGGGACAGATCCTGTGCATAAAGTAACTATTATGCCGCGTGGTTTTGCCCTTGGGGTTACTTGGCAGTTGCCAGAGCACGATCAGACCAGTATGTATAAGTCTAAAATGCTGAATGATATTGCTATCTTGTTTGGTGGTCGTATCGCTGAAGAAGTCTTTATCGAGCAGCAGTCTACTGGGGCGTCAAACGACTTTGAACGTGCTACTAAAATGGCGCGAGCTATGGTAACCAAATACGGCATGTCAGATGCCTTGGGTATCATGGTTTATGAAGACGATGACAGCTCGCAGGGTTACTTTGGTAGCAGCAGCCGTACTATTTCGGAAGCGACGCAGCAGAAAGTCGATGAAGAAGTTCGTCGTATGTTAGAAGAGCAGTATGACATTGCGCGTGAGCTGATCGAAGGCAACAAAGATAAGATGCATGCAATGGTCGATGCTCTTATGAAGTGGGAAACGATTGACCGTGACCAGCTACAAGATATCTTAGCGGGTCAAGATCCACGTCCGCCAAAAGTCTATCAGCCTATCGATGTCACGCCTTCTAAGACGGATTTAACCAAACCTTCGGTTACCCCGCCACCATTGCCAGCTATGTAATATAAAGCTGTCCCTGTCGGGTGAATGGTCTAGACTATCTAGTTAAAACCGTTTATCAAATAAAAGAGCCCTTTTAATTAAGGGCTTTTTCATGCGTGTGAGTTTCTAAATTTGCTATGATGTTATTTTATTCTACCTAGTCTTTTTTAATCTTTTATCCCTTATTGTTTCTCTTTTACTTTGACTGCTATAGCCTATGTCTTTATTTACCCCCTTACCCAATTTCACTATTCGTCATAACGATAAACGCTTAGAGCTGTCCCGACCTCATATTATGGGGATATTAAACGTCACCCCAGACTCCTTTTCAGATGGCGGACGCTATGAAACTGTAGCGGCTGCGGTTGCCCGCTGCGAGCAAATGATAGCGGAGGGGGCGACCATTATTGATATCGGTGGGGAGTCTACTCGGCCCAATGCTACTCCTGTGGGTACTGAAGAGGAAATGCGCCGTGTGGTGCCCGTAGTGAAGGCTATTCGTGCTAAGGTAGGCGATGATATTTGGCTCTCTATCGATACGAGCTCGCCTGCCGTTATCCAAGCTGCAGCCGCAGCAGGAGCGGATATCTGGAATGATGTAAGAGCGCTGAAACGAGAAGGGGCGGCCGCTATGGCAGCTAAGCTAAACCTCCCTGTAATGTTAATGCATATGCGTGGAGAGCCCGACTCTATGGACGGTCTAGACTGTTATGATAATGTGGTGGCGGACGTAAAGAAGGAACTGCAAGAGCGTATTGCCGTGGCATTGGCTGCCGGAGTCTCCCAAGAGCATTTAATTATCGACCCTGGGTTTGGCTTTGCTAAAAATTATGAGCAGCATGCGGAGTTATTGACCCATTTAGACCAGTTTAAGACTTTAGGGTTACCGCTCATGTTTGGGATCTCTCGCAAGCGGTTTTTAGCGCAGGTATTAGACCAGAGCGCTGTCCCTGCCCTATGCAATCAGCACAAAGAAGCTCGTGATCCCGTAGGTGCTGCTGCCGCTTTATTAGCGATACAGCAAGGGGCGAGTATTATTCGTACTCATAACGTCGCTATGACCGCCCAAAGCATAGCCCTTTGGACACAGCTAAGCGAGTATAATCATAGTAATAGAGCCTGAAGGTTAGGCATGAAGACTAAGCTTGAAAATTTAAGCTTAAAAGTTAAAGACATCTGCCAGCAGACCGCCATTAATAAAGACCTTATGTATTCCGCATTTTTGCTACCTTTGTATGACTAAGTGAGATTTTATGAGCCATCCTGAACCTACCAATGAGCAACGCCGTATTATGTATCAAGCCCGCCGTGGCTTAAAAGAGTTGGATTTTTATATCGACCCTTATGTTAAATTGCTGTACCTGACCGCTAGTGAGGAGGAGCAATTAACCTTCGCTAGAATGCTGACTTATGAAGATCCTGATCTGCTGAACTTTTTTATCAATCAAGACAGTCCAGACGATGAAGCCGTGATGGCTTTGGTTAATAAAATAAAAGCCTGGCGTCATGCTTTATAGGCTAAAAAATAGCGATGGGGTTAGCTATTGGTCACTGCGATGACTGAGCCAACCCCATTAGAGCAGCAGTTAAAATTGGCGGCTAGCTTACGAGCTGGCCAAGCCGCTACCTTTCGGTTAGATGCCGCTATTCACCCTACTAGCCGTTATCTTTGGCTAATTTATGGCGGTATCTTTAGCATTCTAGCGCTGATTGGCTATTTGTCTGCTTTACCGCTTTGGCAAACCGCCATAGTGCTCATCAGCAGTATAGTTACTGTGCTAGTGACTAGGCTAAGCAATATCCCTCTAGTACACCTTACCCAGCCTAAGCTCACCCAACCATTAACCGCAGAGTGGCAGCTTTTAATGGCGACGGCTCAAGGGACCGCGCTATGGCGTGGCAACTTGCTACAGGTACAGGACTGTGGTTTAGCCATCGTTATCACCTTTGCCATTCATCATCCGCTTAAGCGCTCTCTTAATCGCACTATATTTCGTGACCAAACTTCAGCCTCCGCTTGGCATCATCTCAAAGTATTGGCACAACTTAGCCAATGAGGTCAGTTAATAAACCCGCATGGTCATAGCTGCTTATTAAATTAAAAACACTTACTGTTGAAAATAAGTTATCCCTCTGTGTCTTTTAACGTCATAAAGCCGTTATCTCTAACAAAACTCCTATTAGTACTATAAATAAGATTTGTTATAGTAACTTTAGCTATAGTGACTTTGGTAACCTGCTTATAAATCATATTATGGGGATAACCTACAGTCATGTGTAGAAGCGCTATAATTCAGCTATATTAACTTGGCTTTTATAGTGATAAAAAGTAATTATTGAGCAATTTTAAGGAAGAAAACTATGAGTTTATTAGGAAATTTAATTTCACAAGTAGCTAAAAGTGCTATGGACCCAGAAGACGCCCGTCGCAACCCTATTAACCAACGCGTACAACCGCGCCGTACGGGTGGTCTCGGTGATATTTTAGGTAGTGTGTTGGGTGGCGGTGCTAATCAGAACCAACGCTATAACCCACAACAACACAGCCGCGTGGATCCAAACCAATTGGGCTTAGATGATTTGCTCGGTGGTCTTATGGGTGGTGGTCGCTCGCCTATGGGCTCAGCAGGCGGCACAGGGGCTTTAGGCTCGATATTAGGCAGTGTCTTGGGGGGTGGTCAGCGTCGCTCTAGTGGTTTTGGCGGTAAAGGCATGCTGATAGCCGCATTGATGCCGCTAGTGCTGTCTTGGATTCAGCGTAATGGTGGCTTATCTGGTGCGCTAGGCAAACTTAGTAATATGGGGTTTGGCCAGCAAGCCCAGTCTTGGATGAGTGCTCAAGACCTCAACGATAATGTCGACCCGAATGAAATCCATAGAATTTTTGATCATGAAGAAATTAGAAAGGTCGCTGAGCATACGGGTGCGGATGAGACAGAGGTTCGTCAGGGTCTAGCTGAGCTATTACCAGAAGTGGTCAATCAATTAACGCCTAATGGGGATTTAGAGACTGAAGGTGAAGCCAATGATGAAATTGATCAAATCTTAGGCAACCTGTCAGGTTCGCTAAAAGATTTTAAATAATCCGCTTAAGCCTTTAGCCCGCTTAATCGCTATCTATAGCTATTAAGTTTACTAAAGTGATGGCAGCATTCTAATAAAAGCATAGGTCTAAGACTTATGCTTTTATTTTTGTATCGAATAACTAATAGCAAAAATTTTCTCTAGAAATATTCATTAAAATCAATGTTATGATAAATAATACGCTGCTATTTAGCTTTTTTTTTCCTAATATTGTTTTTCTGGTCTTGTTAAAGTCTCATCCTAGTAAGGGGGCACGCTATGCCGTTTAAGCCTATTCCTGCCGCTATTGCCATAGCCATCGGTCTTATCATCTGGTTCATCATTCCTGTGCCGACGGGGGTGACGCCTGAAGCTTGGCACCTATTGGCTTTATTCATCGCCACTATTGTCGCCATCATTGGCAAGGTACTGCCTATTGGTGCCATCGCTATTATCGCGATTACTGTGGTAGCGTTGACAGGTGTCACTAGTGAAACGCCGCAAGGGGCGATTAAGGATGCCTTATCTAGCTTTTCTAGCCCCCTGATTTGGTTAATCGGGGTAGCGGTCATGATATCGCGCGGCTTGATTAAAACCGGATTAGGCTCGCGCATAGCCTATTACTTTATTTCTGTCTTTGGCAAAAAGACGATCGGTATTGCTTATTCATTAGCGGCAGCAGAGTTAATGGTAGCGCCGATTACACCGTCAAATACAGCGCGTGGTGGCGGTATCATTCACCCCATTATGAAGTCGATTGCACAAAGCTTCCATTCCACGCCAGAAGAGGGCACACGACTAAAAATTGGTCGCTATCTCGCTATGGTGAACTATCATGCCAACCCGATTACTTCAGGCATGTTTATTACCGCTACCGCGCCTAACCCGCTAGTGGTAGATCTAGTGAATAAAGCGACAGGCAGTGAGATTCAGCTATCGTGGACCACTTGGGCGGTAGCGATGTTTGTGCCAGGAATGTTGTGCTTGCTGTTGATGCCACTAGTCATTTATGTCATCTATCCCCCTGAAATCAAACAAACACCTGATGCCAAAAAATTCGCCAAAGACAATTTAGCAAAACTCGGGCACGTGAGCACTCATGAAAAAATTATGATGGGGGTGTTTGCGCTGATGCTACTGCTGTGGGCAAACATTCCGGCCATGCTATTGGGCGACGCTTTTACTATTGATGCGACCACGACCGCCTTTCTTGGGCTGACGGTACTTATCTTGACGGGTGTATTGTCTTGGGATGACGTGCTAAAAGAAAAGTCTGCTTGGGATACTATTATCTGGTTTGGCGCGCTGATTATGATGGCGACCTACTTGAATAAGCTGGGCTTAATTGGTTGGTTCTCTTCGAGTATCGAGACAGGGATTGGCACGCTTGGCGTCGGTTGGGTTGGGGCAGTGGCTATTTTGACCTTGGTCTATCTCTATATTCATTATTTCTTTGCCAGTACTACCGCCCACATTACCGCTATGTTTGCAGCTTTCTATGCAGTCGGGCTAAGTTTGGGCGCGCCCCCAATGTTATACGCTTTGATATTAGCCGCAGCCGGTAACATCATGATGACGTTGACGCATTATGCCACGGGTACAGCGCCGGTCATCTTTAACTCAGGCTATACGACATTGGGCGAGTGGTGGAAAATCGGCGCTATTATGAGTGTCGTTAACCTAATGGTTTGGATTGGTGCAGGTTTATTATGGTGGAAGCTATTGGGCTATTACTAAACCATTGAGCTATTACTAAAGGCAGGTTTGGCGCTCATAATTTTTAAATGTTCTAAGCTAAGGTTTTAAGTAGACAGCCTTCTAGTAATCGCGCTCCTCTAACGTGTCTAAATCATACCTTAATGCGTCAAAACAAATATCAGATTTAAAGCCCCGATACTGCAAAAAACGCAGTTGCCGGGCTTTTTCTTTTTGGTTGTCAGGCACAGCAGCGCCATATTTTCTAACGCGCGCTTCTACCGCAAGTCTTAGCCAATCTACGCCTTCTTCTGGGGCGTCTTCATCAATAAAATCAGCGAATTCATCGGACTCTGCGCTCGCCATATCGATCAGCTCATCGATGTTACTCGGTATGTCCAATTTACGCTTATAGAAATCTTGTTTAATGCGCTGGCGTCCACGGCCTTTACGCATGCCTTCGCGGATCAACATTAAAGCGGTACGCCAATCACTTTGATAGCCTTTTTCAGCAAACTCATCTAATAATGCCTCAACCTTTTGCGGGTCTTGGTCTTTATCGAGGAGTTTTTGCTTGAGCTCACCTCGGGCGTGTTCGCGGCGTGAAAGGTAATAAAACGCCAACCATCGTAAGCGACTTTCAGCCTTGATAGCTTCTTTTCTAGCATGGCGCTGTTCCGGCGTTAAGAGATAAACCTTTAAGGCACTGGGCAAGTTATCAATATCTGCTGTTGCTAAATCATTATCACCGATAATACTTGTTTTAGTATCCTCAGATGCTAGTGACGTTGATTGAGTATCTAATGATAAATTATCGCTTGCTGTCTCGGTGTTAGAGTCCTCGGTAGACTCTGGGCGCTCTTGTTTTAATTCAGCTAATATCGATTGAATCGTCGGCTCATCTACCGTAGTAAGGTCGTCGGTAGCTAAGTGAGGTGAAGGCGGTAAAGTGTCAGGAGAGTTTTCCTCTAAGCTATCATCTAATGGCGTGAGTTCTCCAATGATTTCGCCTTTAAGGTTGGTGGGCTGATAGTTGGCGGCAGGGTGAAAGCGATTTTTACGGTTGGCTCTAGGCTTACGTTTTCCTGCAGCAGTTAGCAAAGACTCGTCGCTGATTTGACTGCCTAAATAGGGGTCATGGTCGTCAAGAGAAGAGGGCGGGGTATAGTCTTCATCATCAGGAGAGCGGTCTTTTTTGGCAGCTGAGCGCTTTTTAAAAGCAGCTCTTTCCTTCAACGCTGTCTTTTCTTCATTGGTAAAGGGCGCTTTACTAGATTTATGCTTATGAGAAGAGGTATGTTCATTAGATGTTTTCTTTGTGGAGGTCTTATTGTTGTCTGTCTTTGTTGAAAGTGAATTAGAGTCGCTAGACGATTTCTTATCCGCAAACGACTTTGCCGAGTCACTTTCGGACTCGGCAAGGATTTGAGCTAACGTTTTAATTTCCATACTAAACTATAAACCTAATGAATAAGTTCTAAGAGCGCAGGAGTTATTCTTTTTCTGCAGCGGCCTCAAGGGCTTCTGCTTCTTGCTCATCTTCCAGTTGTACCTGCGGCTCACCAGTGCCTAACTTTTCAGCACGCACTTTGGCTTCGATTTCTTCTGCAATGGCTGGGTTTTCTTTGAGATATAACACAGAATTGGCTTTACCTTGACCAATTTTGCTATCGCCATAGCTGTACCAAGCGCCCGCTTTACCGACTACGCCAATGTCTACGCCTAAATCGATAACTTCGGCTAAATGGTTGGTACCTTCACCGTAAGTAATCTCAAACTCAGCCTGACGGAAAGGAGGCGCCATTTTATTTTTGATAACTTTAACACGAGTCTGGTTACCCACAATCTCATCGCCATCTTTTACCGCACCAATACGGCGGATATCCATACGTACAGAAGCATAGAACTTCAAGGCGTTACCACCGGTTGTGGTCTCAGGGCTACCAAACATCACACCAATTTTCATACGAATCTGGTTAATGAAGACCACCATACAATTTGAGCGTTTCGCATTACCAGTGATTTTACGCAATGCCTGACTCATTAAGCGGGCTTGCAGACCCATATGAGAGTCGCCCATCTCGCCTTCGATTTCGGCACGTGGGGTCAAAGCTGCGACGGAGTCAATAACGATCATATCGACCGCGCCTGAGCGTACAAGCATATCAGTGATTTCTAGCGCTTGCTCACCGTTATCAGGTTGTGATACCAATAGGTCATCAGTATTGACGCCTAGTTTACGGGCATAGATAGGGTCTAAAGCATGCTCAGCATCGATAAAGGCACAGGTACCGCCTTGCTTTTGGCATTGTGCAATAGCTTGTAGCGTAAGCGTGGTTTTACCCGAGCTTTCAGGACCATAGATTTCAATAATACGGCCTTTAGGCAAGCCACCGATACCTAGCGCAATATCTAAGCCCAGTGAGCCGGTAGAGACAACGTCGACATCTAAAGTCGCGGAATCATCCCCTAAATGCATGATCGTATTTTTACCAAATTGCTTTTCAATTTGACCAAGAGCGGCTTTAAGTGCTTTCGCTTTGTTCTCGTCCATAATGACGTCCTTATAAAAGATTATTAATTAAGAATACGGTTAGAGCCGTTAATATATCTGCAGTTAACACTGGGCTATCTAGAATAGATTAACAAAGAATAGCGGTG
>Ga0208015_1000824_pt1 | contig 13181 bp, 9 predicted proteins | sample 26BtaG_FD_184101 | JGI IMG/M metagenome (GOLD analysis project Ga0208015, IMG submission 184101) | Marine viral communities from Cariaco Basin, Caribbean Sea - 26B_WHOI_OMZ_CsCl (SPAdes) (version 2) | ecosystem: Environmental > Aquatic > Marine > Oceanic | place: Caribbean Sea: Cariaco Basin...
AAGCCACACACATGAAAAATAGGTATAGTCGCGAACCAGCAAAGCCGCTATAAGTAGTGCTGCATAGGTAGTAGTGCGCTAAAATTTAGAGCGGCGCTTAAATCTACCTAGCTGAAATCTACTTGGACTTGCTGCTATAAAAGCGCGCCATTATACAAACATTTTGCCAGCTTGTACGGACTCTGGCAGATTAGTTTTTATCTTTTAAGCGCACTTGTAAGCCACCGCTACTTACTGAGCGCTCCCAGTCAGTCTATGACTCATTCAAATTGCTGTTTTAGTTTTAGTACTTATTGATGCTTTAGTTTTAGTACCTATTACTGCCTTAATTTTAGTAGCTATTGTTACCACTGGTTATAATGCAAAATATATACCAATTAACGGCTACCGCTTTTATTCGTACTGGTAGTACAATACGCGACATAATAGTCGGCATAATCTGAGTCTATGCATATTTATAGATGACGCTGTCTTTATTTAGCAGTACACTAGCCGGTTGCTAGTCGTCTTATTGCTTTGCCTATTTATCGTCCGACCCAACCCCCTCTCAAAAGTGAGCGTTTGCATGCCAGAATCGTTAAATATCATTGAACTGATTACCCAAGCTAGTTTGTTGGTACAGATCGTTATGGGGCTGTTATTACTCGCCTCGCTGCTGTGCTGGGTGATGATTTTTCGTTTAAGCGCCCGTCTGGGTACTGCCAAAAACTTCGATGAGCAGTTTGAGTCTTGGTTTTGGTCCGGAGAGGATTTAGCAAAGTTATATCAGGGTGTACAGAACTCTCCAGACCGTCAGGGGCTTGAGCAAATATTTTATGTGGGCTTTTCAGAATACCTAAAGATGCATAAAAAGCGTCAGCCTAAACCAGACATTATCGATGGGGTTGAGCGTAAGTTACGCGTTGGTCTAGGGCGTCAGCAGCAGCTATTAGAAAAAGGCTTGGCGATGCTAGCGAGTATTGGCTCAGTAGCACCGTATGTGGGTCTATTCGGTACTGTCTGGGGAATTATGAATGCCTTCTTAGGCTTATCGCAGACCGAACAAGCCAGCCTAGCTGCGGTAGCACCCGGGATTGCAGAAGCACTAATTGCGACGGCTATGGGTCTATTTGCCGCTATCCCAGCCGTATTGGCGTATAACCACTTTACCGCCAAAGCCAACAGCATCTACGACTCACGCGCGCTATTTTGTGAAGAGATGACGGGAATGCTATTGCGTGAGACCGCTCCGACGCCTGCGCCTGTGACCCCAACTGCTGCCCAAGAGCCTACTGCGCAGGTAAGCTCGCTATGAAGACTAGCCCCTATCGCCGTGAAAGAAAAGCTCTGAATGCGGAGATGAACGTCGTCCCTTATATCGATGTGATGTTGGTGCTGCTGGTGATTTTTATGATTACGACACCGATGCTGACGACCGGGGTGGATGTAGACTTGCCAAAAGAGCAGACCAATACTATTAGCAGTACCAGTCAACTGCCGGTGATCGTGTCTTTAAAAGACAATGGCGAAATTTTTATCAGTTATGAAAACAATATAGACCAACCTATCAGCCAGCCTGAGCTGATCGATACCCTAGCGAGCCTGCAAAGCCAAGACTCGGGCACTGAAGGGCTACAAGTCATGATTAATGCCGACCAAAATAATCAGTATGGCGCTATCATGGAGCTGATGGCAAACTTGCAGCAAGCCGGTATTAAAAAGGTTGGGTTATTAACGGGTAAGCCTTTACCAGAGCCTGGTCTATAACCTCTCTTATAAGAAAAGCTAGCGAGAGTCATACAGTACCCCAATTCGCGAAGTGCTACCCTTATTAATTATTCATGCATCGTTGTTAACAAACTGTCATTCACCCTATTAGCATTGTTAGGCTCTGTTAGCATTGCAGGCGCTATTTGCTTATAGACCAATGACTACTGGGAAGGTAAGTATTCCATGATCCAAGGCCCCTCCGTCTTTGTTCCTACCCCGCCTGAAGGGGACGGTATCACGCTGCCGACGCTATTAAGTGTGTTGGCGCATGGGCTATTGATTGGTTTTATTCTCTATACGCATCAAACCCCTACTCTAGAGACGCCACCAGGTATCGAAGCCACGATGGTCTCGCCTGAAGAGCTGGCAGAGATGCAAGGGCAAATTCTAGCCAATCGTGCTGCTATGGCTGAAATGGGCGCCTCTGGTGCAGGTGACTCTGAGTTTGCGCCGATGGAGAGCAATGAAAGTTTTAGCAGTCAAAGTAGCAGCAGTGCCTCGGCGAGCAGTAGTGGCTCTAGACGCGTGCCCGTATTTGTGCGCTCTGACGCCCCCTCAGACATGCCAATTGAAGACGGCATTATGGTCACGCGGGAATACCAGCAGCAAGTACAAGAAGCCAATGCAGAATACGAACGTAAAATGGCGGAATTGGCCGCACAGATAGACCAAGCCTGGGAAAATGATGCGCAAGCTATCCAAGACCAAGCTCGCCAAAGCGAACAAATCAGACAAGCTCGTCTGGATCAATTAAAGCGCATCGAAGCCAGCCAGCCGACCGTAAACCGACCAAAACGCTCCGATGCGAAAACAGGCAATAAATCTAAAGATTCAGATCGCATCTCTATTGATTTGGCGGATGGTCAAGCTAAGGTCAGCAGTCAAGGCAGCCCGTCTAGCAGCACTAACAGCAGTAGTAATAGTGCCGGCAGTAGTGGCCGCTCTGTCAGCTCCTATAAAAACGATATCGTGAGTAAAATTCAAAGCCACTTCACCGCGCCCTACGGTAGTGAGGGTGACTATGCCAACTTATCACTCCATTTGGATGCTAATGGTAACGTGTTGTCCGCTAGTGCCAGTGGCTCTAGCCCTGAAGTCAATGCCGCAGCTGAGAGTGCTGCCTTTGCCGCCAGTCCCCTACCTATCGATATTAGCAATCCGAAAGCGTTTGCTTCTATTCGAGTGAAGATTAAAGGCAGTTAGCAATCACAGCCAGTTAGTAGTCACAGCCAGTTAAGATTCACAGCCAGTTAACAGTCATAGTAGGTATTATGACGGCCTAGCTTGTCCTCTTATTCCACACAATAATACTATTGCTCAACTACATGCCTTTGACGAAATCTAATAATTTATCTGCTATAGTAACCAAAATGCAGTGGGCAAAATTCTGCACCCCTCTTATTAGAAAACTATATTAATAAACGGTAATTCTTTATGAAAAAAACTCCCCATAATATGGCGAAAGAGATCGCCTCTTTAGGTTTAGTCGTCTTGGGCAGCATGACCTTGATACCCATGGTCGCCCAAGCAGAAGACCCGCTAGAGTTAGAGTTCACTTATGTCGCCCCAAAACAACAGAGCCAAGTGGCCTTTGTCCCGTTTGCCGGTGACAGTGCCATCTCTCCGGTCGTGTTGAATAACTTAAGCCAAACCGAGCTGCGGGCTACCAGTCAGAATTTACCACAGCAGCCGCATAGCAGTCGTGAGCTAACCGGTACCTTACCCGTCTGGCAAAAGACTGGCATTCCTTATTTAGCAGTAGGTAGTACCCAGTCCAGCAAAGGCAAAGTCGTCACCACTTTTGAAGTGATTGATGTGAAGACGGGTCGCAGCCTAGGCGGTGAGCAAACGCTGACTGCCAATAATGATCGTGCCAGCCTACGTTATGCCGGTCACGTCATTGCGGATAAAATCTATGAGCTAATCACAGGTACCCCAGGCGACTTTTCAGGCCGTATTGCCTATATTCAAGAGTCAGGTAGTCCTAAAGATAAGACCTCGCAATTGATGGTAATGGATGCGGACGGCGAAAACGTTATGCCGATCAGCCCTGCTATTAAAGGCGCGATCTTCTCACCGGCTTGGTCACCTGATGGCAACCGTATCGCTTATACCGTGCATATGCCGAATAGCTACCCGATGATTTACATCCAAAATGTCACTACAGCCAACTCACGCCCGCAAGTGCTCACAGCTGGGTTAAAAGGCAGTAATATGAGCCCGTCATTCTCTCCAGATGGTGGCAGCATATTATTCTCTGGCAGTCATGAAGGTACGGCCAATATCTATCGTATTAGCACATCGGGCGGTACTGCACAAAAAATTATTGGCTCCCCCTACGCTGATATCACCCCCAACTACTCTCCTGATGGGCAATCATTCTTGTATGTCTCTGATCCAGGTGGTAATAACAAACCGCAGATCAACCGTTATGACTTTGCTACGGGTAAAGTGACTAAGGTATCAAGAGGGGGTTATGCCATGCGTCCCCAATACAATGCGGATGGGACGCAAATTGCTTTCTTAAGTGGCAGCTCAGCAGCGATTATGAATACTTCAGGGGCGGTCGTGACCAATCTAGGCAGCACCGGTATCGATGAAGCGCCAAGCTTCTCGCCCAATGGTAAGCGCGTGGTGTACTCGACCAAGCAAGGCGGCAAAGCGGTCCTGACTATCAAATCACTTAGCGGTGGCGATACCTTGTATAAATCAGTTGCCGGTACGGTGCGCTCACCCGTTTGGTCGGCTACACCAAAGTAAGTTGAACCGATACTGTTAATAAAACTGTTGTAACGAAATAGCGCCTTTATTTATATAAGGCGCTTTTTTATTGCGATAATTCGTGACTTCTGTGTCTTCTTCACGATTAATTTTACGATTTACCCACCAATTCTCCTCAATCAACGTATGCTTGATGGTTAAACTGCTAATACCCTATCCTATTCACGAAAAATCCATACTAACCATTATCATATGGGAACCATCATGACTGCAAAATCGGCTTTAAACCTGACTACCTTAAAAAGTCTTTATGATAATAAAGTCTTGCCGGCCTTAATCGATAAAGCCTGTGCATTAGAGTCGGTTAGCCAACAAAGAGAGCGGGTCGTACCCAAGGCTAGTGGCGTAGTGCTGGAGATTGGGGTGGGTAGCGGGCTGAATGCTAAGTTTTATGATGCACAGCGAGTCACACAAGTGATAGGAGTCGACCCTCACCTACAGCCATTGGCACAAGAGCGCTTTGCTGCCGCAGGTATTGAGTTGGTCTCGCAGCCTTTATCTGCCGAAACCTTACCGCTTGAGGATAATAGCGTGGATAGTGTCGTGATGACGTTTACCTTATGCTCTATACCGGATCCTAGCCGAGCCTTAAGTGAAATTAAAAGAGTGCTGAAACCTGCTGGCAAGTTATATTATGCAGAGCATGGCTTAGCCCCAAAGCCCAAGTTGGTATGTAAAATACAGCAAATGATTACCCCAGCATGGAAGCCCCTAGCCGGAGGCTGTCATCTGGATAGAGATATTGAAGCTTTAATAACCCAAACCGGGTTTACGGTATTGGGTGAGCAAGGATTTACGCAAGGCGTCAGTATCGTTGGTTATCATTATTGGGGGGAAGCGACTGCTGCTGCGAATACTTTGGTTGGGTGATACCAATACCTTATTAGTATCGGTAAGACAGCCTTTATAATAAAAATTATGCAACAAAAAAGCGCCGCTATGATTAGGGGCGCGGTCTTAGACAAGGTAAATACGATAGGTTTTAATGATCAGAAGGGTCGCCACCCGGCGGATCATCATGGCGAAGCTGCGCTACATCAGCAGCCGTTACTGTGTCCTTATAGCCATTTAACTCCGTGACCACATACTGCGTCACAGCTGCCATCTGTTCGTCATTCATCATCGCATGAAAAGACGGCATGCCACGGAAGCCATTAATTAAGATATCGATAATATAATACTTCGACTCCATTTTCGTATTATTGGCCAAGGGGGGATAATACCCAGCGCCAACAGCGCCCTCCCCTTTATGCATATGACAGCCTGCACAAGAGTCATGATAAAGCTTAGCCCCATCGGTACCGTCAAAGGCATTTTCGCTACCAAATTTTACCTGCCACTTCTTCAACTCAGGGTCATCAGCGAAAGCAGGGATTGAGTCATAATCCACGATGTCTCTTTGCGTCTCCTTCAATTCAGCTTTGTTCATATAAACGCTGCCCCAAGCGCCGCTATTGCGACTGCCCTGCACATCAAACGCTTCTGCATTGACGCCAAAGGCTGTGGGGGTATTATTGCCATCCATAGTGTTGCCGCCATCTGCTAAGGTCACAGCATCGGCATCGTTGGACGATGAGCACCCCGGCAGTCCCACAAGTACAGCAGCGGCACATAGGATAGCGAGCGCCAACTTGCTAGGAATAAAAGCCCGACTGCCAAAGCGATAAGTAGAATAAGTCATATAAGCCTCTTTATTTCATAAACTGTGGCTGCTGGCTATACCGCCAACTTCGCTCTTTTATGTAGCCGATTGGCCGTGTCCAAGCCCGACAATATCGCCCCCTCCTGCCAAGCAGGAATGTGGGAGCAATGCTCGCCCGCTAAGGCAATGCGATTATCAATACTGCATAGCGTATCGTAGTATTGCTCACGACTAGAGTCACTCCAAATGCCATAACACCCTAGCGTCCAAGGGATGCGATGCCACGCGACCGAAGTGCCAGACCGGAACTCTTTCTTATACTGCGGATGGATATGCTTGCCGTAGGCCAATGCCGCATCAATACGCTCTTGCGGTGTCATGGTATTCCATTTATAGGCCGTCGGACCGTAGCCATAGCCGCCGAGCAGCACCCCAGGCTTATCACTAAACATATCTTGTGATGGATAAGAGATCTGGTTAATCGGCATATCTGTATAAGATACCCCACCATAAATCCATTCGTCCTCTTCCCAAAAGCGCCGATTGAATTCAAGGCCCACCTTGAAGGAAGTATCGTAAGGCACAGCAGCGATAGCCTGACTCATTGCCGTAGAGACGTTGATAGGGATTTGGCTCAATACGCTAAGGGGAATAGTACAAATACACCAGTCGGCACGGGCAGTTTTTGTTGCGCCATCCGCGCCATCGCTATCGACATAATCGACAGTCACACCGCTAGCATCTTGGTGGATACGAGTCACGCGCGCATTGAGCGTGATCATCTCTTGGCATTCACGGGTGAAAGCATCGCCAATTTTGCCCATACCTCCGACCGGCTGAAACATCGTAGGATGATGATTATTCACGTTAAAGTTATCATAAATATCCGCCCAGACGCCAGACTGTACTAGCGCACTAAAAGGAATCGGCTGTGAGGAGGTCGAGTGCGGCATCAGGCCACCTCCTGGATAAACACCATAACCCCGATAGCGGCTGACACGCTGACTTTGCACATAGCGGTAGTCTTTATTAAGCGCCCCCCAGTCCTTGAGATTCTCTAACAGCTTCTCTTTATCCTCCTTAGTCACTGAGCGATCTAAGCCACCTACGTTGACCGACTTGGACAATAGCTCAGACACATAGCCGCGAATATCTACTTTGACATCGCCCAGCCGCTGCGGCACGCCTTTAAAATGCCCGGTGCGGTGCAGATAAGCGCGGTCGTTGGTCTGAATAAAGGGCTCTAATTTGACACCAAATTTCTTGCAATAATGCAGTACTGCATAATGATGACTGGGCAGACGCCACGGTCCATGATTCAGGTAGTTGCCCTCGACAAAGTCACAAGTGACCTCCTCTCCGCCAAGCTCGGTATATTTATCGCCGCTATTTAAGGTCCAGCTGCGCCCACCACCCCGATTTTGAAACTCGAGTACTTTGACTTGATAGCCCGCCTTACGTAGCTCATAAGCTGCGGTCAGTCCTGCCAGCCCTGCCCCTAAGATAATAATACTAGCGCCCGGTGGTGCCCCCGTCAGCGCCATCTCTTCTTTAAAGCTAGACTCTGAAGCAAAGCCTAAGGTGGTCATCGCCTGATACATCGCGGTCGCCCCCGCAGTCTTGCCTATCATGCTTAGCAGCTGGCGGCGGGTCGGTGATTGAAACATAGTGCTCATAGTCTTATCCTTATTATCGCTTGCTGTCCGACCGGTTATTACTTTTGGTTTTATAATGCGTTTTATACTTAATAACGGTCTTCACATACTGACTAACAATCTTCACAATCTTTTTTGTGCCCAGCTGGCCTTATCTCGCGTCACTCATCCGGCGCAGCAAGCACCAAATCAACAATCCTAGCAGCAGTACCACAGCTATAATGCCCAACCATGCTAGCCAGCCGGCATTTTTAATCAGGAAAGGCACATCCGCAGGGGCCGTCATAATATTATCGACTTGCTCTGCTGTGACCTGGCGGTCGCTCATACCGCCAAAAGTGACGCGCACATAATTAGCGAGGCCTGCAATCTGCTCAGCGCTGAGCTCGTCTTTAAAACCTGGCATTTGCGGACTGGTATTGGTAGCCCCTTCGATCCCATGGGCGATGACGTTCACCACGGCGTTAGGTTGGTCGCGGCGTAGCGTGCTTATGCCGACGATAGGCGCATAACGGGCTTCGGGCTGTCCATAACCATCGACGCCATGACAGCTGGCACATTTAGCCAAATATAACGCCTCGGAAGTAGCGGCGACTGTGCCACCCGCAGCCGTTCCCGCTTTGAGCTTGGCTTGCTCGATATGTTTCATCTGATCGATAAGGTTAAAGGTAATCTCATCATTCGCTTTTTGTGGAAGCTTGGCAGTATTGAGCGGCTGTAGCGTGTCTTCTGTTCGCACAGCGGGAATAACTTTCAAATAGGAGGCAATCGCCCTTAAGTCTTCCGTTGTCAGATAGCGGGTACTATGAGCCACCGCCTCTCCCATAGGACCGCCCGCAAAGGCACGATTTTCTAAGTGACCGGTACGCAGATAGGTGGCGATATCCGTCTCACTCCATGACCCTATACCACTCGCCTCATCAGGGGTGATATTAGGCGCATGCCAATTGCCCAATTGTGCCCCTGCCATATACAAGCTTTTGTTATAGCCCATAGTGCTATCGCGCGGGGTATGGCAAGTAGCGCAGTGCTCAAGATTATTAACCAGATATTCGCCGCGCTGCTGAGTTGCATCCAAGTCCGTGCGTGCTTCCCAAGCAGGGACGTTGATCACGTTCCAGAATTTCATGAGCGTACGAATATTAAAAGGAAAGGGCAACTCGGTTTTATGAGGGGAAGCTTCATCCACCGCAGGCACGGTTTGTAGATAGGCAAATAAGGCGTGAATATCCCCATCCGTCATGCCGCTGTAGGAAGGATATGGCATAGCCGGATAAAGTTGATGATCGGGCGCGCGGCCTCTTTTTAAGGCATTTTTGAGGTCTTGCTCGGTATAGTTGCCGATACCATAACGGACAGACGGAGTGATATTGGTCGCATACACCTTACCCATAGGCGTCTCAATACCCACCCCACCCGCATAATCCTCCCTATGGCAGGCCATACAGTCTGCCGCTCGAGCGATATAAGCACCGCGATTGACCAAGTCACTATTGGCCGGGCTGACCGCAGGAATAGGTTCCGCCTTCTCAATAATGGCAGGGGTCGCAGCCAGTGCCGGTACAGAGGCAGCGCCTAATAGCAGCGCGGACACCAGGACATGCAGAGCCTTACGCAGAGGCGGAGTGGGCGCTATAGCCATATTAGGTAATAAGGACAGTTTTGCGGAAGTCGGCTTCATAATTTCCTCATCTAGCGGGCGCATAGGCTCTAAGAGCTTGGCTGGCTGGCATAAACTCGTGGCGACAATAACCACGCATATAAAACGTAAAAAAGAGGCGATGGTGCACTTTATTTAAGCTGAGCCTACCCCGCCCGATTAAATAAGGGCAGTTAAAAAGGTACTGTGAAATCAACACAGATAATTAGAGTAGTAACCACGGAAGCAATGATTTTTAGCCATTGGAAATGAATGCTATCTTATGAAGAGAGCTATAGATTTAGCCAAGCCTGCGCTCAGTCATATCTAATTGGTTCAATTTTTTGGTTCAGTTCTTCTAAGTAAAATAGGGAACGGATTGCGTCAAACTGACGTCGATTCAAAATCCATTTTAAAGAGGACCATCCTTGTAGGAGTGCTTGTTATAAAGCTTAAGCACTACCTGATAAACGTTACCGCAATTAATTTTTGTTGTAAACATAATTTGCCGTTTGAGCGGTTAAAGTAACTTATTTAAATTAATTATTTACATATTACCCACGGTATTATTTCTTCACTAAGTGCTAAGACTAGCTACTGCTGCTAAGAGCAAACGGCACTAAAATATTTTAGCTTTAGCATCGGGGGTTTTTATAACGGGAGAATTATGCGATACGTAGGCAGACTTACTTGTTTAGCTATGGCCGTGTCTCGTCCCTCGACGAGAGCGAAAACTAGCATAAATGCAGTTTGTAATATTAGGGCGTGTCCTCAATTGAATCATGAGGCTAAAAGTGAGATAGATTTTTGTCAGTCCATGGAAATTTTGCAGAGAATATGAGCATATTGTCTAGAAATTTTCGCAGAGTGGCAGAAATATAGCCAGTTTTAGTCCATTACACGCTAGTGTTGTTAATTGAGGACACGCCCTAATATACCTAATGGTAAATAACTTATAAGTATATAGTGTAGTTATATAGGGGCTGCCTAGCCATATTTTTATCATTATAGCTGGGTCAATATACGAAAATAGCCTTATGAACTACATGATAATAGACTAATAATATCGCTTAGTTTACGACTGTTTACTTAAAACTGCAATGCCCACCTGCTTACCGTTACTTATTTGCCAAAAAACGCTTTATAGCAATACAGATAAGCTGAGCCAAATTAAACTTAGCATTATTTTAATTCAGGGTTATTAGTTTAAAATTGCACTGGTATTGGACTTTTATTTAGCAAATCGCGAAATTGGCGCTAAACTAGGTGTTTTTACGAAAAAACCTTTACAAATTGAGTTTTAGAGTTAAGCTATAGCCACGTTTTACTACCCTGATTTGTGACCTGTGCCATGTCTGACCAAAATTTTCCAAACGAAATTCTTTACAGTAAACTCATTGCCTCAACTGGTGAAGATCTCCAGCGACCTGGTCTAGTGGATACCCCAATTCGGGCGGCCAAAGCTTTTTCCTACCTGACCCAAGGGTATGAGCAGTCGTTAGAAGAAGTCACCAATAAAGCCGTATTTCCTTCTAGCAGTCGCGAGCTGGTGTTGGTACAAAATATTGAGTTTTATTCGCTCTGTGAGCATCATATGTTACCGTTCCATGGCGTCGCTCATGTGGGCTACTTACCCGACGGACAAGTCTTAGGACTGTCAAAATTTGCGCGAATTATTGATATGTATGCGCGTCGTTTGCAGATCCAAGAAAACCTCACTGAGCAAGTGGCACAAGCTATTATGGATATTACCGGTTGTAGCGGTGCGGCTGTGGTTATGGATGCGTCGCATATGTGTATGATGATGCGCGGAGTCAGCAAGCAGCACTCTACCACTCGTACCACCTCAATGCTAGGTGCCTTCACTAGCGATATGCAAGCCCGTAGTGAGTTCCTAAATGCTGTGCCTAGACGTCAGCCTGCTTTTGGCTAGTTGGTCTTTGTTATCTCTATTCTATTCTGCCTAGTGGGACGCCTACCTATCCTTCCCCTTCTAACTGACCGCTAGGCAAACTCTGCTTCTCCTATCTTCAACCCCTTATAACCTATCTTTAACACCTTATAAGCAAGCAAGTTTAATAACCTACCCTTAGGTAAAATCAGCGCTTGCCACGCTAGCCTGCATAAGCTGTCTCGAATAAGGATGTTGAGGATTATTAAATAACGCCTCAGTCTCTGCCATCTCAACACACTGCCCTGCTTGCAGCACGATAATATGTTGGCATAGCGCTCGCACCACGTTTAAGTCATGGCTAATAAAAATATAACCAATACCAAAGTCTCGCTGAATCTGTCGCAATAGCGTTACTACTGCCACTTGGGTAGTGCTGTCTAATGCTGACGTGGGCTCATCTAAGATAATCAATTTTGGTCGCATAACTAAAGCCCTAGCCAACGCCACCCGTTGCCGCTGACCGCCTGATAGCTCATGGGGGTAACGATCAGCAAGCTCTACCGGCAGGTGTACCGTAGTCAATGCGTCTAGCACAGCCTGCTCGCGACTGACCTTATCTTGCCCCTGTACCAATAGACCTTCCTCAACGATTTGCCTAACCGTAAAGCGCGGATTAATACTGGCAAACGGATCTTGAAACACCATTTGTACTTCGGCACGGAACTTTCTTAGCTCAGCCTTACTCAGGCTATAGATATCTTGCCCCGCTATTCGGGTCTGTCCGGACACTTGTGCTTGTTGGTTCAACAATCGAGCAATGGCTAAAGCTGCAGTCGTCTTCCCGGACCCTGACTCACCAACGATGCCTAGAGCATAGCCCGGCTGTAGAGTAATATTCAATGACTCCAAGGCGGCTGCCCAGGTCTTAGTACTGCCTAACCAGCCTTTACTTAAAGGATAGCCCACGCCAAGGTTATCAGTGATTAATAACGCTGTTTGTTGCCCTTGACCTTGATTCGAGGTTGTTTTTAAAGTGGCTTGTGGATTGTCTTTAAGCTTCTCTAATGCTGCTATCGATAGAGCATTGCCAAAATCGTGCGCCATCAATAGCTTGGTATAGTCCGCTTGTGGATTGGCGAATAGTGCCTCTGTAGCGCCTTGCTCCACCACTCGACCCTGCCGCATCACAATAATATTATCGCTATAGCGACGGACTAAATTTAAATCATGGCTAATCAAAATCATCGCCATACCATACTCAGCTTTCAGCCTATTGAGCAGGGTCAATATATCGTGTTGCAACGTCACATCGAGCGCTGTAGTAGGCTCATCTGCAATCAAAATTTTAGGTCGCTGCGCTAACGCCATAGCAATCATAACCCGTTGGCGCTGCCCTCCTGAGAGCTCGTGCGGATAGCGGGCAAGTTTCGTTTCAGGGTCGGTAATATTGACATCGTTAAGCAGGTTTAACCGCTGTTCGGCAATCTCAGATTTTTTTACCCCAGCTAGCGTCAGACTCTCAGCAAGCTGGCGTCCCACCGTATGCAAAGGGTTTAATGCCGTCATTGGCTCTTGAAAAATCATACCGATACGGGTACCGCGAATCTGCTGAAAGCTATGCTCGCGTTGTTTATCTTGTTTGGTCGCGCTACTGGTTAAGTTTAGTTTATTTGCTAATGGTAATTGTCCGACGCCGGCTAGCGTTAACTCGCCAGATATGCTTAGGCTATTTGCTAATAACCCCAATAAAGCCAAACTCGATAACGATTTACCCGAGCCGGACTCCCCTACTATCGCTAGAGTCTGCGTGCCAAATAAGTT
>Ga0208015_1000825_pt1 | contig 13146 bp, 23 predicted proteins | sample 26BtaG_FD_184101 | JGI IMG/M metagenome (GOLD analysis project Ga0208015, IMG submission 184101) | Marine viral communities from Cariaco Basin, Caribbean Sea - 26B_WHOI_OMZ_CsCl (SPAdes) (version 2) | ecosystem: Environmental > Aquatic > Marine > Oceanic | place: Caribbean Sea: Cariaco Basin...
AAATTCAAACAATCAATGGATTGTATTTAAAGTGGAGAGGGCTGCATAAAATGACAGGTGAAGATAAAGAATTTATAAGAGCAAGAGAAGGAATATTCACAAGTGCAACATTAGACCCGGGAGTAACAACAGCAGGAGGAACTCCAAGTTTAAGTTTTGGTGATGGTGATACAGGATTTAGAGAAAGTTCTGATGATAATTTAAGAGTTACGCTCGGGGGAACAGATAGATTTACATTTGCAACAACTTCTTTTTCTGGGGATGTTTCAACAGCATTTTCATGTAGAAACGAAGCTTCAGGTGCAACAAATCCAACCTTAGCTCCAAATAGAGCAGACGTTGATACAGGAATTGGTTGGGCTGCTGCTGATGCTCTAAGTTTAATTACTGGTGGAATTGAAGCAATAAGATTAACAGAAGCTTCAAGTGAAATAATACAAACACATAGTGCAAATGTGGGATTAACTGCTGATGCTGGATCAAGTCAAGGTGATGGAGTTATAACTTCTACATATAATGTTTATACAACTGTTGCAACTGCAGGCGACGCTGCAACATTACCATCAAGTTTTGATACAGGAACAATAATTTATGTTAAAAACGATGCTGCTGCAAATGCTATGGATATTTTCCCAGCTTCGGGAGATGATTTAGGAGCAGGTGCAAATAATCCTTTAAGTTTAGCTGTTACAAAATCTGCAATCTTTTTAGCAACTGCTTCAAATTCTACATGGACTAATCTTTTAGAAGCAATCTAAAATTATTTAAAGTATTGAACTCTCTAATTCTATGGCTAAAACAAATTTTGAAAAGGCATTCAATCCTCCAAAAGCTAATACTTCATTTAGTGAAGGACATAAATCAAAAGGGATTTTAGATGATCACTCTACAAGAAAATCTACTGAAAGTATGGAAGGATATTATGAATATTTACAAGTTGATAAATTACTTTCTGGTAGTGCATCCAAGCCAAGCTTGGCCTTCGGTGATGAAGACACGGGGTTCTATCAGTCTGTGGATGACACGCTTAAGATTACTATTGGAGGGACTGCGAGATTCCAATGGGTAGGGAATGAGTTTAAGTCTGAAGTCTCTGGAGGACACTCAATAATTAATCAAGCCTCTACAGGAACAACTCCTGTTTATGCTTTTGAGAATGATACAGACACAGGAATAGGGAGACAATCTACTGATCAATTATCAATGATTGCTGGAGGAGTAGAAGGAATTAGAATAACTACTGTTGCTGGAGTTCATGCAACCTCAATAGGAGATCACGAAACAAACTACGTTAATATTGAAGGTGATGGTGATGTAGTTTTTACAGGTGATGGAGGCCTTCAATTAGGAGAGATTAATGTAACTTCAAACAGCACACAAACAACTTTTGATAGTGCAGGAACACCTGTTCAAGTCACCGTATTTGACACTAATGGCCTTTCTAATGGTGATGTGACACCAGATCACACTAATGATCACATAACTTGTGGTAAAGCAGGATATTATTTTATAGCAATATCAATGACTTTAAACTCTATTGCAGGTGCTGGATCTGTTGCTGAAGTGAGCTGTAAAAAAAATAATGGTGATTCAGATGTAATATGTCATATGGATAGAACATTATTAGGAGGAGGAGGAGAATCTGGAGTTGTAAGTCTTTCAGGAATTGCAGACATTGATGTTAATGATACTGTAGAAGTGTGGATTGAAAATGAAACTAATACTCAAAGCTATGTTGTAGAAGATTGTTGTCTTTCTTTATTCCAAATCTGTGGGGGAGCTGGATCGTAACATTTAAATACTCTCTTTCCCTCTTAGAATGATGGACGCAGATAGTTTTTATAATGATTTTGTTGCGACGAGAGATCTCCTCGTATTAGCCATAGATGATGAAGAACTTGTCAAAGAACTTTATTACTTAATCTACTGCGTCCAACTATATTGTATAAAAGGAGGTAAAAAGCACTTATGGTAAAAAAAATTAATCTAAACTACGACGACGAAATCTTTAAGAAACTTCAAAACGATAAAAAGCAATTAGGAGTTAGAAAAAGATTGTCTTTATCTTGGGAAGAGTATTTTATCATGAGATGTAAAATCAAATGAAGAAAACAATAAAGATTGAAAAAATTGAGAATAAGCTTACTAAGGCAAACGATCCGTTCATTAAAGTGAATGGAGAATATACAATCTTTGATGAGGATTTGATCGCCCTTATTAAGAAGAATGAAGGAAAACAGCTTGTTGTTAATGTAGAAACTAAAGGCCAATACAAGAACATTAGAACAATCTTTGAGAATGAGAAGCCTGTAGGAGAGAAAGTTCTGTTCTGCCCTACAGAAGTAGAGATGAAAGTCCCTGTAGAAAGGCCTATGATCCCCGTATCTGCCATAGAATTTGACAAGAAAAAGGCCATTGTAAGAGAAGAAATGACTCTAATTAGGGATAAACCCAATGCAAGAACATTTGGTGTTGGGAAAGACCAAATTAAGATCTATTTTGATACACCTCAAGAACTTGAAGCTGAGATTAAAGCCTTGAATGCGTTAGGATTAATGCCAGCTGATTACGCACAATAGAATGGCAATAAATCAAGACATTAAAAACAGAACAGAATGGTTTAAAGAACTCTGGACTTATGTCCTTGATGTATTGAAAGATCCTGACGTTGCTAAAACAGCTTATAAAAGGCTTTTGTTTGAAGAAGAATGAAAGTTGGTATTAATGAAAGCGATAAAAGCTTGGAGTGGTGTCAAGGCTTTCTTGAAGGCCTCAAACAAGCTAAGAGATTGTTTAACTTCCAAATTGAAAAAGAGATAAATTCTTACATTAAAGCTATTGCTGAGTTTAAGAAACTTAGTAAATAGCTTTTTTTTTTGCAAAAATATGCGAGAGAGAGTCGGTGATCGCCAATAAAGCTAATTGGAAAGTAGGTTCGAATCCTGCCTCTCGCAATATATTTAGGGACTAAAAGGTAAAAAAACAACCCTAAATTAGGGACTGAAAAGTCAAAATAGCCTAATCACTCCTGCACGCTGTTAAAGTTATTTAAGTTTTTCCCCTAAAGGGTCGGTTTATTTCATGTTCCACAGGAAATGGAACATTGTTCGGCAGGAGATCATGTTCCTTGGTGCAGTAGCTCCGCTTAGTCTCTCGCCTTCACAAACACCTAAAAACATAATAAAACTTTAAAGACTTTGCAGCCCGTGATTTCATGTTCCACAGGAAATGGAACATTAGAGTTAAAGCAACTTCAGAAGAGTGTGAAGTTACTTCATAAAAACAATTAAATTGGAGGATAAGAAAATGACTGATAAAAGAAAACCAGACTTTACAGGTAACGATGGAATCGCTGCTTGGGAAGGAACTGATAAGAATGGAAAACCCTTCTTAACAATAAAGGTATTAGGTAGATACTTTAATATCTTTAAGAGAGAAGATGGATCTGAGTAAAAAAGACTTAACTTTAAGAACGTTTGAAGTTATTGTAACTTACCCAGAAGAGATAATGGAAATTGAAGCTTATAGTGTTGAAGACGCTGAAGAAAAGGCGTTTGAGCTATTAGGTGATGTTTCAATTAACTGCAGCAAGGTTTGTAGTTTAGAAATTAATGAGATTGATTAAGGGCTTGCTAAAAGCCCTTTTTTTTGCTACGCTGTTAGTTTTAACAGAGTTTCGGCAGCACTTTGCACATACGACAACATTTAAATAGTTTGTTTGCTTCAGAAAGTTGCCTTTCTGAACAACAGCAGGCTGGTGCTGTGCAAAGGCAACAACTTTCTGAAAATATATAAAAGAGCTTATAATATAGCTAAAAGCCATTTAAACTCGCTCGCTTAGTGAAGCTCGCTCGCATTAAAAGGCTTTTGCCAGCTGCTATTCGCAGCTGGCCGCAATGCTATCCGCCTGCCAGCCAGAGCATAGCTCGGGGCAGGCTAAGCAGGCCTCGCTTCGCTCGGCCTGCGGTAGGTATGATGTGATGTAATAAGGTATAAGGATATATGTTGCTATGCGATTCCTGTGTTTGTTTGTTTTTTTATATCCAGCAACTCACACAGAAATTTTATATTATTTGGGTTATACGAACTTTAGATATAGATAATAGATAATAGAAAGATATATAAATACATACATACATACATACATATGAAAACTAATAAAACTATATCTCTCTGCTCTGAACTCAACAAGCAAGTGATAGATTCACAAATGAATCTCTCTGAATTTGTAGAAGATGCTTTAAGAGAATACTTCAAAGAGCCACTATCTGAAGAAGCAATAGAAATAGAGTCTGCTGAAATTGAGAAACAAATTGAGGAACTTAATAACAAACGTGTTGAAGCGTTTAAGAAAAAAGAGAAAGAAGATTTAATTGCAAAAATTGATCTTCCTGAAAATTTGAAGTTTTGGATTACAAGAAAAGAACAACGTCCAACTATGATTGAGATTGGAGAATTTTGTAAAGCTTCTGGAATAGTTCCATTTGATTCAATAGCAATTGCTAAAGAATGGGATAAGATCCATGGCAGATAGCTGGAAATCTCAAGTTCGTAAAGAAAGAGAAAAGTTCCACAGGAAACAGAAGGGTAAGAGCAATCCTAAGCTCAAAAAAGCTCAAGATCATGAATTACAAGGGAGGTTAATAAAAAATGACACTTAAAAGAGACCTAATTGAAAGAGAAATTGCAGGATCTACAGCTGCAATAGAAACACACTCTAATGGAATTAAAATTCATAGTATTGTTTTAAGAGCTTTTAGAGAGGAATTAAAAAAATGCCCAATAGAAACTACGAAAAAGGAAGAAGAAAAGAATACAAAGTCTGCAAATCCTTCAGAGAAAAAGGCTGCATAATTTCTCAAAGATCTGCAGGATCACATTCACCAATAGATGTTTTTGCTATTGATAAATCAAAAAAAACAATATATTTCATACAGGTTAAACCAGACGAGTATGATAAATCTAAAGCCAAAAAGATAAAGGAGGAGCTGAAATACCTTAATGGTGTCTGGAATGTTCAGTTTCTCCTAATATGAAATATGACATTAATAGGCCATGGCTAACCTTAGATAAATGGCAGAAAGAATATATTTACACAGATGCAGAAATTAATTGTTTCTTGCTAACCTCTCGTCAAGCTGGAAAAACTACTGCAATGAGTATAAAAGCTGTAGAATTATGCATCAAACATCATAAAAAAGGAGAAGATGTATTAATAGTTTCCGTTACTGAAAAGCAAGGCTATCACCTCTTGGCAAAAGCTCTTTCTTACGCTCATGAAGTATATCCACAACATGTAGTAACAAAAGGAAAAGATAAACCTACCAAACATAGAGTCACTTTTCGTAACGGAACTCACATTCTATGTTATGCTGCTGGTGATACAGGAGAAGGATTAAGAGGATTTACTATTAAAAAACTAATGATTGATGAAGGATCTCGTATGAGTGAAGAGTTCTTTGTTGCGGTTTCTCCAATGCTCTCTGTAATTAAAGGGAGCATGGACATTGCATCAACCCCATGTGGTGCAAGAGGATTCTTTTTTGCAAGATCTCAAGATCCAAAATTTAAAAGATTCTATGCTCCTGCAGAGGAATGTCCAAGACATACAGAGGAATTTCTTGCTGATGAACGTAAAAGAATGACCAAACTTCATTATGCACAGGAATATGAAGCACAATTCTTAGATGCATTAATGCAATTCTTTCCTGATAAACTAATTAAAAATGTTCAAAAAGGTAAAAGGAGGGAATCAATTATAGATAATAGAAAATACTATATTGGAGTAGATGTTGGAGGTATGGGTGGTGATGAATCTACATTTGAAGTTCTTGATGTTACAGATCTTAAAAATATAAAACATGTAGAATCAGAAACTATGGATCTTGTCTTAACTACTGATACAACTCGGAGAATTATCTCACTTGATAACAGGTATCGGTTCAAACGGATTTATGTGGATGATGGAGGGTTAGGGTTTGGAGTTTTCTCGGAACTCATTGAGAATCCAAAAACCCGTAGAAGGACTGTTGCAATTAATAATTCTTCAAGAATAAAGGATAAGGATAAAAAAGAAAAGAAATTAATAAAAGAGGAACTCTATAACAATCTAAAAATTTTAATGGAAAGAGGTGAGATTGAATTACTTGATGATCCAGAAATATTTCAATCATTAAGATCAGTTCAATTTGAATATACCGACGCTGGTAAGTTTAAAATATTTGGAAAATACACTCACATTGCTGAAGGATTAGTTAGAGCAGCATGGGCGGTAAAAGACAAAAGTTTAAATATTTCCAATTATTGTAAATTCTATGGCAGATACGGGGATATTCGCAACAACAGCTGAAGTGGAGAGAAAAGCTGGTGCAAATGCATCTGCAACTTCTAAAGCAGAGGCGTATGTTAATGATTATATGACTCAAGTTGAATCTCATATTAATGCTCTTACAAGATATAATTGGTCTGATGCATATGCAGGATTAAATGTTGATGTCAAAGGAATCCTTAAAGAAGTTGCATCTAATTTAGCTGCAATATATGTGATCCAATATGATATGTCTGGCTATACAAGTCGTATTGAAGCAGAAGATATGATCAATGTTTTAAGAGATTCAGCATTAAGAGGATTAGCAATCTTAAAAAGAATAAATACACAAACATTCATGATAGGAGCATAAATGGCACACGATTTCAAAAACTTTCCAGAATTAACAAACTCACAAATGCAATTCTATTATTTTGATTCTCCTCATCAACAAATTACAGAAAATTTCAAAGCTAAAGTTACTAAGGTTATTGATGGAGATACAATTAAAGTTAGAACAGATTTTAGAGATTTTGATTTTAAAATCCGTATGGCAAAGATTGCAGCTCCAGAAAAGACTGAAGAAGGGGGAATTGAGGCACAGAAACATCTGGAATCCTTAATCCTCAACGAGGACGTAGATGTTGTTATCAACAAGAACAATCGTGTCGGGAAGTGGGGTCGTTTGATTGGTGAGATTATTCTTTTTGGAATGAACATAAACTATGAGATGGTTGATTCACAGTTAGCAATTAGATGGGACGAAAGGACAAAAATCCCTCAACTTGATATAGATTTAATATTAGGAGGTTTTGAAGTATAATGGCATTCAATGTTCCGAAAGTTCCAACAATATTTGATGTTCCAATCTTTGATGAAAAGAACTTTGATCTACAATATGATGGAGATGATTTTGCAATAGATGAAAATAATATAATTTCTATAACAGGAGCTGGAAATAGTGGCCATGCTTATTCAGGAACTGCACAAAGCACAACTTCAACTTCATATCAAGATTATGTTTATGCTAATGTAACTTTAACAACTTCAGGAAAAAGTGTTTTTATAACTACAAACTGTTCTGTTGTGAATGATACAGCAGACAAAGGAGTTAATATTAGGATCTCAAGAGATAATGCAGCAGCAACTTCTGGTGCATTAAATAGAATCCAGAATGATACAGGAGAACCGGGATTTTCAGGATTATCTATGAGCTGGATTGATACTCCAGCAGCAGGATCTCATACTTATGAAATTCAATTTAGACAGCCGGGAGCAGGAGGACAAGCTTCTATGTTTGGTGCAATAACAGCTTTTGAATTAATATGACAGATCAAAGAATAGATTCGGCCGTTGCAAGTGACTTGACAACACAAGTTACAGATTATTCAGTAGATACTGCTTCAACAGATGGAGCTTTTGAACAAAGAGAAACTACATGGACTAATACTGAAGCTTCACAATATCTTGGTTATTATAAAAAAATTCCAGAATGTAGATCTGTAATTGATGCAAGAGCTACATGGACTATTGGTAAAGGATTTAAAGCAGATGAGATTACAACAATGCTTTTAGATACAATAGAAGGAATTAGCAAAGATACATTTAATTCAATTTTAGAAAATTTAGTTAGAGATATGCAAATCTATGGAGATGCTTATGCTCAAATAGTTTTAGATGATGAAGATAATTTAATTAATCTTAAAGTTTTAGATCCAGCTGTGATGGTGCATGTTGTAAATCAACAAGGACAATTTATTAGATATGAACAAAATTCAAAGGTTAAAGGACAACCCCCTAAGAAATTTGCTCCAGAGAAGATCTTTCACATAATGAGAAATAGAGTTGCAGATGAAATTCATGGAACTTCTCTAATTGAAGCTCTTGAATGGATAATCTTAGCAAAAAATGAAGCTATGGCAGATATGAAACAATTAATGCATAGACACGTAAGGCCTCTATTTATCTTTCATTTAGATACTGATGATCCTACAGAAATTGCAACTTATAAATCAACTAATGATGCTTTAACAGGCAAAGGAGAAAACCTGTATGTTCCCAAAGATGTTGTTGTTCCAGAACTTATGGCTGTTGCGCCTAACTCAACATTAAACCCTATCCCATGGTTAAATTATCTTGATGAACAATTCTATGAAACCTCTCAAACTCCTAAAATTATACTTGGAGGATCTGGTGAATTTACAGAAGCTTCAGCAAAGATTGCATATTTAGCATTCCAACAATCTGTAGAAGAAGATCAATTAGCTATTGAAGAACAAGTTTTAAAACAATTAAATGTGTTAATAGAATTAGAGTTCCCTGTGTCTCTTGAAAATGAATTATTATCAGATAAAGCTAAAGATCAAGAACAAGGAGCTGTTCAACCAAATGATACAACAGCAGGGAGGGGTGAATAATAATGAAATGCCCTTATTGTAATAAAAAAAAACCACATGGGCATAAGGGATGTAATGAAGTTGGATTGATGAGAATACAAATAGGAGAAAATAATAATGACAAAAAAAATTGAGAAAAAAAAAATAGATTGGAGAATCGTTGCTATAGGTATAGCCGGTTTAGTAGCAATAGAAATAGTGGCTCTTATGAAAGGAATAAACGGGGCTTTACTTACTACAATAGTTGCGGTTATTTGCGTGGCTATCGGAGTTACAATTCCAAATCCTATAAAGGTAAAATAAAATGACAGCAAGAGAAGAAAGAAGAAAAAAAAGGCAACAAGAAATTGATAGAAGAAATCAAGAAATAGAGAAAAACAGAGGTAAAGGTAGAGGAGGAACTAAAGATCCAATTTTCTTAAACTTCACACCTGAAAGAGAACAAGAAATTAAAGGAGAATTAGATAAAGGCGCAACTTTAGAAGAAACTTTAAAACAACCAGAATCTACAAAAGGAAGAACTCTACAAGAACAAAGAGAAAACTTACCAGATACTGCTGGAGGAAAATTATTAAAGTTTATTTCAAGTCCTAAACTAACTGCATTCTTAGCCACAACTTTAGCAACTCTTGGATTAGGTGCATTAATTGGAGGAGGAGCTGCTGCTGCTGGAGCTGTTGGAAGAGGTGCTGCTGCTGCAAGAGGAGCTACAGGAGTTATTACAAGAACTGCTACAAGAGGATTAGGAGCAAGATCTGTTTCTATGACAACTCAAAGGGCATTCACAGGAAGAGCTGCAACAAGTCAGAAAATCCTAAGACTTTTTAAGAATCCTAAGACAAGAGCAATAAATACAAGATACGCTTCAAATTCAAAATCACAAATATTAACAAAATCTTTCTTTAGGAAATTAGCTGTAAATCCAAATACATATTTAGCTGCTATAGGAACTTATCCTTTTGCTGGATTTATTAAAGAAGAAGCATTACAAACTTTAGATTTTGGAATTAGAACTGCAGAAGAAAATGATGATCTTGAAGGGTTTGCATTAGCACTTGAAGAAAAAGAAAGGTTATTAGATCCTACTGTTACTGACAGAATAATTCAAGCTGTTCCTTTTGCAAACATTGTAAAGAAATTAAGAGACTATTTTAAAGCAGCAAGAGTAAAATTAGAAATTGATAAAACAAGATTTGCTCAAGCTCTTGAAGGATTAGATGAAGATGTTATAGATGAATTTACTCAATCAAGAATAGATACAAGACAAAGACAATTAGAAGAAAGAGCTGAAGATGCTGAATATTTTAGATTAATTAGAGAAGGTAAGTATGAAGAAGCTCAAGCTTTATTAGATTTACAGTTACAAGGAGGTGGATAATATGACAGATGAAAAAAAAGAAACACAAGAAATACAAGAAGAGGAAAAGGGGAAAACAGAGGAAAAAGCAACTCCGACGATCAAGGAAACAGACGAAGTTGCCACAAGGCTTAAAGAAGAAAACGATAGAAGAGAGGACATCTTAAGAAGAGAAGAGGATTTATATGCTAAAAGGAAATTAGGAGGAGATGCAGAAGCTGGTCAAAAAGCTCCTGAAAAAGTTAAGCTTTCCGACGAGGAATATGCTACACAAGTAGAAAAAGGCTTAGCAAACCCTATGAAGGAAGATGGATTCATATAAACTAAAGTAACGAAACATTTAAATATAAGTGGAGATAACAAATACTATGGCTAATGAGGCGATTCTCATACAACAACTGCAAGACAGATTACCAGAAGTCACAATGGCTGATGGGGCTTCAGGCACAGACATTGAAAAAGGAACAATTCTACAATTAACTGATGCTAATACAGGATCTGCTTCAAGTGCAGATGGACAATTCTTTGCAGGTATTTTAGCTTCTGAAAATGTTGGAGCTGATGGACAAACTCGTTATGCTGTATGGACTAAAGGAATCTTTGATTTAAAATTAACTGATGCTACTGTTGCAGCTGGAGAGCCTGTTAAAATTGCAGGTGCAAATTTAGTTGCTTTAGCAGATGATGATACTATCGAAAATTCAAGAGAAGTTGTTGGTGTTGCTCTACAAGATGGAGCTGCTAATGAAGTAATTGAAGTGATGGTGGGAGAAAGATAATGACAGAAGAAGAAAATAAACAAGAACAAGAAGAAGAAGTATTAGAGGAAACTGAAGAAACTGAATCTGAAGAGGAGTCTGAATAATGGCAGATCAAATAGGACAGCAAGACGTTTATGGGGAAAATATAAATCGTGCTGTAAAAGGATTCGGATTAAAGAAGTTCAAGATGAAACAAGTTCTTATGGAAGTAAGTTCTAACAAATTAACAGAAACATATTATAGAGAAACTGCAGCTGAATTATCAGCTCACGGTGAAACATTTTCAATCCAAGGGGTAGCAAGAGGTGCTGCGTTCCCTCATGTAGATCCTTCTTGGACTGAAGTTCAAGGAAGACACGTTAAATTCGCAGCTGAAACATTAGTTTTCTTAGAAGATAAATTATTAGATCAAATTGATATTCAAGCAAGATCTATTCTAAGAGTTGCAAGAGCAATCGCTAATCAAGTAGATTCTTATATTTATACAGAATTATCTGGAGCTACAGGTATTTCAACAGGAGCAGCAAGTGCTACTTGGGACGCTGCTGTAGTTGCTTCAAGAGATCCTATATTTGATATTCTAACAGCAATTCAAACATTAGATGAATCTAACTATGATGCTTTAGAAAATGGGTTCTTATTATTAAGCCCTAAAGATCACACTAATTTAATTAGAAACTCTAAGGTAATTAACAATCCAAGCTTCAAGACTGCAGATGTTGTGAGTAATGGAGTTGTTGGACAAATTGCTGGTTTAACAATAATTAAATCTACATCAGTTACAGCTGATGAAGCTATGATAATTATTGGACAAAGAGCTGCTACATGGCAAGGTGCAATACCTTTAACAAGTGCGGTTGAAGAAACAAAGGGGGTTAATTTTGTAATTAAAAGTTGGGAAATGGGTTTCGTGCAAGTTACTGACCCTGCAGCAATATACGTAATTACAAACACTCAAACATGAGTCACACAGGAAAACTTCTTAGAGGCCAAAAGTGGTGTAAATTTAGAAATCTTTATCAACTCAAAGGTTATGATGAATTATCAGAAGGTGTTTATATGCCAAATGATATTCTTAAAGACTTAGATAAGATGGAAGATGTAACCTACTATTTAGATTTCTTAAAAGATAAAGATGCAAAGGTTGTTGATGATCTATTAAAAAGAATTAAGTTTGTTGAAGGAGGAATCACAAACAGAGGTTTAGCAATAGATCCTAATAAAAGAGCTGCTGCACTATTAAATCTTAAAGAAAAATTAAAAGCATTAGAAACTCCAGAAGTTCCAGAAGAGCCAGAAGTGGATTTAACAACATTAACAAAGGCAGAATTACAAACTCTTTTAGTAGAACAAAATATTGAATATACTGATTCTATGACTAAGGCTGAATTGATTGAATTATTAGGAGGTAATTAAAATGGCTGCTGGTGACTTAACTGCTTCTACACCTACTGTTTGCACAGGATCTACAGCTGTAAAAACTGCAATAGATGCTTTAAACTTAGCTGCTGTAACTGATGAAGTTATGATAATTCCAATTCCAAACTCAAACAATCAATGGTTAGTATTTAAAGTGGAGAGGGCTGCATAAAATGACAGGTGAAGATAAAGAATTTATAAGAGCAAGAGAAGGAATTTTCTCAAGTATAATTGTAGATACAGGATTAACAGGAAGTGCTACCAGTCCAAGTTTAGCTTTTGGAGATGGTAATACAGGTTTTTTTGAAGTTTCTGATAATAGATTAAGAATTGCAGTTGCAGGAACTCCTTATTTTGAATTTCAAGTAGGAAATTTTGGATCTAATGGAACTAAAGGAGCAAATTTAGTAAGTGATTCAGCTACAGGAACAACGCCAGCATTTAATTTTGTAGATGACTCAAATACAGGGATTGGTTCTAATGCTTCAGACCAACTTAGTTTAATTGCAGGTGGTATAGAAGGTATAAGACTTCAAGAAGCTGCAAATAGAGTTATACAAGTGCATAGAGGGACAAGTTTAGGATTAACTGCAGACGCTGGCTCAAGTCAAGGTGATGGAGTTATAACTTCTACATATAATGTTTATACAACTGTTGCAACTGCAGGCGACGCTGCAACATTACCATCAAGTTTTGATACAGGAATGATAATTTATGTTAAAAACGACGCAGCTGTAAATTCAATGGATGTGTTTCCAGCGTCTGGAGATGACGCAGGAGCAGGAACTGATACTGCAGTTGCAGTTGCAGCTGGAGATTTTGCAGTCTTCTTTGCAACAAGTGCAAGTGCTACATGGACTAAGTTAATGGGTGGAACAGCATAATTATTTAAAGTTTAATTCTATA
>Ga0208015_1000828_pt1 | contig 13114 bp, 10 predicted proteins | sample 26BtaG_FD_184101 | JGI IMG/M metagenome (GOLD analysis project Ga0208015, IMG submission 184101) | Marine viral communities from Cariaco Basin, Caribbean Sea - 26B_WHOI_OMZ_CsCl (SPAdes) (version 2) | ecosystem: Environmental > Aquatic > Marine > Oceanic | place: Caribbean Sea: Cariaco Basin...
TGTTATTATTGGTTGCTGTATTTATAGCGCTGCTCTATGGTTTGTGGCGCTATCATCGTCAAAGTGATTCGCTCAGCCGTAGTGTATTTTTAGGGTTATTTTTAGGGGTCGCTTACGGGTTGATCCTTTCTGCTCTGAATGTAGATACTAGCGAGTTTCTACCTTGGATTAATATCGTCGGTAGCGGCTATGTCAATTTGCTGAAAATGATTGCCATGCCACTGGTCTTTATTTCAATTTTGGCAGCTATCGCACGTTTAGAAAAAGCGTCAATGATTGGCTCAATGAGCTTCTGGATTATCAGTACGTTGCTTATCACTACCGGTATTGCCGCTCTAGATGGCGCCATTATTGCCAACTTATTCCATCTCGATGCCAGCTCTATCGTACAAGGCCAGTCCGAAATCGCGCGTGGTCAAAGTATGGTCGAGAGCAGTGCAGAAGTGGCTGACTTGTCGATTCCAGGGCTGATTTTGAGCTTTATCCCTACCAGTATCGGTGGCACTTTTGCGGGGTTAGAGAGTACCTCCATGATTGCCGCGGTAGTGATTGCCAGCTTAATGGGGGTAGCAGCGTTGGCCGTTAATAAAGCTGAGCCTGAAAAAGGCACGTTAATTATTCGCGGTATTGACGTATTACAAAGTTGGATTATGGCTTTAGTGCGCTTTATTATCCGTTTGACGCCTTACGGTATTTTGGCGTTGATGATTAAGGTAATTGTCACTACCGATGCTGATGCGATTTGGCAATTGGCTAAGTTTTTATTGGCGTCTTATATTGCGTTATTTATCATGCTATTGGTACATGCCTTTATCATTATGTTGACGGGTCGCTCACCGATTGCCCACTTTAAGAAAATCGCGCCCGTATTAACCTTTGCCTTTACTTCACGCAGCTCTGCCGCCTCTATTCCGTTGAATATTGACGCGCAGATTAATGAGCTCGGTGTGGCGAAACCTATCGCCAACTTCTCGGCCTCATTTGGCGCGACTATTGGTCAGAATGGTTGTGCTGGGGTTTATCCTGCAATGCTCGCCATTATGATTGCCCCAACGATGGGTATTGACCCTTGGTCCATTGGTTTCCTCGCCTCAGTGATCGGCATCTCTATGATTGCCTCGTTTGGCGTCGCCGGTGTGGGTGGGGGCGCAACGTTTGCTGCCATCATCGTATTATCAACTTTAGGCATGCCATTAGAATTGGCAGGCTTATTAATCTCTATCGAGCCCTTAATCGACATGATGCGTACGTTAGTGAATGTCAGCGGCTCTATTACTTCAGGTGTCGTGGGCAACCGTATTTTAGGCAGCTCTATTGGCGCGGACGACTTAATCGATACGGATAGTAGCGTTGGTGCTGCGGCTTATAAGGCGGGTTGAGTATAATAATAATCCGTTAAAATTAACGTGCACAAAAAGTTAGCTATTTTGTGCACGTTTTGCTTATTATCCTCTCCAATAAAACAAAAGGAGTAGGAACCCCCATCCCTATAATACTCAGCCTACCAAACCTCCTGTACTTTCACGCTGCTCTCCTAATAGTAGCTATAACGTCTCTCGGTGAACTCAATACTTATTAATCGCTCTATTGTTAAATATTCGCCATAGTCAAATTAGTACTCTATATTTGGCTAGCTATCTTTCTGTAAATAATTCCCCAACCATTCTAAAAACGCATCCGAAGTCGTCGGCACATTCAAGCGAATGTGCGTGCCATGCGTGCCAGTCGGGCTAAACAAGTGACTGGGGGCAACCAGCCAGCCGTCTTGATGAGCCGCTAAGGCTAACTCAGCCGTATTTACCCCCACATCTATCCAGATAAACAAGCTGGGCTGGCACTGAGGGTGCGGGGCTAAACCCAGCCTCTCTAGCCGCTTAATGAGCTGATGATGGGCTTTGGCAATGCGTTGCTGTAGGCTACTGATGTGCTTAGCATAAGCAGGGTCTTGCCAAACGTGGCAAATGATACGCTCAGTGATTTCAGGACACGTCATATTGATTAGCATCTTTTGCCGCAGCACCGCCTCCAGGTGCTTTTCTGGACAGCATAGGATGCCCACTCGCCAATTACCGCCCAGTATTTTGGACACACCACCAAGATAAAATACCCGCTGAGTTGCTTGGCTATCACGGCCACCAAAACCGCACAACGTGGCATAGCGCAGCAGTTGACGGTTGCTACTGGCGTCATAAAAGTCGCGATAAATATCGTCTTCTACAATATAGCAATCATGTTTTTGCATTAGGCTAAGCACAGCGACCGCATTGGGCGGGGTAAGGCTATATGAGGTGGGATTATGCAGCACGCTATTGGTGATATATAGCTTAGGATGATAAGCCTCTAATAACTGTTCAAGCTGTGCTAAATCCACCCCTTCAGGCGTGCGCTTGACACCAATCACGTTCATGCCCAGATTCTGCAAGCAACCAATAATCCAGAACCATGACGGGTCATCAATCAGCACGCTATCACCGGTCTGACATAGCGCCCGCACTATCATCTCAATACCGGCCGATACACCAGCGGTGGTAAGCATGCTGCTAGCATGAGCATGGATATTAATATCTGCCAATTGCCGCGCAAACTGTTCACGAAGTCCTTGGTAGCCTTGTAGCTGCCCATAGCCATAGACATAATCTAGCGATTTAGTCGCCTTTTTACTGGCCAAGCGCAGGCTGGCTTCAGGCATCAGCCAATCTTTGGGCAGCAGTCCGCTACCCGAGGCACGACTCTTTGGCACATCGTTAAATAAGTGACTTAGCAGCCAGCTAGTATCAAGCACATTGTCACCCAAGTTGGGCATTGCTATCGCCTGACTTACCGCTTGCGGTAGGCTGACAAAATAACCCGCCCCAACTTTGGCATAAATCACCCCTTGCGCCACCAGTTCATCATAAGCTTGGCTGACCGTGTAGGGTGAAACCTCAAGCTGACTAGCCAGCCCTCGTACTGAAGGGATGCGCTCGCCTGGGTGATAGACTTGCCAGTGGATTTTATCAGTAATGTGACGTTTGACGAGCTGGGTTTTGGAGGTCATGGCGTGGGTATCACCTTGCGTTTTTCTGGGTGAAAAAATTGGCAATGATTGATTTGTATATTATGGGATGTGATTCAAGGTTACTAATAGTCACTACCTGTTGTGAGTGCTATAGCATGTGGGATTAAATGGGTTTTGGCAATCGATGATTTTTGCTAATCGTACTGTTTTTTTACCCAGTACAGTTCGGTGACTAACTGCCTGACCGTATCGGTACTGTTATGGTCGTAGGCGCTATAGTCGTAGTCAGCGCTTAGAGTGTTTTTTAAGGTAAAACACGCTATAAGGGCAACCGCTAGAGCTAGTGTTGCAGGCACTTTAAAGCGAGAAACACATACCAGTAAAAAGTAATAAAAATGAATAATAAGGATCTAGCAATGCCATTAGACATCAACATAATCAATGCTTTTACAAGCACAGCTTTTAAGGGCAATCCTGCTGCCGTCATTATCTTGGAGAAGTGGCTAGATAGTGCGGTCATGCAAGCCATAGCACTACAAAATAATTTATCAGAGACCGCTTTTTTGCTAGAGACAGAAGCGGCACATTATCATATTCGCTGGTTTTCACCACTTTGCGAAATTGACTTTTGCGGTCATGCCACCCTAGCCTCAGCGTTCGTATTGTTTAATCATCATTCGAATCTAACGCAGCTCAGTTTTTATGCCGAGGCGGTAGGGGAGTTCGTCGTGGATAAATTAGTCTGTGGCAAGATACAAATGGACTTTCCTAAGCAGATGCCAGAACCAGCAACTAGCCTTCCCGAAGCCTTAATCAAAGGGCTATCCATTGCCCCTGTTGAGGTATATCGCAATCGCCAAGCCTATTTTGTCGTCTATGAGTCGCTAGCGCAGGTGATGGGCGTCTGTCGTGATAATGACCTATTAAAGCAGTTGGCGCCGCTAGATGTGGTGGTGACTTGCGCTGCCCCTTCAGTAGGCAATTTGAGTCAGTATGACTTTGTCTCAAGATATTTTTGGCCGGCTAATGGTGGCGATGAAGACCCCGTTACCGGCTCAGCCTATACAGGACTGACACCCTTATGGGCCGATAGACTAGGCAAAAATGAATTGTCTGCTTACCAAGCTTCTAGCCGAGGCGGCGAGATTGACTGTCACGTAGTAGACAATAGGGTCTTGGTGGCGGGCAATGCCATGCCTTATCTTTCGGGGACTATCATTGTTTAAAATCAGTGCTAAAGCAACGCTTCAAGCGTAACACCCTATTGTTATTTTTAAGGACAGCAAATGAGCCCCATACATCTATTACTAGCCATCATCGTGACGCTTATCTGGGGCATTAACTTCACTTTTATTGCCTGGAGCCTTGAGAGCTTTCCACCGTTGATGCTCAGTGCCATGCGCTTCTTTTTTACTGCTATTCCACTGATTGTATTTATCAAACCGCCTAAGTTTAGCCGTACTTTATTGACCTATGCGGTAGGTACGTTTGTGCTGCAATACGCCTTTGTTTTTACCGCCATGCACCTCGGTGCTTCAGCTGGCTTGACCGCCTTACTATTGCAATTGCAGATTTTCATCACCGTATTACTGGCTTATTTTATGCTTGGTGAGTCCGTGAACCGCATGCAGATTGTCGGTATGGTCATTGGGGTGTTAGGACTGGCAGTGATTGCCGCTAACTTGGGCGGAGATATGCCACTACTTGGGTTTATCTGTATTTTGATTGCGGCTACGGGGTGGAGCTTTGGCAACATTGCTTCTAAACAAATCTCCAAACAGGCTTCTGCTGCGAGTGCAACATCTAGCCATAACGTCAATGCCACTTCCCTGTCGTCTCCTAGAGCGAATTCCCTGTCAGCGCCGTTATCAGCACTGTCCTTGGTGGTATGGGGCGGTTTGATTGCCTGCGTGATTTTAACCATTGCCTCCTTAATCTTTGAGACGGCGGCTTGGCAAATCGCTACCTTTACCGAAGCATCGATGAAGTCGTGGCTGTCGCTTGGCTTTATTGTCTATATGTCTACTCTGATTGGCTTTGGACTATGGGCGTTTTTACTTAGTGAGAATACTGCGTCCAAAGTTATGCCGTTTGCATTACTGGTGCCCGTATTTGGTATGGCGACCTCGGTATTATTGACCGGAGAAGTGGTAACCTGGTGGAAACTAGTGGCGATGGGATTGATTTTATCAGGGTTAGTATTAGCGAATTTAAAACGCAGTCATTTTGTGCGTAAGGCAAAAGTTACGTTAAGTTAGTTGGGTTAGGTAATAGCTAAAATTCAATAAGAATAAGGAAAGACTATGGGTAAGGTTACGCAGAGCCAACGCACGATAGGCATCATCGGCGGCATGAGTTGGGAGAGTACGCAGACGTATTATCAACTGATTAATCAGGAGGTAAAGCGAGAGTTGGGTGGGCTACATTCAGCTGATATTTTGCTGCACAGTCTCGACTTTGCTCCCATTGCAGATTTACAGGCGCAAGGAAATTGGCCAGCAATGGCTGAGCTATTAATTAATAGTGGGTTACGCTTAAAGGCGGCAGGCGCGCAAGGCATATTGATTGCTACCAACACCATGCATAAGGTCGCAGACGAGGTACAAACGGCTACAGGTTTACCTTTAATTCATATTGCCGATGCCACCGCAGCAGCGATTAAAGCAGCAGGGATTAGTAAAGTTGCTTTGCTCGGGACTAACTTTACTATGACCCAAGATTTTTATAAGCAGCGTTTGGTTGATGCGGGGTTAACCGTATTAATTCCCGAAACTGCCGACCGTGATGACGTGCATCGCATCATCTATGAGGAGCTGTGCCAAGGTCAGTTTACCGAAAAGTCTCGCCAACGTTATGTTGAGATTATTGAGCACTTAGCCGAGCAGGGCGCAGAAGGCGTAATCTTAGGCTGTACCGAAATTGGTTTATTAATTAACCAAGCGGATAGCCCGATTCCAGTATTTGATACTACCCATATTCATGCTGAGGCAGCAGTGAGGTTTTTAATTAAATAACCATTTGCTCAAAAATAAGCCATTAGTCCTACCACGCTACTACTTTTTATTGCCCGCCAGCATCTTCTGCAATTTCGCCAATATCACCCCATATAGCGGTAAAAAGATTAACACGCCCATCACCATCTTAAACGCATAGTCCATCGTGCCAATTTCTATCCAATTCGCCGCCATAAAAGGGTCGGGGCTTTTGTAGAAAGCAATGGCAAAAAAGCACAGGCTGTCTATTAAATTACCAATGAACGTTGAGGCTAGTGGGGCGATCCACCAGGTCTTCAGTTGGCGTAATTTATTAAAGACTTGGATATCTAGCAGTTGCCCAACGACATAAGCGCTAAAGCTCGCCAAGACAATACGGAAGACAAACAGGTTAAAATCGAGGAGATGCTCGTGACCAATAAACTGACCATTGGCAAAGACCACAGAAAAATAATAGGAAATAACTAACGCGGGTAGCATCGCAAAAAAGATAATTTTTCTCGCCAATTGCTGACCAAAGATGCGCACCGTTAGATCGGTAATTAGAAAAATAAAGGGAAAAGTAATCGCGCCCCAAGTGGTGATAAAGCCAAATAGCTCCACCGGTAATTGCACTAAATAATTACTAATGGCGATGATAAAAATGTGTAAGCCCGCGAGCCAAAATAAAGCACGGCTGTAATTTAGGGGCGCAAGTGGGGGAGTTGTGATGGCAGCAGTAGCGGGATTATGGGACGAACGGGTGCTCATAGAAGAGTCCTTTTTTTAAATCAGGGTTGAGGGAACCTGAGGGGGGCGAAGTATAAAGAAATTGATTATATAAGTAAATCGATAAGTAAATCGAATGGATAGGTAAAGATAGCGTAAAGTTTATCTAATCAGTAAGGTCGTGTTAATCCTTAATGTGAAGAATGGGCGATAACCTATATATCAGCAGATTAATCTTGATGAAATTCAATACGAGTTAGCAAATGTACTTGAATCAAATACGCACAAATATAAGCACATGGCCAAGCGACGACAAAGGCTAAACTCCAAGAATTCAATAAATCATTCAAGAAATGATCGCTCCAACCCACCTTGATAAGGAGCAACACGGTCGAGATGATGAGAGACATCAGCAACGCCATTAAGCCGGTAAAAATTAAGCGATAATATCGAGCATGAATACGCATGGTGAGCGAAAACCTCATGAATAAAGGGAGTACTAAATCCGTTGCTAGTTTAATAACAACCTTTTAAATATGAATAGGATAGTATACATAGCTCAGCTATATAGCCTACCCTCATTGGCACAGTATAAGAAAACTGGACCGTTATAAATTATTACTTTGACCCGTAAAAAAAGATGCTATTTTATAGCCCGGTCTCAAACCTTTTTACCTATTTCTATCGAGCATTTTATTGCAAGGAAGCATCATGAAAGAAGTCAGAGAAACTATCAATATCGAGGCACCACTTGCTACCGTTTGGGCAGTCTTGATGGACTATAAAGCCTATCCTGAGTGGAACCCCACTATTCGCCATTTGGGTATGAAAAACAAGGTCGGTAAAAAATTCAAACTTAAGCTAACCACGCCTAAAGGTAGAACGCTAAAAGTACGCCCTAAGCTATTAGAGTTTAAAGAAAAAGACACTTTTCGCTGGAAGGGTAAATTACTGCTAAAAGCTATTTTTACGGGTGAGCATTACTTCGAAGTCAAAGCCAATTCAGATGGCAGTACGACCTTCGTGCAAGGCGAAATATTTAAGGGCGCTATTGTACCAGTTATGGGTAGCATAATTAAAGACTTAGGGCAGAGCTATGTGGTCATGAATCAAGCGCTTAAAGAGCGTTGTGAGGCTATTGCCGCCAAATCTTAAGGGGGCAAAACGTCGGCTAATAAGCACAGGGTAGGGGATAAAATTATTAGCCCTGTCAGCCAATCACGATTTTATGGCCGTAAATTTTATGATAAAGCCTAAAAAATAAAATACTGAGCAGAATTAAAAAATTTATTTATAAAAATTTACTGCAGAAAAAACCCTCATAATGGATGTCAATTAAGCCGTTAACCTCACGTCTTTATTACCTTTATGACAATAATAGTCTTTAACTGTCTCAGTTGGTTTATCATTATCATTTATAAATAATCATAAAATATTGTTGACATATAGGAAGATTTTTATTATTAATAAATACCTAAAATGTAGTTGTCTAGTTAAATAGTCTCTTTTCTTTGCCCGCTCGTTGAGCTTCTTGTGCAATAGGAGACTTACTACTGCCATACTCTAATAGCTTTAAAATTCTAATCGTTAAACCTCTTAACAGAATTAACAGGAAGTTAATTTTGTGAGGTTGTATTACAAGTACTCGCTACTGGCTCAAGTAACCTATAGCACAGTAACCGACCTTGTGATAGCACTCAGATTATTATTTATGTACCGTTGGTTTTATCACTCGATTTCATAGTCGATATAACACCCGATTTAGTCAGATTGTTTATTTTAACCGTGTATTTTAATTATAGGATTCAAACGTCAGGATGACGCAGGCAGCACGCTATGTCAGATTAATGCCGTTTGGTAATTTGCCAGCCTTTGCTACCCAGGATATTGTATGCAAAACTTTTCTCGTCTTTCCACTGCTCTATTCGTTCCTACCTCGCTAGTTCTTGCTATGTTTTTGACCGCTTGTGGTGATAAGCCTGCTGATGGCGCCGCCACTAGTGGTGCTGCCAATATTGATACTAGCGTAAAAGCCGATGTGCAAGAGCTGGTTATCAATAACGGTGCTGAGCCTGAGTCATTAGACCCACATAAAGTTTCAGGGGTGCCTGAAGCCACGCTTAACCGTCAAATGTTAGTTGGTCTGACCAATACTGATCCTGATGGCAAGACGATTCCGGGTATCGCAGAAAGCTGGGAAAGTGCTGATAATAAAGTTTGGACTTTCAAATTACGTGATGCTAAGTGGTCTAACGGCGATCCGGTCACCGCAGAAGACTTTGCTTACAGCATGCGTCGCCTCGTAGATCCTAACACTGCCTCTCCGTATTCAAGCTACTTGGTCGATGCGAAAGTCGTGGGTTCTGAAGCAATCGTAGATGGCAAAGCCGGTATCGATACTTTGGGTGTTAAAGCCATCGATGATAAAACCCTACAAATCACTTTATCTGAGCCAGTACCTTACTTCCCCGATATGATGATTCATAACTCGGTGCGTCCTGTACATCAAAAGACGGTCGAAGAGTTTGGTGATAAATGGACTGATCCAAAAAACATGGTGGTCAACGGCCCGTATAAAGTCACCGATTGGCAGATTAACGATAAGATCGTTATGGAGCGCAACCCTAACTATTTTGATGATGCTAATACCACCGTCAATAAACTAACCTTTTTAGCTATCCCTTCTAGCAATACGGATGTGGCGCGCTATCAAGCGGGCGAAGTCGATATTACTTATAACGAAATCCCTACCGAGCAGTTTGCTAGCCTGCAAAAAGAACGTGGCGATGAGCTAAAAGTATCGCCATACCTGTGTACTTATTACTATGAGCTCAACACGGTAAAACCACCGTTTGATGATGTGCGTGTGCGTCGTGCTTTAGCGTTGGCCTTAGATCGCGATACCATCGTCGATAAAGTGCTCGCCCAAGGCCAGACCGCAGCGTATCAGTTGACCCCAACCGCGACCAATGGCGATGTGAAGAACACGCCAGAGTGGGAATCATGGGACAAAGCCAAACGTATGGAAGCCGCCAAAGCCCTACTAGCTGAAGCTGGTTATAGCGATAGCAAACCATTGAAGTTTGAGCTGCTTTATAACACCAACGACAACCATAAGAAATTAGCGGTAGCGGCTTCGTCATTGTGGAAAGAGTCGTTAGGCGCTATCGATGTTGAATTGGTCAATAAAGAATGGAAAACTTATTTAGACACTCGCCGTAATGGCAACTATCAAATGGCGCGTGCCGGCTGGTGTGGCGATTATAACGAACCGTCTACTTTCCTAAATATCGTGAAAACGGGCAACAGTAACAACCACGGCAAATATACCAACGCTAACTTTGACAGTCTCATGAGCCAGACGTTAAAAGCAGGTGTGACGCCAGAGCAACGGGCAGGTCTGTACCAACAAGCTGAAGCCCAGTTGGATGAGGATATGCCGTTAATTCAGGTTTATCATTATGTTAGCGCACGTTTAGTGAAGCCATACGTAGTCGGTTTCCCGTCAAAAGATGCTTTAGACAACTGGCAAGCGAAAGATCTTTCGGTCGCTAAGCACTAAGAGTAAGCGTCAGTAGGCGAGGCTGCTAAGGATGGTGGCTTATTTGCGAAACCCGGTGATGGTATTGGCATGGCTACTATCATCACTATCCTCAGCGCTATCCTTATAATGCTAAAAGCTTAAGTCCGTTACTGTCTTTCTGCCTTCCTACTTAGCTTTACTCTTATTCTTGCTGAACCGTCTCTTTGCTTAGTCGTATTTTTATGGCATCGACCCGGTTTGTCTGTTTTACCCGATTTTTTCTCTGTGTCTTTTTTACCTTTAGACGTCTCTTCATTGAGGGGGCGTTTATTTATTTTTTAGGCTAATTATCAATATTTTTTGACGAGATTATAGATTTTTAATAAGCGTATAGCTGAGTTGGCAGCTTTGTCAGCATTATCGTTATTGGCTTTATTATTACTTTTATCCCGCTTTGGCTGGTCAACCCACTAGGGGCAATGACCTAAAAGAGGCCCTATGCTAAAACTGATTTTTCGGCGTATTTTAGAAGCCATCCCGACCTTATTTGTGTTGATTACCGTGTCGTTTTTTATGATGCGTTTGGCACCTGGCAGTCCCTTCACCGGTGAACGTAGCCTGCCGCCCGCGGTATTGGCCAACATTGAAGCCAAATATCATTTGAATGATCCGATGTGGCTGCAGTATGTCAATTATCTCAAGCAGCTTGCTGTCGGCGATTTTGGCCCCTCCTTTATGTATAAGGATTATACGGTCAATGAGCTGCTGGCACAGTCGCTACCCGTATCGATTGAGCTGGGGTTATACGCTTTTATCTTGGCACTCGTGACCGGTCTCATCTTCGGTATCGTCGCCGCACTGAAACAAAACTCGTGGATTGACTATGTGTTGATGGGTTTTGCGATGACAGGGGTAGTCATTCCTAGCTTTGTGAAAGCGCCACTCTTGGTGTTGGTGTTTGCCATTATTCTCCAGTGGCTGCCAGCAGGCGGTTGGAACGACGGCGCCGTGCGCAACTTAATTCTACCTGTGACTGCACTCGGATTGGCCTACACCGCCAGTATCGCGCGGATTATGCGGGGCTCGATGATTGAGGTGATGAACAGCCAATATATCCGCACCGCCAAAGCTAAAGGCTTACCGATGCGCCGCATTGTGATGAAGCATGCCCTGCGTCCGGCATTGCTGCCCGTGATTTCTTATTTAGGGCCCGCTTTCGTCGGTATTATCACCGGTTCTATTGTGATTGAGACCATCTTTGGTTTGCCTGGTATCGGCCAGTTGTTCGTGAATGGCGCGCTAAACCGTGACTATGGCATGGTACTGAGTTTGACGATTTTGGTAGGGGTATTAACGATTCTGTTTAACGCGGTCGTCGATATTTTGTACGCCATGATTGATCCAAAAATCCAGTATTAACGCCTGATTTATCCTACAAGTTATTTATGCTAATGACCGCTAACGGCAACCGCAAGCCATAACCTGCAGCCCGCTAAGTCAATTGAGATTATAAGAAGGACGACTATGAGTCTTACCGCAGACAAGCCAAATGACTTTTTGGTGTCGCCAGAAAAAGAGATTAAAGGCCGTAGCCTATGGCAGGATGCCTGGCGCCGTTTTTATCGCAACAAAGCCGCGGTAGCCAGCTTTATTATTTTGCTGATCATCGGCGCGTTTGTGATTTTCGTACCGATGCTAGCGCCCTTTGGTTACGCTGAAGCGGATTGGAGCTACATGCAAGCGGCCCCTTCCATTGAGAGCAAGCACTACTTCGGTACTGACTCTTTAGGCCGCGATTTGCTAGTGCGGACTGCCATCGGTGGGCGTATCTCGCTGATGGTCGGGTTAGCTGGGGCGACCGTGGCGGTGTTATTTGGCACCATATACGGTGCGACTTCAGGCTATCTGGGCGGCAAAGTCGATATGATCATGATGCGTTTTTTAGAGATTCTAAACGCCTTTCCGTTTATGTTTTTCGTGATTTTATTGGTGACTATCTTTGGCCGTAACCTTATCTTAATCTTCGTGGCTATCGGTCTGGTTTCTTGGTTAGACGTGGCGCGTATTGTCCGCGGTCAGACTTTAAGCTTAAAGAGTAAAGAGTTTATTGAGGCCGCTCACGTCGGCGGAGTCTCGGGCTTTAATATCATTTTGCGCCATATCGTCCCTAACGTCTTAGGTGTGGTAGTGGTTTATGCCTCGCTATTGGTCCCCACGATGATTCTCTTTGAATCTTTCCTAAGTTTCTTAGGCTTAGGGGTACAAGAGCCGATGACCAGTTGGGGCGCCTTGCTACAAGAGGGCTCACGGACTATGCAAGTGGCGCCGTGGCAGATTTTGATTCCTTCCGCATTTTTGGTCATTACCTTATTTTGCTTTAACTTTATCGGCGATGGTCTGCGTGATGCGTTTGACCCGAAAGACCGCTAGGAGAGCGCCCCCATGCACACAGATATAGCGCAACTACGTGACACGCAAAACCATACCACAAGCTCGAATACACTGTTAGAGGTCAAAGACCTAATGGTGCAGTTCACCACAGAAGATGGCTTGGTGACCGCCGTGAATGGTCTCAATTTTGATCTGCACGAAGGCGAAACTTTAGGAATCGTCGGGGAGTCCGGCTCGGGCAAATCACAAACCGCCTTTGCCATGATGGGACTGCTCGCGAAAAATGGTCATGCTAAAGGCTCGGTCCGTTTTCAGGGTCAAGAGATATTAGGGCTATCGCAAAAAGCGTTTAATAAACTGCGCGCTGAACAAATTGCGATGATCTTCCAAGACCCAATGACCTCGTTAAACCCGTATATGCGGATTGGCGACCAGTTGGCTGAAGTGCTAATCCTGCATAAAGGCATGAGCAAAAAAGAAGCGTGGGCTGAGTCTGTACGC
>Ga0208015_1000829_pt1 | contig 13106 bp, 11 predicted proteins | sample 26BtaG_FD_184101 | JGI IMG/M metagenome (GOLD analysis project Ga0208015, IMG submission 184101) | Marine viral communities from Cariaco Basin, Caribbean Sea - 26B_WHOI_OMZ_CsCl (SPAdes) (version 2) | ecosystem: Environmental > Aquatic > Marine > Oceanic | place: Caribbean Sea: Cariaco Basin...
AAAATAGCAAAGGTAATGAGCGTTGCGCCCACAAACGCCAAGGCATAGAGCCAATTTTGGATGAGCCAGAGGGAGAATAAAAACAGAAACACCATAATGGCCGTAAATACGATAATCCGTACTTTTAGAGGCTCCTGAACGGCTTCTTCGTCTACGCGCAACACTTCCAATGGCGATACGTACCAGGTGCGCAACAGTGGCAAGAGCGCAAATAAGACCGACATGAACAGGCCTAAAAACACCCCAATAAAGATGGGTTGTGCCGAAATGCTTATATCTAACGCAAAGGGTAAAAAGTCTTTTAAAAGGTACGGAAATAGGCCTTGTAGCCCGACGCCAATCACTGATCCGATAAGGCCGCCAACAATCCCGATGCCTGCAATTTGAATAAGGAAGATCAAAAAGCTTTGGAGTCTTGATGCACCCATACATTTAAGGACCGCAATGGCTCTGAGTTTTTCTTTGATATAGATATGCACGGAACTCGCAATACCAATACAGCCCAACAATAAGGCGATAAACGCCGCCAGGTTCAAGAACTTCCCCACATTGTCATAGCGTCTGCCCAAGCGCTTGGTGCTGCTGATATGAGTGCTTAAGTCGGCGTTCTCCTGTTCGAGCTTCGGTTCTAATTGGTCTTTGAGTTGTACTAAATCTAAAGTATCTGAAGTTTTGTAGAAATACTGGTATTCTTTCCTACTTCCGAACTGCAACAGTTGGGTCGCTTCAACAAACCGGTACGGAATGATGACCGGTGGGGCTACGGAAGAGGAAATCGCCGAGCTTCCTGGAATTGATTTTAAGGCCCCTGCGATAGGCAATGTGAGTTCGCCCACTTTGATGGAATCACCGGGTTTGACGTCAAATTGAAGCATCAGAGTGGCATCAACCAAAACTCCACCTGACTCTTGATAAGTATCTGCAACAGAGGTAGGTTGTGTTTCTATTTTGCCGTAGAAAGGAAATCCGCCTTCCATGCCACGGACCTGCACCAACTTGGTGCCGCCATTCTTGGGAAAGGCAATCATGGATACAAACTTGACTTCTGAAGCATTTGGTTTTAATGAATCGATAATCTCCTGGGCACGTGCTGTTGGTTCCTGTCTGGAGTCGATAATAAAATCGGCTCCCATTAAGACTTTGGATTGGCTCTGGATATTGTCCTTCAGATTCGTGCTGAACAACTGGATGGACACCACGGCTGCAATCCCCAGGATAATAGATGCCATAAATAGGAACAAGCGCACTTTGCTGGCTTTGGCATCACGCCAGGCCATTTTAAAAAGCCAAGAGGTTTGTAGGTTGGTTTTTAATGGAGAGTCGTTCACAGTACGGGAGTCAATTGGTTGGTTACTATTTTTCCGCCTTTAAGACGTAAGATTTGTTGGGTGCGGTTGGCCAATTCCAGATCGTGGGTAATGATGACCAAGGTAGTGCCATTTTCCTTATTGAGATCGAACAAGAGCTGGATCACTTTTTCACCGGTGTCATCATCTAAATTTCCCGTAGGTTCATCGGCAAATAAGATGGATGGCGCATTTGCGAAAGCACGCGCCAAGGCCACCCGTTGCTGCTCCCCACCAGAAAGCTGTGAGGGATAATGGTGCATCCGATCGCCCAGGCCTACTTTTTCCAACAACACCTTGCTCTTTTTGACTGCGTCTTTATTGCCTTGCAATTCTAAGGGCACGCTCACATTTTCGAGGGCCGTAAGGGTTGGCAATAATTGGAAGTTCTGAAAAATAAAACCGACTTCCTTGTTGCGCAATTGCGCGCGTTGGTCTTCATTCAGGTCATTTAAATCCTGTCCACAGAGTTCCACTCGCCCTGCATTGGGCTGATCCAAGCCCGCGCACAGACCGAGTAAGGTGGTCTTTCCACTTCCGGAAGGACCAACAATAGAAAAGGTTTGACCTTGCTCCACCTCAAAAGAGATGTCGTGCAAGACCGTTAATTGTTTGTTACCACTGGTATATGTCTTTTCCAACCCGGTAATCTTTAATATCTTTGGCATATACATTTTAATTTAAATAGCGACTTATGTCCAAGGCTCAAAATAAACAAATGCATTCGATTCTACCAACCGCAATCGCCCACAAACTCATAAAGTTTTGTTATTTTATTCTGCCACTCCTGCTATTCTCCTGTGGCGATGGTAAAACGGAAAAAACAACGGACACCCAAAGCACTTCCGAACAGACTGAAGACCTTGTGACCAACGAAAATAAAAGTAAAACCATTCTCTGTTTTGGCGATAGCATCACCGCGGGCTACGGATTGGACGACAGCAATGACGCTTACCCGGCGCTTTTGCAACAAAAGATTGATTCCTTGGGCCTGAATTATACGGTGATCAATTCGGGCGTCAGTGGCGAAACCACGGCAGGCGGTAGAAGCCGAATTGATTGGGTGATTAAGCAAAAGGTGGACCTGTTTCTTTTGGAGCTCGGCGCAAATGACGGATTGCGTGGGGTGGCCTTAACAGAAACACGCGCCAATTTGCAAGCCATCATTGATGTCGTAAAAGAAAAAAGTCCACAAACGACCATCATTCTTGCGGGCATGGAGTTGCCGCCAAACATGGGTCAGGATTACACCACGGAGTTCCGTCAACTCTACGCCGACTTGGCAGAAAAGAATGACTTGGAGTTTATTCCATTTATTTTGAAGGATGTTGGAGGGATTGCTTCCCTGAATCAAAGCGACGGCATCCACCCCAATGTGGAAGGTCATAAGATACTTGCGAATACGGTTTGGGAAACATTAGAGCCATTGGTAACCAATTAGTTTTGCGGACTTTATATGTGTTGATTTGAATTTTTGATTCAGTATATGGATATGAACCGTTGTTAGCGTAAGACATCAACTTTTGGACAATGAGCTATTCCCATTTTCCTTATATTTAAATGCTTCGTGATGACAATTAAACCTTTTTATCCCTTCCAATATCAATTCCAAGTACAAGTTTTATAATTGCAACTACAACCAACAAAACCAAAGCGTAGTTCCATACCTGCGTTAGATCGTAAATGACCCCTACAATAAAAGGTCCTGTGGCTGCAATAAAATAACCAATGGATTGAACAATTCCTGAGAGTTCGGCGGCGGTTTCTGCGTCCTTGGACCGAAGAACGATCAGCAATAAGGCCAGACCAAATGTGCCGCCAAGTACCATTCCAATAAGACCAACCCATAGTTCAACCATCCCAATTCCGGGGATCATTAATCCAATTAAGGCAATAACTTCAACAATAATTAAAGAAACAATGACCAAGCGTTGATCTTTTCTTGACCCCGCCCAAATAGGGATCACAATGGCGCCAATAATTCCGGTGGCCTGCGATAGGGAAAGCATCCACCCGGCGTACGAATCATCATATCCCCGATCGAGAAGTATGGCGGGTAACCAAGCTAAAATCACATAGAACGCCAAGGATTGGAGGCCCATATAAAATGCCATTTTCCAAACCAACAATGAGCCGCTCAGTTTCTTCATGGCTTCCTTAAACCCTCTACTTGGCGGGGTGCGATTGATGCGTTTGATGTTGGGAATCCAAATGATCAATGCCAATACTGCCAATACGGCCCAAACGGCCAGCGAGCCCCGCCAACCCAAATTGAGCTCATCGGCCAATGGAACACTTAATCCTGCGGCAAAGGCAGCGCCAAGTGACATGATTCCGGAATATAAACTGGTCACAAATCCGGCTTTGTGTGGGAAGTTTCTTTTGATCAATGCGGGAATCAATACATTTCCGAAAGCAATCGCTATTCCCAATAAAATCGTTCCCAGATACAGTTCAAAGATACCTCCTACAGAACGGATGCCAATACCCGCAGTCAGTAGGATCAAGGCTCCTAAAATCGTATTGCCAATTCCAAAACGCTTGGTGAACAAGGGTGTCATTGTTGAAACGACACCAAATGCGATTAAAGGTAAGGTAGTCAGTAGGCCCAATAAAGTGTCCGAAAGTCCGACATCCTCACGAATCATGTCGATTAATGGGCCGATACTTGAAAGCGCGGGTCTTAAATTTATAGATACGAATAATATACCCACGAGCAAGAGCGTCCGTGATGTCTTATTTAATCCGTTTTTATCTCGTGTTTCCATAAATATTCAAACTGCACGACTTTAAATCGCCTATATAGTGATTTGTTCGATGGCTTTGACTACCAATACCACTCTTTAATGTCACATCAAATAATCTGAAAGGATAAATCCTAACAAAAAGACAGCAAAATTAGGCTTTTGTTTTTAGAAGTGGTGATGGTTTTGATGGTTTATTATGGTTTTGAACCTGATGTGGAGAAATTTGTCACTACTACTTCAAGGGGACCACCAACTGAGCGCATTTCATATTTTTGGAGATGTTTATGTTTGCTGAAGCATCTTGATTCTTTAGTGGTTCACAATGACTTTTATGGAAAGCAAAGTTATGTCGCACAAAAATAATAGATGAGCTTCACATCTTGAGCATCATAATTTCAATATTTAGATATCTTAATAGTGAATGGACAATTATAATTCAAACAATGTGTGTTCCTCATTCAGCTACAATCAAGTCTTTGTTCTTTATTCTTTATTCTTTGTTCTCTGTGAAACACCAATGATTCTAAATCGTATTTTACTTATCTTGTGCAATAATTCAGCAGATTGACACTATAATATGGATATCACCGACTTTCTAAGCACGATAGTTCCTTTTACCGATGACGAGTTGAAAGATATCGTCTCACATTTTGAGAAAGAAACGGTTTTAAAAAATCAAACCCTTGTCAGACAAGGTGAGATTTGCAAAACACTTTATTTTATAGAAAAAGGGATGGGTCGTAGTTATTATCTTAACGAAAACGGAAAAGAAATCACCCAGTGGTTTTTTGGAGTTGGGAAATTCATGTCCAGCGTGGACAGTTTTTTTCAGCAAACTCCAAGTTTATATTATTTAGAAGTATTGGAAGATGCCACCCTCTACTGCATCTCCAAGGAAGACCTTGACCAGTTGTTTGCCAAATATCACAAAATGGAAACCATGGGCCGACTGGTTACCACAGAAATGCTCACGAAGATGGTCAACAAGCTCAACGCCATCCAATTTCAGACCGCCAGAGAACGCTACGACTATATGTTGGCGGAATTTCCAGATATCGCCTATCAAGTGCCTTTAGGGCATATCGCTTCTTATTTGGGAATGACCCAAGAAACATTGAGCAGGATTAGGAAAGGGTGAAATATTTTTATTAATTTCCCGCAGACCCGCCTGCCAGACGGGCAGGTTTCACAGATTTTCGCAGAACGCTACTTCATTCAAACACTAACATTCTCTTTGTGCAACTTCGTGTCTCCTTTGTGTATTTTGTGGAATAACTTTTTAATTTTCGTAAATCCCGCCTCCGGAAAAGCTTCGAAAGGGCAGGCATAAATCGTCAATCGTAAATCAACAATCCTCAAATCTTTGCGTAACCTTGTGCCTAATTTGTGGAACTCTGCGTAACACTATTAATTTACCGCAGATTTACGCAGAACGGTTCTATATCGAAATATTGACACCTCTTTTCAAAACTCTGCGTAACAACTAACCCCTAATCTACTAATCCCTAATCCCTCTCTACCTCACTATTTGACCTATGTCAAAGGAATTCCTTTATATTTTCCTCAACTTTGTACTATATTTATAAAAACCATCAACAATGAACCTAAACAAATTCGTCTTAAAGATGTTTCTGACGGTCCTATCATTTGCCCTGCCGACGGTTATGACCGCACAGCAACTGGATCCGGTGCTGCAGGACTTAATCCATAAAGGATTGAATAAGAACCATCAAATACAATCCAATCGTATTGATGCGGAACAAGCGCAAGTAGATCAACAGCTGGCAAAATCCGTATTCTTACCAAAAATCACTTTTAATGGGAGCTTTGTTCGATTGGACGATGACATTACTTTTGATGACAACACTCAAAACCTATTGATCGCCACCCAAAAATTGGTTATCAAAGATGCTGTTGGATTGCCGTTCAATTCAACTTTTCCCGATAATATACCGCTAGAGGAGGTTCCAAACCTTCAAAACAAGAACATCTTAAAATCGTCCGTCGATTTGGATTGGGTGTTGTTTAGCGGGTTTGAGGCCAGTAATGCCCTTAAGGCGAGCAGACATAAGGAAACCTCATTGAATTATTTAGGATTGGCAGAAAGAGATAAAGTTGCTTTACAAATCATTGAAGCTTATGACAAACTGGCCCTTGTAAAAGCCTCTAAAAAGGTGTTGATCACCTCAGAGAAATATCTCAACGAGCAGATCTTTTATGTCAAAAAGGCTATTGAGAATGGTTTGACCACGCCGCTCAGTCGAAAAAAATTAGAGCTTGCCCAACAGCAATTGGCAGCCAAACAATTGGAATTCGATCATAATAATATCATGCTGATTGAATTGCTCCATCAACTCACGGGAGAACCTAAAGCCAACTTGAGACTTTTGGAACCAGAATTACAGGCCTTTGCTAATACCGATGCCACCACAACAGAAAAACGGAACGAGGTGAAAGCGTTGGAGGAAGCTGAAAAAGCGACGCTTTACCAAGCAAAAATGGCGAAAAGCAATTTTATTCCGAAAGTGGCGGTAAAAGGACATTATGAATTTATTGAGGATGACTTATCCTTATTGGATCCGAAATGGTTTATTGGAGCAGGCATTAAATGGAATATCTTCGATGGGAACCAATCCCGATTGAAAAGTAAAAAAGCAAGTTTAGAAAGTGAACGCTACAGAGACCAAATTGAAGATGTTGAAGAAATGATTGCGTTGAGTATTACTAAGGCAGAATTGAGTTATCAGTCTGCATTGCAAAACACCAAAATTGTTGAAAAGGAAATTGAATTGGCCAACGACACGTATGAAATGGTCGATAAGCAATACCGAAACAACTTAGCATCCATCAATGACGTGCTCGATGCCTTAAACGACGTTGAAAAAGCCAATTTCAAATTGCAGGAATCTTATTTTAACGAACGACGTGCCGTTGCGGAAATGCTTCATGCCAAAGGCGTACTCACTTACTAATCCAAAAAAATATCAGACCATGAAAACATATACACATATACTTATTAGCTTCTTTGCACTTGTTACATTAAACGCTTGTAAAAACGACCAAATTACGCCCAACCGAGGGAAAGTGAAATTTGAAACCATCTCAGTTAGCAGTAAAATAGCCGGTCGGATTGACAAAATATATGTTAATGAAGGACAGCAGGTCAAAAAGGGCGATACCCTTGCCTTGGTGAACATTCCTGAAGTGAGTGCCAAACTGATGCAGGCCGAAGGCGCCATCACCGCTGCCCAAGGCCAATTGAATTTAGCTTATAACGGTGCGACTACTGAACAACTCAATCAGATTGAGGGACAGTTAAATTCCGGAAAAGCCCAAATGGAGTTTGCCCAGGAATCGTATAACCGATTAAAAAACATGTACCAAGATTCATTAGTGAGCCAACAGCAATTTGATGAAGTCAAGATGAAACTCCAAATGGCCAAAGCGCAAGTAGATGCTTTAGAAGCCAAGCGTGATGAGATAAGAAAAGGGGCGCGCTCTGAACAGATAGAACAGGCGCGTGGTCAATTGGACAGAGCTTTGGGGGCCAAGGAAGAAGTTTTATCAGCTTCTGACGAACAATATGTCATTGCCCCTGCCGACATGTCGATTGAGACCATTAGTTTGGAGGAAGGCGAATTGCTGACCCCAGGTTATGCCTTGTTCAACGGTTACAAAACCGACGGTATGTATTTCCGATTCACCATTCCTGAATCGCGGATTTATGATTATAAAGTAGGAAAGGAACTGATCTTGGTCAATCCTTATACCAAGGATGAAACACACGCTAAAATCGTCGCCATCAAACAGCTGGCGCAATATGCGGATATTACAAGTACATCGCCTTTATATAAGCTATCCGAATCTATTTATGAACTGAAAGTGGTTCCAATTTCAGACACGGGCGATCAACAATTTTATGTCAACGCCACCATTCTTATAAAACAATAACCAATGAAGACTTTTAAGAACTTACTTAAAGTAGAATTTAAGCGCATCTTTTCAAATGGTGTCCTGATGGCCATCTTTTTTGGTGCGCCTATAGGCTACGGTATTCTGTTTGGTTATGTGTACCAACAGGCTAAGGTGGTCGATTTACCGATAGTCATCGTTGATCAAGATCAAAGTCCTACTACAGACATGATTATTGATGCTTTTGTAGATAACGAGGGCCTATTGGTCAAGGATGTGCGATTGACACCAGGCAATATTATGGACGAAATGCCCATTGAGCAATATGCAGCAGTGATTACGCTTCCTGTGGGTTTTGAAAAGGATGTCCTGCAGAAACGACATCCAGAAATTCGTGTGGATCTCAATATGGCCAATATCCTCAACGCCAACACCGCCAGTAATAATATCAATATGGTGTTGATGACCTTAAATGCAGGTATGGAAATTGAAGGGCTCAAAAAACAGGGCATGCATCCTGATCAGGCCAAAGCTTCTTATGAGACTTTTAAGATCAACTTCAACAAACTTTATAATTCGGCCGGTAACTACGTCAACTTTATGCTCCCGGGCATCTTGGCGGCCATCATGCAGCAAATTATCTTTTTGGCCATGGCCTTAGCTTTTTCGAGGGATTTTGAAGATGGCTATTTTGCTAGTCTTGTAGAAAAGAAGAAATCGGCTTTATATTTGATTTTATTGAAAGCAACGCCATTCTTAATCATGTTGCCATTCATTTGGTTTGTTGTTGCCATGTACTTTCCGTATTTCAAGATTACTGCAGATATTTTCAATTTCCCAATGCTGGTATTGACTGTACTGCTGACTTTAGCATCGATGATGATCGGGATGTTATTTTCCGTTGCCATTCCAAACCAATTAAAAGCCACCGAACTGCTGATGGTCATCTCCACTCCTGCTTTTATATTGAGCGGATTTACTTGGCCCACAGAAGCCATTCCTGGTTGGATTACGGGTGTGGCGCAATTCATTCCAGTGACCCAGTTTTTGAGTGGTTTTAGAAGAATTGCTTTTTATGGCGGTGATTTGGCATCCATTGCATCAGAAGTCAAGATCTTATCAATCATTACGGTTATTGCATTTGTAGCTATGGTGATTTTACTGCAATTCAAGGTAAATAGAACGGCTAAGAAGCAAACTGTGGTTGTGGAGGGATAGGTGTAATAAGCATGCATTGGTTGGTGGATATAATAATGCATTTTGCAGATTTGAAACGACCTCGCCTGCCTGCCGGACAGGCAGGCCTTCTGCTTCTCTCCGGAAGCAGAGGCTGGCGCGAGCGTCCCGCTCGTGCGCCTTCATAAGAATAAACCGAACAGAATTATCAGTAATTGTACTATCTTTATTTTTTACCATAATCTCATGAGTAGAAAATATAAATTCCACAATCCTTCGGCGGCATATTTTGTTTCCTTTGCCGTAGTTAATTGGGTCGATGTATTTACCCGTGAAGCATATTTCAAGGTCATTACGGATAGCTTAGACTTTTGCCGAAATAATAAAGGAATGGCCCTATTTGCTTATTGTATTATGCCAAATCATATTCATCTTTTGTTTTGGGATGACAACGAAAATCCTTCGGGATTGATAAGGGATTTCAAAGGTTTCACTTCCAAAAAGATGATTGTTAGCATTTTGGAAAATCCCCAAGAGAGCAGGCGCGAATGGATGCTATGGATGTTTAAAAGAGCAGGAGAAAAGAACAGTAATAAAAAAGAATATCAGTTTTGGCAACAGAATAACCAGCCTATAGAGTTATGGAGCACTCATGTAATAAAGGAAAAATTTGATTATATCCATAACAATCCTGTAAAAGCAGGATTAGTTATCGAACCATGGGAATGGAAACACAGTAGCGCCCGTAATTATGCCGAACTCGACGCAGTCATCCCGATTGATAATATTGGATTTATTGGATGATTTTTTACGTATTTTAGATTTGATATAATTGTTATGAGAATGCCGGGACACGGGCGGGACGCCTGCGCCAGCAGATGAACCTGAATTCCGAAAAGTCATTCATCACAAAAACAAAACAGCTCTGACGTGTCCAGCCCATGCTAATCTGGCAAATATTAAATTTACCCATCTCAAATTGAGCATTCCATCTAATTCTTTACTAAATTCCCATCCTTTAAATCTCGAAACTCACTGATATCTTCAAAAATGAATAAATATTCCCTAATTATACTATTCTTAGTTCTCACGTTAATTAGTTCATGCGCTCAAAAGCAGGAAAAAACAATAGCTGTCGGTGTGATGCTCACACTTCCGGAGGATATGTACCAGCAATCCATTCAACTAAACCAAGCGATATTGGAAAAACATCCCAATAATATCACTTTAAACGACCATCATATCCCGCACATCACCTTATTGCAGTGTTATGTTAAAGAAAGTGATTTGTCCAAGATTGAGAACGCCTTAATCGGACTTTATAAAACCATAGAAAATGACAGTCTTTGGGCAGATGAGCTACAATATTCTAAAGATAAGACCGAGAGTTTTGCGTCCATTGGCATTAAAAGAAGTCCGCCATTAATGGCACTTCACGAAAAGACCATCACACTTTTAGAACCTTATATGATTCCGGACGGCTCTCAAGAATCTTATGTGCAGAATACTGATGACACCCCCATAGATGATTTTACTCTGGCATACGTTCCAAAGTTTGTGAGTGCCCATAGCTATGAGCATTACAATCCACATATCAGCTTGGGCGTGGCTAAGACTACTTTATTGGATAGTTTGGCACAGAATCAATTCCAGTCTAAAAAGTTTCAGGCCACAGCGATTGGGGTGTATCAATTGGGTGCTTTCGGAACGGCTCAAAAACGAATTTGGGAATCGGAGTAGGTATTTCATATTCAAAGGCATAAGTATAACTGGATTTACTGATAAATAATGATTTGATGTGCGGGGACACGAGCGGGACACTCACCTCATATGAGGTGGGGCAGAAAAGAGCCTTTGTGCGGTTGAATAATGCTTTTATCACCTTCCGAACCACCTCGCCATCTGCTTCTTTCCGGAAGCAGATGCCACTCCTCCTTAAAAAGAAGGAGAATTCAGATCAGTTTGTAATTATTAAACCTCCAAGTTATCAGAGAATTCCTGCCCTTGAATATTGAGCTTGTTGAAATTTAAATCCCTATAAGCTAATCCCATTCGTGAAATGAATAGGTATCATCTAGGTAACAAATGAATTCGTGATAATCCGTGAAATTCGTGTCTCAAAACTTTAGGTTTACCTCTCATAAACTCTTATTTTTGCACACTTAATTATCAAGAATCTCTAATAAGAGGTAGCAACCTGCAATAACGAGCAAGGTGCTAAAGCGATAAGCCAAATACTTTGGAAAAAACGTTATCCATTCCTAATTATTTGCTGTCACTATCTTATTGCGATTCTGCAATAAAAAACTTATGACCACTATTAAACCAAGCTTTAAGGCATTACTGCCGTTTTTCGTATTTATCTTTATCTTTTTGGGGGTGGGCATTGTTCAAGAGGATTTCTATGCACTCCCCGCTCCCATTGCCGTAATAGCAGGAATTATTGTGGCGTTTTTTCTGTTTAAACATCCCATAAACACTAAGATTAAAACATTGTTGGAAGGCTGTGGCGATCCAAAAATCCTCACCATGTGTTTGATCTATTTACTCGCTGGTGCTTTTGCCGCCGTCACCAATGCCACTGGAAGTGTCGATACCATTGTGCATTTGGGAATGGACCTTATCAATAACCAATACATTTATGTTGGTGTCTTTGTGATTGCCGCATTTCTATCGGTATCAACCGGGACTTCTGTTGGATCCATTGTTGCTTTGGCGCCTATTGTGGTTGGATTTGCAGATACTGGCAGTTTCTCTCTGGCCATTCTGTGTGGCGCCTTATTGAGTGGTGCCATGTTTGGAGATAACCTTTCCATTATTTCAGATACGACTATTTCGGCCACACAATCTATGGGTGTTAAAATGAGCGACAAGTTTAAAGCCAACATCAAAATAGCCATCCCTGCAGCGCTAGTCACCAGTGCCATTCTTATTTTTGAAGGCTTGCGTTTAGACGCCCATGTCGAAGAAACGGTCGATTATACTTATTCGATATTAAAAATAGCACCTTATCTTATCGTCATTGTATTGTCTGTCATCGGACTTGATGTTTTTGTCACTTTGGTGCTGGGCATCATTACGGCAGGAGTTTTGGGTTTGTTTTATACCGATTTCTCACTCATTGAATTCACGCAACTCGTCTACGTAGGTTTTACGGACATGACCGAGATATTTCTGCTTTCCTTATTGACAGGAGGTTTGGCGGCGTTGGTGGCTTTCAATGGTGGGATAGACTATATTTTGGTCAAGATAAAAGCCTTGATAAGAAGTAAGAAAACTGCCCAATTTGGGATTGGTGCCTTGGTATCAAGCATCAATGTTGCCATTGCCAATAATACCGTGGCCATCATTATATCAGGGTCTATTGCCAAAAATATCAACGACCAATACGACTTGGACAATAAACAAACGGCCTCAGTATTGGATATTTTCGCCTGTATCACACAGGGATTATTACCCTACGGAGCTCAAGTATTGATGATTTTAAGTTTTGCTCAGGGCCAAATCTCCTATTTTGAATTGGTTGCCAATTCTTGGTATCTTGGCTTGCTTTTATTGTCCACTACCTTGTTTATTGGACTTAAGCGGGAAGTTAAAGGCTAAGATAGGTCTTATTGGAATTGTAGTTTGATAATGATACGGTAGTTTTTGGGCACCAAGTACAGGCCTTTACTACAGACTTTAAGTCTGTTCCATCTGTCTTGTGGTAGTCATGTTCGTGAACTGGAGAATGTTTGAATTGTCACGTTTAAAGGTGAAAAATGCATTCCTGATCTTGATTGCTTTCGGGAGGTGTCAAAAACTTTTACGCTTAAGTATTTGATTAATCCAACACAACTACTTCAGTTTCTAAAATCCATTTCCCATCTACTTCAGCGCTTCGCGTGACAGTGATCTTATTGCGTCCTGATTTTTTGAAAACGTC
>Ga0208015_1000830_pt1 | contig 13104 bp, 16 predicted proteins | sample 26BtaG_FD_184101 | JGI IMG/M metagenome (GOLD analysis project Ga0208015, IMG submission 184101) | Marine viral communities from Cariaco Basin, Caribbean Sea - 26B_WHOI_OMZ_CsCl (SPAdes) (version 2) | ecosystem: Environmental > Aquatic > Marine > Oceanic | place: Caribbean Sea: Cariaco Basin...
ACCTTAGTATCTTTTCCGTCCCCAGCTACTTCCTCAAAAAGCGTTTGAAGCATCCTGTTGAGACTATTAACCCCTTCAGGCGTTTTTAAAAGATCAGCTGTTAATTCCTGAAAGCCATCCATTATACCTTAATCTCCGTAATTGTTATACCTGATGCATAGACGCCCCCATATTTTCTCCCTGCTGCTGCGCCATTAAAAGTTAGTGTTCCTGCTTGCATTAAACCCGCTCTTATCTTAAATGTAGTTTCACTTGTGGTCCCCGCTGTCATATAATGAACCAGTACAATCTGCCTTAAGCCACTTGCTGCTTGATTGCCATCTAGTGCTCCACCTACTGCCAAAGCATTTGCAGTGGAGTCTTGAAATAAAGCAACAGTCGCTCCAGAGTTACCATCTGGTGAATAATTAAATACCGATTCTATTTTTAGTTTATTGGTTGCAGAAGTTGGTGTAATTGCTAATGTCATAAACTCTACACCTTCAGTATTCTGCGGAATTGTATCATCGTTAGGTAATACTGTAGCACCAGTTGCAACTGCACCTGTTTGGGTATTAACTACTTGAACTGCTGATCCTGTAGCTGTGATAACTGTGCCAGCACTAGTAATCTGTACCTCGTCTCCGTCTGATTCTTCTCTTACAAACAACTCTGGCTGACCACTAGTGTCTTTTGTGTAGAGTTTCATCTCGCTTGCCGCTGTGGTTGGAGCTGAGTCTTCTACTAAAGCTATCTCATTAAACGACCAATCACCTGTAAATAAACCAAAGTCTCCGTCGTCATCAATTAACGCAAACGTAATAGCATCATCATCAATGCCACCTGTATCTATCTTCTGGGACTCGTTTGCTGTGCCATCGTGTTTATGACCAGTTGATGAGTTCTGCGCAGCCATAACCCAATTTATAATTAAGTCTAGTTGCCCCTCTAGGTCTGCATCTGTTAAAACTTCTGTCCCCCAATCTTTAGTTCTCGCTAAATCACTCGGGTAAGCCATTTTTTCCTCCTTAGTATTCTTCTAGTGCTATTGCGTGAATTTTAATCTTTTTAATCTTAGGTCTTTCGCCTGTATCTGAATTTAGTATCTGAAAATTAAATCTTCTACCTATCGCACTATTATTAAACGACTGCGTAATTGTTTTGTCTTGTGGTAACGTAGTAATAGAAGATGTATTTACAATAAACGTATCATTAATTAAATCTCCTGAAGCAGATAAATCAAATGTTTGCGAACCACTGTGTAGCCCTCTATCTGCTGTCCACTGCATTGTCGCAACACCTGTAGTACCATAAAATGTAATCGTAGTTTTAAGAAGCTTCATCCTTACTTCGTCTACAGGAAAACCTTGTCCTCCTACTCCAAAATCGGCTGATGTAAAATCTTTAGTCTTATAGTTAGCCTCTGTATCATTTCCTTCATCAGAATTATCTGTAGTCTCAAGTTCATATATTTTATCTTTTTGAGACGAGCCTACATAAAGCTCATTATTGGAATATTGCAATAAAGTAGGATATCCAAAGTTGTCACTAACGCTAGAATTAACTGGCCTATCCATCCATCTTCCAAATTCGGTATTATATATTCTTAATTTATTTGGATAGCTAACCCCAGAATTAGCCTCGTTATAAAATAAATAATATTGATTATCCCGATAAATGCCAAAGATTCTGTTCGCAAAATCAATCTCTGTCGGGAATGTATGCTTTATGGTTAAATCAATCCAGTTAGACCCGTCCCATAAATACACTCCTAGGGTAGGCTGTTCAGAAACAAAGAATATCCCTTCATTTCCTTTAGCTATCGAATAAGGAGCCGAGCACCCATGAGAAGCTGGTATAGGTCTATATGCAACATCAGGAAAGTTCCAAATTGTGTATGCTTTATATTTAGTAAATACCGTAACCTCGTTACCTGTAGGGAAGCTTATAGCACACCCTTGAGTATCATCAGGCAAATCTATGTTCCAGGCATCGTTATTTAAACTCCACGCATCTGCAGCTGTCCAATTCCCTGACGCTGCCCTCGAACCATAAACTCGTCTCCCACCACCCTCTGCTATTAGCCTAAACTTATGGTGATATATCCTGTCTCTTGCTACTCCAGGTTGGTCAGCTGGCGTAACAACTGCCACACCTATTGTCTTATATTTTAGATTATCCGTTGAGTTTGTTATCCATAGCTTGTCGCCTGCAGATACAGCATGGCAAAGAATCCCTGAAGTAAAAGCACCATTGTCAGCTTGAGTTAAAACAGCACCATTTTCATATACTATATCACCCTCTACAACAGCGTATGTTCTCTTAGAACCGCTCTCATAGTGCTGTATAAGCAGATCTATGTCCTCAGAATAGGAGCCACCACCATCTGCCTCTTCGTTAAACCCTTTAGATCGTATCATACCACCAAGTAAAATTGCATCCCAGTTTTCTATAATCCTAGCTTCATTCGCCTTTAATTCTTGGTCTTCACCTCTAGTATTCTCACCACCAGAAAAACTTAAAAGCTCTAAAGTCAATTCTAACGGTTTCTTTCTATCTAAAGCTCTTCGACTCGTTTTATATAAAGGCATTTTACACTCCTTTAAACCCACCGTCCCCTTGGCTATAACCACCAGATACATTAACGTTGTCTAGATCAGGAGATGGTCTATTTTCTTTTAGGTATTCCTTTTCTGTTCGCACTGTCGATTCAGCTACTAACCGATCATATTCATTCCTGCTATCGTTAGACAACTCTGTCTTGCCAATCTGCTTCAACAACCATGAAGCTGCATAATAAACAGGTCCTTCTCTATACTCATCAGGAATAATCGATTCGTCACTATCACCACTCAAAGCAGTGGTTTGTTTTCTAAAATAATACAACTCGTAGGTCTTCCCATTAACAGCACTAGATGAAAGGAACTTCATCTTCTTAGTTCCTGAGTATTCCCACATATAGTAATATGGCTCAGTGTTCCCATTTGATTCATATCTTTCCCATTGATGAAGATCAATCTGCCTCCAACCATCAATTACGTCGTCGTCAATTATAAGGCAAAATGTCTCTAGCCACCCACTAGGAACAGCTAATTCATAGCTTGCTATTGATCCTGTAGCGTATTCTCTTACACACTTACTGTCCTTGCAGAAATGTATATCTCCTCGATTTAAAGCTGCTTTCCTTCTAGCTAAAGGAAACATATCATCACTACTTGTGTTTGAATCTCCCAACAATTCTGATAGCATTGCTTGTTGTTCTTGAAAATCCATTTCAAACCTCCACTAATTCTGCGACTTCCTTCTTTAAGGTTACTTCGTAAGCATCTTTCCAAAGATGCGCTTTTTTATCTGCGTCATATTCTTGCAATGTTTTATCGTATGCTTTTTCACCTAATCTCTTGCGCTTGCTCTCATCCTTGATTAAATTCTCAATAGCATCATACCAACCGTCTTTATGAACAAGCATTCCATCCTGGTCTGACATAACATCTATGTATGGTGGAATATCCGATGCAATAGTAGGAATTTTAAACACAGATGCTTCTAGATATTTAATAGCTGATTTATGGCGATTAAATTCGTTGTCAATTATAGGACATAAATTAATATCAGGGTTTAGCGTAGCTAATTTATATGGATATGCCACGTGTTGAACCCAGGAATGCCATTCTATCTTATCTTTAATCTCTTTGAATAATCCATAGAACCTCATGTCTCCAAAAAATACAAACTTTACATTGTTATACTTTTTGACTATTCTTTTTATGGTATCTGCAATCATAAATAAATCCTCGTAATGGGACGCTCCTCCCTGCCAAAGGATCCTTATATCTTTTTTAACACATTCAATCCGTGGGTATAGGTCAAAATCTATCACATTAGGTAGCACTACTGTATTTTGGTTAATTTTAGTAAAGAACTTTTTTAGGGTATCAGTTGTTGTAGATACCATGTCTGCTCGCTTAAACGATGCTTTAAAATAGTCTCGACGAGATATATTGTCTTCTATCGCAAAGCCATTTTCCCCATCTTTCCACAACATCGTAGTCTTTCCATCAGGCCATTTATACTGCACTTCTGTCACTCCATAATGTCGATATGCAGGGTTTAAAGGAGATAACTCAAATGGATGGTCGTCGCAATCTAATATTACAATCTTGCCATGCTTTTGAGCTATCTTTAAAAAATTAAACCATCTATCATCTTGAGGACGTTGGAAAAGAATAATATCCGACTCTAAAATCTTTTCTGTAACGAATTCCAGGTTCTGTGCGTTCCCTTGATGAATAGTTAGAACTTCAGCAAGATTATGTTGTTGCAACTTATACAAAGGTTGCACAATCCTATAATGACTTACTGCCCCTACTGATCTCTCAAACCCTAATATTCTCACTATTATACTCCAATTCTTTAATCACTTGCTTCATAGCAAAATTGTCGTCAGGTCCCCAGGACGCCCTATAAGGATGCCCTAAGCACGATGGAGGATTATCCTTAGGATCACTCTTAAGTCTTGCCCACCCAAAATCTATCAATTTAATCACGCCATCTTTAACCATTAGGTTATCTGGCTTAATATCCCTATGTTCTACTTTGTGCTTTGCAAGATCTTCCATAATATCAATAAGCTGCTGCCTCCAATTATCAGGTAAGTTATCTATTGTAATAGGATCTCCACAATCCTCTATGTGGATGCTGTCCTCTGACCCCCCCAAAAGTGTCGGAAAGTGTTCAGAACTGCACTCTTTTAGCAGCCTAGTCTCATTGGCTATTAAATCATAATGTTCATACTTAGTTTGCTTCTTAATAACTTTCCCCTCACCTTTTTCCACTGTGCTAGTCGCACCCTTTAAGTATGAGTTGAACCTCCCAACTGAGGAATCAGAAGGCTCAACCCAACCGATGTCAGACTCTTGCAGAGCAGAGAGGAGCTCCTTGACTGATGCGTCTCCCAACCACTTCTGATAAGCATTTTGATCTTTATGGTGTACTGCGTGATAAGCCAATGCCAGCACGTGCAACTTATCATTAGGAACATAAAAACCGTTATCATGCTTTTTTCTTGTCTCGAGTAGGAGATTTTCAAAATGTAGTGGGTAGTACCCATCAGTTAGATGCCTGACATCTACCTGAATATAACTATCGCCAATAGGAACTTTATACTGCACTCTAGGATATGGGTACACCTCTTCTGCCTCAGGAAATATCTCCTTCCAGTGCTCTAGATCATACACTAAAATATCAAGATCTGAGTGCTCACCAACCTCAACATTATAAGGTAAGCCTTCCCAATTCCTTAATACTACGTAAGGAAAATCGACATCATTCATGTAATCAAAAAACTGCTTTAGATCCTGCATCTAAGTATTCTCCAAACTACGCTTAACCTGCCTAAAAAGTTTCTTCCTCTTAACAGCCCACGTATGTAATTTGTAGCGTCATGCTTTGCTGCTATACGCGAGGTCCTTCTTAGTTTCTTTGCTACTTTCCCTCTCATTTAAAAGCTCCCTGGTCTTCTCTATTCCTATTTCATTAAATAGTTCAAACACATGCTTCTTGTTTTTACTTACAAAAGGGACTAACTTAATATCATTTAACTCTAAAAGCTCTTTATCCAGATACTCTGCTTCTACGTTTGCTAAGTATTCATCACAATGAAAGAACTTGCAAATCTCTATTATTCTCTCTGTAGCCTTCTTGTCTGTAGGGAAATCAAACTTAATCTTTGTTGCATCAATATCTAAGATCGCTGCGATGCCATGTATAAGCTGTACGTTTACATTAAACAATGATTGCCCTGTTGTATAGGTTTTATCTATTATCGGTCTCATGCCACCATCTACAGGGTTTGTCCACCACTTACCATTTACTTGGCAACGGTTAGTCCAGCTGTTCTTAGTGTACTGGCACTCTGTCAAAAGAACGAATACGTCTGCTTGATTCATTTTCTCAAAGTACGGGAACCAAGGTAAGAAATTAGGTTGGTGTATAGCGATCTTCATTATTCGCTCCTCTGCTCTATTGTCTTACCACTAAACTTTGCAGGTACACCATACCATATTTCTTTTTCAGGAACATCTTTTGTAACTACAGAACCAGCACCTATAAGTGCTCCTTTGCCTATTGTCACCCCAGTTACTATCACTGCACCAGCACCTATCGCTGCCCCGTCCTCTACATGAATATATTCCCATTTATCCTTACCAGATGGTGGGAAACGGTCATTTGTAAATGTTACCCTTGGCCCTATAAAGCAGTTATCACCTATTGTAACATTACCTGGTATAAACGTATAAGCACCTATTCTGTTGCCATCCCCTATTTCTACACCTTGATCTATCTCTACATAAGAACCAATCGAATTACTTACACCTATGTTCGCAGTAGGATAAACATTAGTATATCTCCAAACCGTATTCTCTGTGTTTAGAAATATCCTATTTAACCAGTTTGTTATTTGCCTTAATAAGACTAGCCAAAAACTCCTCAGGAACCTGATCATTAATCTTCTCCATCCCAGGGGTAACGCAATGCCCCCCTATTTTGCCTTGTGGCGGATTCAATACCATCTTCTGGTGATTACGTGCTATCGTATTACCAGAAACCATAGACAACAGTCTATTCTCATCTGTGATGTAATCTCTGAATACATCATATTGAACCTCAAACTTATCGCAGCATTTCTTCGCATATCTTGCAAACTCTATATTAACCCCATACTGAGTTAAACTGAGTAGCTTTACTAACTCCGAAGCTGCAGAAGGCGTGACTATATTGCTGTGGATCTTTGCCTTCCTTAGATGCTTCTCTGCTGCCTCTCCTGCCCTCTCTGAATCTATGCCTATAAGCATAGGGTAAATCTTGATGCCAGCTTCTAGGTTCTTATGCTCTCCTCTTATTGGTGCATGAACTACATTGTTATCGTTAAGGATATTATGTAGCGACAAACAAACTCTTTTCGTAGTACCCACAGGAACTGTAGAGTGTATCATTACAAGATCTGGTTTAAATGTATTAATGTAATCCAGCGTAATAGGCAAAAAATCTTGTGAATGCGGGTAACATATATGTAAGACCTTTATCTTAACAAAATTTATCTCTTCTAGATCTTTAGCATAAACTTCAAAATGAGGACTTAAAGCCTTAAATAACGCTTGTCCTATTTCACCCATTCCTGCTATTAGAACCTTCACCATGCCACCCCCCTACCCACTTCCTGGTAGTAATCTGCATGCTCTTGTGTACGTATATGATCAGGATGTTCTCCACTCCAATGCCCTATGTCTTGAACTACTACATCCCCTAACCAGCCTACTTTTGGGTCATTTTCTATGATTATCTGCTTTAAGATATTAAATGCTCCCTTTATCCCACGTACAGTATGTCTCTCAAAACGTATTCCCTTGACCAATGCAGTAGACATAAACCATAACCCACCTACCATCTTAGATGGCCTATACGGAAGGTTATCATCTGTAACACCGAAAGTGTACGCTGCATTAGATGGATATACATTAGGCGATAATATTCCAACATCTGATATTTCAAATACCCTCAACATGCTTTTTAGCCAGTCTTTAGGCACTGCACAATCATTACCCATAACACCCATCATATCAAAGTCATTCTCTATTACCCAACGTATGAAATCTATCAGCGTATTACGTAAACCATCATTTGTTTCTTTTATCAATATGTTCTTATTAGGGAGCTTAGATCCAAGCAGTATATCCTTTGTGCTATCACCTGAGCCATCATCTACCATATAAAAATAAGTATTCTTGTATGCTTGAGCCTCTTCCAAAGCCTTAATACACTTAGTTGTGTACTCAGGCCTTTTATATGCTGGAAGTGCAATAGCAATTTTGAGTTTGTTTTTAGGTTTTGGCAACGCCATTAAAATAATCCTTCCAATATATACGGTTAAAATTTGTCTTTGTGTGACAACTCCTACATAAAACTACTAGATTAGTTAAGGTTAAATTGTTTTTATTATAATCAATATGATGAACATGTAATTTTTCCACACATTCCGCTTCTGGAATTTCGCATATCTGGCATTTATAACCATCTCTATACCTTATTTGTTCTTTATAAGTTTTATTCCAACCTAGTGGGTATGGTTCAAATGATTTACCACCTTGCCAATTAGGATGATTCTCTAATCTATTATTTTTCTTCCAACAAGAACGGCATTGCTTAGAATTATAATCTTTTAACCTTATACCACAATAAATACACTTAGGTAATCCTGTTTTATAATGTGCTGGGTTATTAACCATCCTACATGGATGGCAACGTGTAGAGCTATTTTTGATTGCTACGCCGCAATCTATACAATTATTAGCTTTACGGCCACCCTTATAGTTAGCTTTACCTATTTTCCTTTTATGTTCTTCTGTTAATTTAAAACCTGCTAATCTAGGCACATTGACTCCGTATAGCTATTTTCAAGTCTGTCTTTTGCTTCTTGGATAACATCTGCCAACTCCTTAAACTCGTCTTCGCTAAATTCTAGTCTCATGTCTCTAATCTTAAGATGTATGTATCTCTCATCTGTGAATTCTGCACCCTCTGCGAATATCTTACCTTTATTGGGTTTATAAAGATTTTTATTAAGGTTTACCTGGATTCCATCATTATGGGCTTCAGTAGCTACTCTTTTTCGGCATAACTCTATGTGTTGCCCTTTTTTGGGCACTGGACCCCCCAACCTGCCCCATCTATCCAATGCAGCGGTACAACCCTTACATAATTCAAGAAAGTCGTGCAAATCAAGGTTTAAACGCAAATTCCTATAATGAAGGTGAACCTTCTCACATACCTCTACTACAAACCTGTTATTGAATATAGACTTGTTTGAAATGTCCCTTTTACTCAACGTGCTTATTGACAGCCCCATAGTACACCTTTACCTTATGTAGTTGTTCCATTGGATCCACACCATTCATGATCCCCTTCATAAACGGTCTCCAGATCTTCTCATTCTCCTCATCCCAGAAGTTCCTGTACACCATATTAACCATAAAAGCATATAATTCTTTAGGTATTGTATAGTCAAACTTAAAGTCTTTATTGCCAGACCAACCCTGTGGATTACCCATCTGCTCATAAGTACGCTTAATCTCATAGTTTATCTTGCGAGCCTCTCTACACAGTGCAGGGAAATTATGAAGCTTATTCTTTATAAACTCCTCCCCTAACTTCTTGCCACCATCTTCAAACAGTGCAAACGCATTAGGATGATTCTTTAAGAGCGTGTTGACTGAGTGGTTTCTGATTTCTTCTGTTGTTGCTGGTCGTTCCATTGGAAATCCTTTCCCAAAAGCGTGTATAATTGTTCGTTGTGTGGCTTATAATAAGCCTGGAGCAACTCTCTCGTAAGAGGATTCATATCTGATATATGCTCTGTAGAGTTATGTCGCCTGTGTTTTTTTAGCTCATATGGCTTGACACCTATAAAATCAAGCACCATTTGATATACGCTATCTGCTTTTTGATAGTTCCCAAATAAGTGCTCTGACTTTAATATTAAAATCTGTTCCTTAGGGAATACGTTATACCATCTCTCTAACTGGTCTGCATACTCTCCTTTTTTCAAATACGAATGACAAAATAGGTTTGGGCTTTTATAAAGAGGGTTCGCTTTAATCTTACTCTCTTCCCCTCTTAATCGTCTCTCTTCCTCATCTAACGCTTCCTCAAATGACAATAACTCACATTTCTGCGCTACTTCGTACTTATAGTGTGACCATGCTCTCTCTACTGGATCTCTTAACAGCATAATAAGCTTAACATTTGGTAACATAGCTCTGATTCTAGCAGGAACTAAAGGGTGGATAGCGTAATAAGGTGTTGCTTCGCCTGAAATGCCTTCTGGGAAAAGCTCTTGGTACCACTCAAAGCCTCTATGAAAATGATCGCTAAAGAAGTATGTTTCTTTCTTGAGACCTTTTTCAATATCTGGGTGATCCATAAGATAGTTGTACAATGACGTTGTTCCGCCTCTTTGTACACCCATTATGATAAATCTTATGTCTTTCATAACAAACCCTTGGGAGGGGCCTATAGTAAATGAGACCAATGTGCTTTATAGTGACACTCTTGGCAAAGAAGTTTTAAATTTTCAAACTCATCTTTACCCCCTAAGGCAACTGGTACAATATGATGTAATTCTAGTTTATTAGAAACATTACATACTACACATTTTCCACCTAATAAAGAAAGCAAAATCTTTCTATAGTTAAAAACTCTTCCCTTGCTATGCTTCTTTTTTTTATTAGGTCTATGATGCTTAGAACATTTCTTCCGATAAACTGCTACACCATCTTCCTTATGATGCCTTAAAGTAGCTATGTTGTCACAATTATCAACTACACATTTTTCTCGCATACTATAGGCCCCTCCCTGTTGGTTTAGCGCCTTTAAGAGATAGCGCCTGAACTACTTAGTGTGTCCTGTTCTGCGTGAGCTTTTTCATTACCCCACTGTAGAGCCATTTCACCTTCCAACCAACCCTTGATAGTAGAAGCTGTTGGAGCACCCTTATACTGCTGGATGTCTCTTAGAACAGCTATCTTAACCATCTCTGGTGTGATTATAGCAAGGCGTTTAACTTCTATATGTCTGTCTGGAATTATGTCAACAGTACCGAATGCACCTTCATACTTGTTGATATTAGCAATTGCCTGACGTGTTGAAGCTTCAATGTTGAATGTGAAACCAGTCTTAGCTGAGAACTTCTTAGAGATAACTCTCTTCTGGTAACCACCACATATTAAAGCTCTTGGGTTTCCGCCATTGTCCCATATATCCTGGAGTCTAGCGTTTACTACGTCTTCTGTCAACTGACCAACTGCTGCAGCTGATGCACCACCTGAACCATGTCCAGTATTGGTTACAATAGCCTTTAAAAGACCCTTTGACTCTCTACCTGCTGCTGATGTACCTGCAGAAGCATTACCTGTAGAAAGAAGAATCTTTTCATAATCAGTTGCTATAGCCTTCATAGCCTTCATAACTTCACGAGCTACATCACTCTTAATACCTGCAGTTGAAACAGCTGCCTGTGTGAACGATACATCCCAGTTACGGAGTCTAATCTGAGTATAGTTTTCTAGTCTTGTTCTTACTGCTGGTCTTGAATAGCTAAGATCTGCACCTTCTACGATAGCTGTTCTGCTAGCTGAAGCAAGTGCATCTTCCTGCCACTCGTGCTTAGTTGCTATAGCATTTACCTTCTGAGACATTGAATATAATGGTGTCTCATCAGCAAATAGATCAGCAATAACATCGGTAAGACCTTCTCTGTTACCGATTGTACTGTAAGTTGTTAAATAATTAGCCATTTTAGCTACTTCCTTTCCTTAAACTCATCAGGAATTAAGCTATCGACATTGAACATTGGATGTTCTTCAACAAATGTTTTCCTATCTTCGTCTGTTCCACCTCTTCCAGCCTTTTGTTTAAGACTGTCAAAGTGCTTACGCTTACCATCGCTTTTCTTCATATTTGAATCAAGTGACGTTCTGCGCAATAGACGCTTGTTAGTTTTCTTTAATCTATCTACCCCTGAGGCCTTAATCGAAAACTCTTTTTTCATCTTCCATTTATCTACTGCCTGCCTTAGAGCCATTGCTTGTCCATCTTCTGATTCTGCTAACCTTGGATATTGAACATATATCTCTTCTGCTAGCTTTCTAATCTCTTGATGGTTCTTTGCCGTATCTTCTTCTGAGCCTGTAGCAATATCTGGATCATCTTCAAACTCTGAAGCTGCTCTTTGTAAATGAGCTATTTGCTTCTGCTGGAATCTCTGATCATACGTTCTAATAGCATCGTCTATCTTGCGACCAAGACTTCTCCACTTCTTTACTTGCTTTAGGTCTTCTACTTCGCCTTTAGCAACTTTTAGGACTTCCTCGTCTATTTGCTCTTCTAGAGATTCTTTTGTCTCAACAAGCTTATCTAAGCTGTATTTCTCAAGCCTAGCTTTGTCTGGATCTGACGCTTGAGGCTCTTCCTTGTGCTTCTCTGCTACTAAGCTCTCTATACGCTTTTCCATTCTTTTAAGCATCTTGTCTACTTTAGACTTAGGAATAAGCTCTTCTTCACCCTGCTCTTCTACCAACTGCTTCTTATAGCGAAGTTCTTGCTCATTAAGATCTGTATCCTTAGCATCTAGGATTTCTTCATCTGATTTCTCAGACTGGAACTCCTCTACCTCAGATTCCTCTTTAGGTTCTACCTTTTCAGGCTCTAATTGTTCCTCTTTCTTTGCCTCAGGCTTCTTCTCTTCCTTAACTTCAGGCTGTACTGCTGCCTGGTTAGGGTCCTGCACTGGCAAATCAAGGGTAGATAGTAAAGCATTTGTTGCATCAATCTTCTTTGCTTCCACTTCCTGATTCTCTTTTACTACGTCTGCTTTTGTTTGTTTTGTTTTCTGTACTACCATTTTCCTTCTCCTTTCACGCATTTTTGTTTTCGGGCTCTTGGGAGAGCTCGCTCCAGATATACACAGTTTTATGAGATTGAGGCTCACTCAAGTTTAATGTCTTTGGGGACTTCTGGAGGTTATGGTAATAAACTCTTTCAACCCAGTTGAAAAAGTCTTTGTAGCCAATATTCATCTTAGCATAGTTACATATTTTACAACAGGTTACCATGTTGCCCTTTACGTATCCTAAAGTGTTGTCTACCCTATCAATACCATTAATTAGTTTAGAATTATCTCCACAATAATGACAAGGCTTTGTAACCATACTACTAAACTGATCTATGTCAAGCTCAAATTTATATCCACGGCTCTGAGCGTTATAGCAATATTTGCGAAACTTTTTCCTAATAGCTTTTTCTTGGCTAGTCATGCCCGCTTTCCTTACAACTGTTATGTGTTGTGGTGGATTATAAGTGTATCTGCAATCCATGCAATACTTCGCTCTGTGGTCTTTACGCTTACCACAAACACACAGATGTATCTCTAGTTCCTTGCCGTATCTTTTTCTAGCCATTGGCTTCGCCTGTGTTTATTTTAGCACCTTCCTTGCGTTCGGCTAGATGCTCGTTCTTAATTTGTATACAGATGTCAAGATCATCTGCTAGCTGACTTAATGCTTCCACCCA
>Ga0208015_1000831_pt1 | contig 13070 bp, 10 predicted proteins | sample 26BtaG_FD_184101 | JGI IMG/M metagenome (GOLD analysis project Ga0208015, IMG submission 184101) | Marine viral communities from Cariaco Basin, Caribbean Sea - 26B_WHOI_OMZ_CsCl (SPAdes) (version 2) | ecosystem: Environmental > Aquatic > Marine > Oceanic | place: Caribbean Sea: Cariaco Basin...
GCGATATCATTAACTCTACTAAGGTAAAGCCGCTCTGCTGAAAATGAAAACTTTGGGGATTTGGGTATCGTACCGAGGATACCGATTTTTTGATATCGTCAGACTTCACTTTAGAGTTATGATTATTTATTAATAAAACATTATTTATTAGAGAGTTTTTCATATTAATAGGCCTCAACTATCACACAAGAGGCCTTGGTGTTATAGACACCGGTAGCCGATGCGCAGGCATTTCCCTCTGTACCAAACTTAGCCTCAGTATCGTTCCAGGCAGCAATCACACACTTGACCTCTGCAAAGCCGCTAGTGCCTGGGCACTCAGCTATTCCTAGCTTCACGCCATAAGTCGTAGCTGCTGTCTTAGCTGCTAAGGCTTCGTTAGTAGCAATCTGCGCAGCCGTACATTTCTGACTCATACTGCTGCAATCATTCGCTGTAGCCCCATCCTTTATTACGGCTTTATAAGTATCAAGCTGCCCACTATTTGCACGCATACTTTCAGACAGGCCTCTTACCACATTCATCGCTTGGGTACGCATTAAGCTTTCATCAGTAGCTTGGATAGCCCGCATTTGTAGAGCACTAAAACCCAATACAGCAATGGCTAATAGCAATACGGCTACCATTACCTCTACTAGACCTATCCCAGCTTGGTTATGCTTTGTACTCATATGCAGCTTCCTGCGGTTTGGGTAGTAATATTAGCGACAGCATCAACGCTAATTTGCTTGGGGGTAATATTGGTATTGGTATCACATATAGTATAAGTGAATGAAGTGGTAGATGATGTTATATCCACTCGCTGGTTCGGTTGGAAAGATAATGTGGTCTGCGTTGTCGGATTAATTTTAATACTGCTAGCGGCCTTTAACTGATACTGTGCGATCGGGTTTGATTTACTATCTGCAACAGTGATAGTTTTATTGCTAGCGTCGATAGCCACGGTAACATTAAGGCGGCGAATAGCACTTTCAATCTTGGCTTGCTTGAGTGCCGTTGCTAGCATCGATGTGGTGTTATTGACGCGTTGTGCTGCGAGTTGTTGGCTAACGTTGGGAGCTGCCAAACTAACAATGACGCCCATCACAGCTATCGTCACCATTAATTCGATAAGGGTAAAGCCTAGCTGCAAAGATCTAGCCGATTTTGGGCACTTAATACACTGCGACTCAACCACTATACACATCCACACATTATAATAAATTGCTGTACCAACCTTAAGTTGGACCCCTCACAAACATTGAGCTAACAGCTTCATTAAAGCCATTATTAATCTCTATAACCTAGCAATATTCATTCCATTAGCACTAAGTCATTGCAACGCTCAAGCCCATATCGTTGTTCGATAAAACCTGTTGATTATCTTGTTATTCTATTGAAAATACGTCCACAGCACCTGATAAACATTACTTTTAAAATATAGAGTTAAAATAGCAATCGCCATTATAGCTGCATCTATCTTAAGATTTCACTGAAACAATGTGTATCATAAAATTACCATTACTTACAATCAAGTATACACATTATTGCTGTTATGTCACCTGATTACCGTGAGCTAACGCATAGGCGGATATATGTAGGCGCTGGTCGGCAGTATGCAGGGTTTTAGCCAATGATCGAAGACTAGCCCCTGTGGTAGCAACATCATCAAATAGCAATAAATGGGACTTAGGGGGTGTAGAAATCACGCTAAAGGCGTCTTCTAAATTAGATAAGCGCTCGGCACGGCTCAATCCCTGCTGACTGAGGGTATCATCGACACGAGCTATGCCTCGCCAAATCGGGATCTGCCAATGTTGGGAGAGGTAGTGCGTCAGAATAGTAACTGGATCAAAACCACGCCGCTGTAATCTCGCGCTAGTCGTTGGCATAGGTACGATGACGCTATTTTGCTGATGGCACCCCGTCGGTTTGGGCAACTGGCGTAAAGCATGGACCAGTACCGGCAGCTTAGTCATATCCTCGTGGTGCTTGAAAGCACTAATGGCTTGGCGAATGGGATAGTCGTAATAGGTAGTGGATTGGACAGTAAGGAGTAGCTCTGTAGCCACATCTAAACTAAATGAGGGCGGCAACCAAGTGATCTGCTGATGGCAGGCATTACAGAGTAAATTTTTGCGGCTATGGTACTGAGAATCGTGAGACTGGGAACTGTGAGATTGAGAGTTGTGAGTAGGACTGCCTAGCGCGGTCGCTGGCAAGGATAGGGGCTGAGTAGGATACCACTGGCAAAGATAGCAGGGCGATCGTAGATGATCAGCGAGCCACATGCCAAATCGGTAAGGTCGCCACCGAGTCACTATACTCCCCTATTTTAATCTATGATTTATAGAGCGTTGGTTGAGGCTATGACTAGCCTCAACCTCAGTACAGCTTTATTAAAGTAGGTATCTTATTAGCCCGCTAGGATGGTATTGTCGCAGTACTATTGACTATAAACCTTTCCAATCGTTGAGCACTACCCCAAAACCAATACCGGTGTTTTCGTGATTGTAATCAATGATAGATTCGCCATAGCCTTGGAATATTTGAATATAGCCATTCATATTATTAGACAAAGGATGGATATAATCTAGCTGTAGCGCGCCCTTATTGGTTTCAGGGTTATAGCGTATTGTGCCACCCAACGTCTTTTTATTTTCAAAGTCGTAAAGGAAAGTCACGTCGCCATAGCCCATGAAATCAGTGATATCTGGGTTATCATCGAGCTCTTCTTTACCGTCTGCCGTGACGCGTGCCCATAATCTTGGCACTACCGATAGACGGCCCCACTCCGCTCCTGCCATCAGATATGCTCGGTTCCATGACCGGGATAGATTATCAGACTGACCATTAGAGTGATGCACCGCTCCTGCACCTAGCATACGTAAGCGTCCGCCAAAAGGCAGGTCGGCTGCGACCGGTTGGGTCAAGAAGATTTCTGGCTCATAGTCAGTTGCGCGAAAAGGTCGTGAGTTGTCTTCGTTATAGACCTGCCAATGCGATTGCTGCGTGTAACCAAACCATAAGTCCGCGCTGCTATCGAATAAATCTTCCGCCACTTTAGTTTTCACTGAGATTTGTAGTTTCAGCTCAGGGACACGCATCTCGTTAGGACTGTAGACCTCCTCCTCTCTAGTGGAGGTATCAGGAGAGCGGTTTGGCTTAGCATTAAAATAGAGAGGCAACAGGTACATAGGACGATGTGGCCTTGCCGTCCAAGTGCCACGCTCGCTATTTTTGTCCAAGTCATACGCTAAGCTTAGCGGCGTATACTTTTCAATCTCACTTTGCGTCACGCCCACTTCAGCTAAGATTTCTTGGTCGCTTTTCGCCACGCCATTTAACTGCACATTATCTGCCACTTGCGAATCTACCAATAGCACTTCATCGGCCTCTTCTACCGTATCGGCATCTAGTGGCACGACATTTTCTGCTAAAACAACCTGTGGATTGCCAGAGATGGTCGACTGAAAAGTCTTGGCTAAATCTAACGGTTTTTTAACGGTGGCAAAGGTAGGAATCTCGCCGTCACCCGCTACTTTATCGTAGCAAGCTAAGCGGGCCGCATCCGTTTTGACCTGCTGACATTCGAAGAATAGCTCTCTTTTGCTACGACGTATGGCGAGTCTTTCACTCTCACTATACTTTTGACTGGTGGCTTCTATAGACTCAAAGACCTCGGTACTGTCTTCCGCTTGCGCAGAGGTAAAGGCGCCCATAGATAATGCCGCCGCTAATGACAGCGACAACGGAGACAGGGTAAATAATAACGAAGAACTGCGGTGCTGAATGCTAAAAGCGTTCATATACTTCCTTAACCTTAACGACGACATCTGACCAGCGCAAGACCCTTGTAGCAGAAGTGACTTCCTTTTACAGTGGGCATTAGTCTATTAATAGGATAAAAAATAGCGGAGTGATTAGACTGATAGCGGATCAATCTAAGAGCATTATAGTATACAAATAGATAATAATAGAGAAAGAAGATATTAAGGAGGCTACTTTAGCAGTTTTATGCTTTTATCACTATAGATAGCTTTATAGAATACTAAATATTTGTCAAAGCTAGCCCATTAATCTCACTCATAACGCTGACCAGCGCGCTCTATCCAGCCGTGTTGATGCCGCGCCGCAGGATCATGATGCGTCCAATGGACCACCCCACCTTTAGGATTAAACTCATACTCGCCATAAAAAGAAACCTCATCCCCTTCGCTTAGATTCGCTACGCGGGGCGCTAGGTCAATATTATGGGCAATCAATAAGGTAAGTTTGCGATTGCTATCCGTAGCGGGCGCTAGTTTAATTAAAAATTTCTGATGCCGACTGCCTTCATTATCATCGGCTAATACTTTAATGACGCTACCACAGCCTTTTACCTGCACATCCGAGCGTTGCGCCTGAAAAGCGGCAACGATTAACTCATTTTGACAGGCGGTTTGCGTTGGCTGGTTTTCCGGCTCGTAATGAGGGTCCCCTTGTTGCTCTATGGCAACAGACGCAGCAGTATCAGAGACAGGCGGAGTACACCCCCCAAACCATAAAACTGAGCCCAACAGGGTCACTGTTAAGCTCAGTTTTTTTGGATTTAATATTTTAGAAATGGGGGCGGTTATTTTAAGGGTTAACATAGCTTAGCTGCAGTAGGCGGACGAGTTAAGAAGCTAGTTTAATTATATGTCGCTTAACTAGCAATCTTTATACGCCTGTCTCTCTGAACCTAGGTTTCTGAATCTAGGCCTCTAAACCTATATCTCTAAACCCCAGTCTGCCGCAATACCCCCTTCTCATTTTACTTCAATCAACTAACGCTGCAACTTGGTTAATATAGCTATAAAGTCCTTACGTTGCGTCTCCCCTACTTGCTGACCGACGAGGGTACCGTCTTGATAATACAATAAGGTTGGCGGACCAAACAGTTTATAGCGCGCTAGAATGGCTTTTGATTCGGCAGTCGTCTCAGTAATGTCTAGTTTCACCACTTGCCAGCCAGACAATTCTGCTGGTGGTTGGGCAAATAAGTTTTTATCCATAATACGACATTCGATACACCAGTCTGCGGTCACATCGATTAAGACGTTAGGCTGGCTCGCCACAAGAGCATCGACCTCAGCTAAAGTAGTAATCCGTTGGGTCGGTGTAGCTGTATTAGCGGATGCTATAGGTTGCGAGCTAACACTCTGCGCGGATTGATTATTCAGCGAAGCCAATGGCGCTAAACTGTCGGTATTCCCTAGAGCACCACCGATGATCAGTACGGTCGCCCATACCCCTGCCATTAACCCCAAAGCACGAGTTAGGACTTGACCACCACGCTCCCACTGCCATGCCCAAACGGCGACAACCATAAACCATAGTGCCCAAACCAACAGCATTAGTGCTGAGATAAAGACGCGCTCAATCAATAACAAGGCGACGGCGAATAACATTAGCGCAAAGCCTTGCTTGACCCAATTCATCCACATGCCCGCTTTCGGCATAAAGCTGCCTTGGGTCGCGCCCAATAAAATAAGCGGTGCGGATAGACCAAAGCCCAACATAAATAAGGCACCAAAGCCCAATAGCGGATTACCAATCGTTGAGACTGCCAGTAAGGCACCAAATAGCGGTGCGGAAACACAAGGAGAGACCACTAACGCGGATAAGAAACCAGCGACTAAGCTGCCACCAGCACTGCCGAGCTTACTGCTGCCCGCATCATTAAACTTGGTTAATTTATTGCTGATTGAGGCGGGTAACCGTAGTGGTACCAACTCCAACATATATAGGGCTAGCAAGACAAATACAGCTGCAAAGCTTAATAAAATAATTGGATTTTGTAGCCAGCCAATGATGTTTAATGACTGCCCAAAGATAGCAATTAGCGCCCCGAGAAGACCATAAGCAATGGCTACCCCTAACGCATAACTACTGGTTAAAATCACCGCTTTTTTGGGGGTAGGATCTTTTTGATTACCGACGATATTAGCGACAATAGGCAGCATAGGCAGCACACAAGGCGTAAACGCTAAGCCTAAGCCTGCTAAAAATAAAATACCCAAAGCTAACCAAGGGTGCGTCCCCAAACCGAATGGGTCAGCGTCGACTAGTGCTGGGGTATCTGCAGCATTAGCATTGCCGGTCGTCGTAGCATTCAATGACGTAGCTAAAGGAGTCTCAGTATCGTCTAAAGCGTCTACACTGCCATCCTCTAGCAAGTCTGCGTCCGTCACCTCCCCTTCTGCTAGAATCGGATTGCCATTTTCATCTAGCGCTACGGCTTCTTCCGCTAAAGGGGCCTCTGTCGTTTGGGTAGGATTTGCCAGGTCGCTTGCTGCTGTTGCTTCTGTTTGCGCAGGCGTAGCGGCAGGGGATTGCGCGTTCGCTTGAGCATTATCGGTTACCGGCTCTACTTTAGGAGCAACCACTGGTGCAGCAGCAGCCGTTTTAGGCGTTGCCTTATCGATAGCAGGCTTATCTTTAGCGGGTGCTGCAACTGCTGCTGCAGGTTTAGCAGGTACGCCTAAAGTCACGGTTGTCGCTACTTTTTCCGGTGGATAGCACAAACCCGCTTTAGCGCACCCCTGCCAGCCTACAGTCACAGCCGCATTATTTATGGCGGCTCCACTGGTATTGGTTAGCGTGGTGGTAGCCGTCACCGCTTTTTGATCAAAAACTGGCACCCGCCCAAACTGCGGATCATCAATAGATTGCGCGCTTTGGCTAAAGGTAAAAGGGGCTGCGGCAACCCCTTTTGGTAGCGTCAGTTTAATCTTATCTTTATAGACGTAATGGCCTGGCGTGATATCAAATTGTACCGATAAAGTCGCGTCTGTCCCTTTCGCTTTCGTTAAGGCAGAAACGCTAAAGGCTTGCGTAACGGGCAAAAACTTCTCTTGTTGACTGCTTGCCGAGTTACTAAATAAATCGCCTAAGCCTTCACTATTTGCCGTCATCGGTAGCGCAGTTGCAGCAAGGACAACAAGCGCGAGAGTGGGAATAAATCTGACCATAATGATAACTACCGTTTACTGGATAAGTATGTGTTGCGAGGTATGCTGCCCACCATAATGGCTAATGGGGGCGGACTGTTCATAACTGGTAAAAAAGGTGATAAACCCATTGAGCGATACGGGCTCGTGGGTGGAGTATTGCGTCTAACAACAGGCGTTAAACTGATATATTAAAGTGGCGATAGTAGCGCTAAATAAATCGGCTTTGCTCCTAATTTACAGCGTATTGCACACCGTAAAATAGGCTACAAAGCCGATAAGTCTTTAAATAAAACGCTTTTTATTGCTATTGCTGCGCATAAATATCAGCATCTAACCCTTCACCGCCTTGTTGGGCATCTGCCCCCAAAGAGAATAAGTCGTAAGGGTTGCCTTCACTACCGGGCGCCACGTATTGCAGCTCATTTTCCCAACCATCTGTCGGGTAGCCGCCTTTAATATAGCCGCCTTCTGGATAATTTTTCGCCTCAGCAGGGGGCGTACTTAATGCCTCCAACCCTTCTGCCGTACTCGGATAACGCGAGTTATCTACCTTATACATATCTAAGGCATTCGAAACTGTAGCTAGGGCGGTCTCCGTAGTCTTGACTCGGGCCTTATCGCTTTGACCTACGACTTTAGGCACGACTAATCCCGCTAGAATGGCCAAAATCACGATTACTACCATGATTTCAATCAGCGTAAAGCCAGACTGCTGAGCAGAACGTCCTTTGGTTCTGACGGACTTAACGCTAGGGTTGGTTTCTATAGCAGGAGTAGTATTAAAGATAGTTTGTTTAAGCTTAGGCTGCTGAATAGTACGTGGACTCATAAACGATTACTCTTAATAGTATAAGGATAAAAAAGTGTTTGCTGGGTAAAGTGTCTAATGGCCATAGCCCGTTTATTATCAATTTAATAATAGCTTTTCTATTCAGTATTAAGCTCCCGCTATCATAGCGAAGCTTATAACCTAATCATAGGGTTAGTCATAATACTACTGCTAACCCAACAATCTATAACCGTTGAGACAAACTTAAGTAAGCTCAGTCAGTTTAAAGAAAAGTTAAACAAAGGCTTAGACCCGTTAAGTATATTTTATAACAGGTATTAAAGGAGGCTAGCCCGCTAAATCATTCATATTTACGATAGGCAGCATCACGGCCATTACGATAATCATCACGATCACCCCCATCAATACCAACATTAAGGGCTCTAGCAATGACAGTAAAGCACTAATAAAGTTAGTCGCTTCAGCCTCTTGCATACTGGCAGCACGGCTTAACATATTATCCAGCTCGCCTGAGTTTTCCCCACTTTTTATCATCTGTACCATCATTGGCGGGAAATAACTGGAGCGTTGCAACTGACTTGATAAGCTCGCCCCTTCTGTGACTTTATCGGCTGCTTGCATAATTGTTTTTTGGATATGGACGTTGGTCGTAACCGCCGCACCGATACGCAGCGCTTCAATAAGCGGCACCCCTGAGCGTACCAAAATAGATAGGGTGCTGGCAAACCTAGCCGCATTAAGGGAACGCGACAACCGCGCCAAGATAGGCAATTTTAACACTAAGCTATCGACCGCAAGCGTGCCTGCTGGCGTTTTAGCAAAACGATATAGCAAGATGGCGAGACCCGTTATGACTAACAGCATCAACCACCACCATTGAGTAATCAGGTTGGACATCCCTAAAACCACTTGGGTAATCCAAGGTAGCGCTTGCTCAGATTGCTCAAATACTTTGACAATTTTAGGGACGACGTAACTCATCAAGCCCATGACGATAGTCACCGCCATGAGCATCAGCACGATAGGGTAAATCATGGCGCCTTGGATTTTCTTTTGCAGGGCAAAACGGTTTTCGGTGTAGTCGGCGAGCTGATTGAGAATAAGGTCTAAATGCCCTGACTTCTCCCCTGCCGCAATCGTAGCGACATAGAGCGGAGGGAAACTGGCTGCTTGCTTTAGCGCGTTCGCCAAGCTAAACCCTTCTAACACGAGCGAGCGCACCGCTAATAATAGCGATTGGATATGGGTTTTAGGAGATTGTTTGGCGACAGCAGATAAGGCTTCTTCCAAAGGAATGGCAGCGGCTAATAGCACCGACAGTTGCCGCGTCATTAACGCTAGCTCATAAGCAGAAGGTTTTTTATAGCGATTGTCTTTGCGGGTACTGCTGGCATCTTGTACTGCCACGACCTCTACCGGGAGCCAGGCTTTATCGCGCAATTGCTGACGAATCTGCCGCGCTGAATCCCCTTCTAGCAGGCCTTTTTGCACGCCACCTTGTTGGTCTAACGCTTTAAAATGATAGGCCGGCATGGCAAGCAGTCCCTATAGATAAGTCACAGAAATAAAAAGCGGAAATAAAAAACAGCAATAAAAAGTAGCCCTGAAAGTAGCCCTAAAAAATGATGCTAGCAGGCAGACTTTTTGCTAACAAGCCTACTATATAGCAAGCCGTCCCCTATTTTATACTTTTATTATGACCGCTTATCGCATCTTCTTAAGAGGCAGGGAAACCATTGTCGACAGCAGACTCAGGCATAACCCCTTGTAGCAATAACATATCTAAATGGCGCAGCTGTAATTTCTTATCGAAATCATTAACTTCAGCGATGAGCATTTTTTCAATGCGTTTGTCGGTCGCGTAGTAGCTTAAGCGGGCACAAATAATCGCCAGTTGATAAATGCGTTTTTTGCAATACCCATCTAAAGCTTGCAGCAATCTCACCATATTTGGCGTCTCAAGACTGGCATAACTATACTCTGGGACGATGTTTGGCGGAAGCGGGGTAACGCCATAAGTGATAGAGAGATGGGCACAGAAATAGCAGCAGAATAAATACCCGACCACATGACCGATGTAATAACCGCGATCATAAGTGTAGCTCATCACCCCGAAATGCGCTAAAACATAACTGTTTAAACTGCCCTGATCCGCGATTGGGGTATCATTACGCAAGCGCCCTACCGTGGGCAGACACAAGGAATTACGACCTTGGGTAGTGATTTGCCAGCCTGCCGGGCTTTGCGCGGGCATATGACGAATAATATCCTCAATAATATCATCCACTACATGCAGCTGCTGCCATAACTTACGCAGGGCATCTGACTCAGCAACCCCTCGTTTGTCCAACTCAGTAGACATTTGATAATGCTGAAATTCTGCAAACTGTGCTTTTAAACTCTGTACCAGATAAGTGGGCCGTGAATAGATAGAAGCCATATACAACTGACGGGTACGCTCTAGCTGACTTTGATATAAAGCCCCTCTTTGCTCAGCGGTTTGTTGATTATTAGCGCCATCGTTTAGCGTTTGTACGGGTAAGGCGGGGACAGCAAATAAGGCTAGGAGCTCCGCTTTACTAAGCATAGTCATAGGCTCAGCGACCTTAGGGGCACTGTCTTCATTCTGTGCCACTGCGGCTTTGGCGGTTGCAGCCTCTGTGCGCTGGATAGTCACCGATAGCTTGGACATATAACTCTCCGCTTAATAGTGCCTGACGCTAAAGTAAGTCAGACCTTATCTATAATTGGCTTAAATAGCTTATTGACTGAATGGGCTTGAATATCGTAAATGTAGACAGCGTCTTTACCTAAAAACGCTTGCCCTGAACTGGGCTATGATACACCCTTTGCTTCGCTAGCGTCATTGGTAACCCTGTGAACACAGTCATCCTATGGGCTTTATTGGCTTTGAAATATTAGAACTTTTTGACCCGATAACCGTTTAACAGTGGCCTGAATTTAAGACTCTGCAGACCGGCTCTATTTAACTGCTAACGGTCCTTAGGCAGTACCCTACATGATGACCTTAAGCATGGTCGTAAAAAAACGCGACGATAGACGGGCTATCATCACGCGCTTTTATTACTGCTGTAGCGTTCATTAGCTATAATTTTTATCGGTATCTGGCTGGCTTCAATTAATTTAGTAATTCAGCAATTAGCTCACTCAATCTTAAATGCTTAGCCTCTGCCTATTATACAAAGTTTGAAAATATACAATGTTGGAAAAATATACCGTTTGAAAATCTAATGCTGGCTCATATTCAATGTCGTCAGTCTAAAGAGTCTATCGGCTCTTGATCATTTTCAATAGCTTGGCGCTGTTGATAGTTTTGACGATAAGCTCGTGGCGATAGACCATAAACCCGTTTAAAGGCTTGGCTAAAAGTAGAGTCTGACGCATAACCCACCAACTCACTAATGCGACTGATGCTGTTTTGCTGCAGGCGCAGATAACGGGCGGCTAAGCGCAAGCGATAGTCAATCAAATAAGTTAGCGGCGGTACCCCAACCACTTGCTTAAAACGTTCCGCAAAACTAGAACGCGACATTCCCGCAACTTCAGCCAATTTATGAATCGTCCAGTTCTCATTCGGCGCATCGTGCATCACGGCTAAGGCTTTGGCTAAATAAGGGTCTTTGATAGCCGTTAACCAAGTCTCGGCCGCTTCCGGCAGCTGCTCAATATACGTCCGCAGACACTCAATCATGAGAATACTGGCGAGATGATTAATCATCGCCGTCTTACCTAGGCGGTCTTCTTCAACCCGTAAAATTTGGCAACTATAGTCTATGGCAGTGATTGGACTGGGCGCGGTACTTTTATCATCGGGTAAGATAGTGGGCAAAGCGGACAATAAAGAGCGGGTAATGTCTTTATCATACTGGCATTCAATTAAGATAACGACGGCTGTCTCTGGGTGGCCCGGATTGATCACTAAAGCAGGATCGCCCTCTAGCTGGCGGGTTAACTCTAAAGGTGTCGCTTTTTTACTGGCGGTGTTGTAACACACGTGGTGATAAGAGTCTGGCAGCATAATCATATCACCACTGTACAGCTGCCGCGATAACCCATCAATCTCTATCGTCAACGTCCCCGACTCTACCAAATAAAATAATATCACATCCTGTTTAGTCAGCGTGTACGCCCATTGACCACATGCCTGTAATCGATAAGAGTGGCTGTCATATAAGTGTACATTCTCTAACAGCCTACTGAGCGTGTCCATGGGTGATATCCTTAGCAACGAGCAAACTTACCCAACACCGCTACCTGTAATGACGACCTGGCGCCCTACAAGCTTAATGCTCCAAAAAGCTCTACATCCCTACCCTATGAGGTCTATCTATAGCATTATTATAATTATTAAGCTGCTGCGAAATTTAACCAAGGCTAGGGTTTATGCAGGCTTGCTATTCACAATCGCCTCGCCGTCTTACTTTTCTAACCGAAGTATAGATAACGTTACAATATTACATTAAGGGCTAGTCAGCTAATAAATAAAAGATAGATTAGGGGTTATAAGTCTTTTTAAAAGTATTCTGCAGATCTTGGAAAATAGCAACGGCAGCTCAATCCATTTTAATTGAGCAAAAATATATTTTGATATTAAGTCTTATTATATCAATTATCATTAGTATTATATACTTAGCTAAAGTCAGCGCACTAATTAATCACTATTTAAACCGTTATTTTACGCTAAATTAGCTTATAAATTGACGGTCTAGCAGCGATAAACCTAAAGCGAAAGCACACTGAGTACGGGACCATGATAACGAAGAGCGTCTACTACTATACCGTAAATTCGTAACTTCACGCGGGTTTATCATAGGTAGACAGGTCATAATTCCTGCCAAGAGTATTAGCCATTCCTTATCCATTCAGGTACTAACACAGGTTAAACACGCCCTAATATTGGCTAAAGACCTAATAATAGCGGTTAAATAATAAGAAAGGTCAAATAATAATAGTGCGCAAATAGACAGCAATTTTGATTAAACAAAGACTAGTATTTTTAAAGAGGGGCTATCATTTAACGGTAGGTCTAAGGAAGACCGATAGGGAAGAGTGTTTTTAGAGTTTAAATTTTTGGGCATAACTAACTGGCATAATTAAAAGCCATAACGCAAAAAAAAGCGTGACTATGAATTAGCCAAACTTAAAATGATATAAAAACGGAGCAAGATACAACAAGAGGAGAGAAAAACTAAAAAATGGGGCGACTGATGGGACTCGAACCCACGACAACCGAGATCACAACCCGGGGCTCTACCAACTGAGCTACAACCGCCATAATAGCGTTACCTAGGGAAAGGTACTCC
>Ga0208015_1000833_pt1 | contig 13058 bp, 11 predicted proteins | sample 26BtaG_FD_184101 | JGI IMG/M metagenome (GOLD analysis project Ga0208015, IMG submission 184101) | Marine viral communities from Cariaco Basin, Caribbean Sea - 26B_WHOI_OMZ_CsCl (SPAdes) (version 2) | ecosystem: Environmental > Aquatic > Marine > Oceanic | place: Caribbean Sea: Cariaco Basin...
ACGTTGTTTAGATTGGTTCATAAACGACTCATTTTCAGCCACCTAAAGGTGGTGCTCTAACGAACAAATACGGTGTCAACTGGGTAGACGCTATCTTTATTACCCTTGTAACTCAATAGCTAACAGTAGCTTATATTGAGCTAGCTTAGAGCAAAGTAGCAACTAAATAAGCGCTAAAATAATAGGGGTTAGTCCTCGATTAAAGCACCTGGGTTCATACGCTGCTCAGGGTCTAAACTCTTGAGCATATCTTTGGTCACTTGCAGACCCAGCTCACCTTTTTCTGCCCCAAGATAAGGGGCATGATCACGACCCACGCCATGCTGATGCGAAATTGTGGAGGTACCATTGGCGACACTTAAACTCGCCGCATGTTTGATTTTCTGCCAACGGGCGAGCGTACTAGCATGGTCTTTGCCGGCTCGAAAGAAGTAGGTGGTATAGAGACTGGCGCCTTGTTTATACACATGCGAGATATGGGTGAAAGCCATGACCTCTTCGCCCTCATCGACTAGCGAAGTGCGTACTGCCTCTTGCATCTGCTGCATCTGCTCATCGATATGCGTCCAATTGGTCGCGGTCTCAAAAGTATCGACCATGATGCCTTTTTCCCATAACGTGCCGCGTAGATAAGGGAATTTAAAACGACCATGCGCCCATATTTTCCCCATCAAATCTGCGAGCTTGCCGCTGACACCGCCGTGCTGTTTTAATAACTGTTTAAACTGAGTTAGCGCTAATTTATTCTGTGCCTTATCGCCTGATACTCCGTAAGTCAGCATGACTTTTTGTGAGTCCAGACCACGTGCTTTAAGATAAGTGCTAATGGCTAAAAATTGACTGGGGCTGGTGCCTAAATGGAGATGCGCATCCGTCTCTACCGCATTGCTAAGACGCAACATAGATAGGCGAATATTTTTTTGTACAGCTTGTTGCAAGACCGCTTTGCCCGCTGCCCAATTGGGTAGAAAAACCACTTTAAAGATTTCTTCTTCCGGTTGTGGCTGCACGCGCATTTTGACTTCGGTAAAAATACCGGCGCGACCTTCAGTGCCCATCATCATCTCACGTAAATCCGGCCCCGCTGATGAAGCCGGAATATCTGCAATAGTCATGACTCCTTGCGGCGTGACCAAAGTACCGCCTGCAAACAGCTGCTCGATACGCCCGTAGCCTAAAGACTGCTGACCACTAGAGCGCGCTGCCACCCAACCGCCCAGCGTCGACAGCTCCCAAGACTGTGGATAATGCCCTAATCGATAGCCATGCTTCGCCAGTTGTCCTTCGACAGCAGGACCTTGCGAGCCAGCACCAAAAGTGGCTATCTGGCTCTCAACATCCAAATCGACAAGCTGATCCATCTTACTCATCGCTACCGTTAATACAGGGCGCGAGGTGTCAGGGGGATTAATATGCCCGGCTACAGAAGTCCCGCCACCGTAAGGGATAACGATAAGGTCATGCTCGCTCGCCAATTGCAGCAGAGTCTCCACATCGTTAGTCGTTTGCGGCATAGCGACTCCATCTGGGAACACGCCAAAGTCGCCACTGTGCATAGCTATCCAATCCGAAAAGCTTTGACCGCGCGCGTGTCTGAGTCTGGTTTTATTATCGATAGAGACTATATCAAGGTCTGTAATGGCGGCAGGTAAGCGTGATTTCGGGACAGTTTTTAGCGCCTTCTCTAAGCTTACCGATGGCAGTTTTTTAGTTTTGCCAATATGCGCTTTGATCAATTTCGCACCGTGCTTCGATACTTTTTTATTGATGCTCACATTGCCCCAACCATTCCAGCGGGTCTGCTCTATCGGCGTATTGCTGTTGGCAGTGGTGTTTATACCGACATCTATATTGGCCTCTGTATTGCCATTACCAGTAAGGTTAACCGCTGTGGTAGCAGAAGCAGTCTTAGAATTTTTACGAAGAAGAGAGGTAACTTTGCTCATAGGGGCTAACCTGTTGAATTATTATAAGTATCATTGGGATAAAGAGAGGACCATGTGCATACAGCATGCTCATATTGCTAGACTATATTGCTAGCTTGACTAATATGGCTATTGGTAATGAGGTCTTTAATCAGCAGACGCTATAACCAATATAGCGCATATCACACCAACAATATAGCGTTGGGGGCAGCCAGTCTAGCGGCTTATTTATTGTGCATAATGGCTTGTGCAACTACCGCTTAGCACTTTATAAATAGGGGTGTTTTTAGCGGTCTAAATAGGCAGTGCGAATAGACAAGATAGAGGCTAACTGTCTAATATACAATACTATTTGTTTTAAATTAGTGCAATATAGAAAACTGTTTTTTATATCGGCTAAATTAATAAGGGCAAATCGCTAGCATTTATTCGTTTAGTTAAATTATTACCTGCTCAATAAAACACAATCTCCATCATGGCGTAGAAACTTGTTAAAATACCCTCCTAACTTTGCCTCTTCTCTAAAACGCTTCTTATTACTGACCTTTTTTGATGGAATTGACGCCATGACTACCGCAACGCCTGCTGCAAACGCTACCCCAGAAATCAAGCAAGACCGCATCCTTATTATCGATTATGGCTCGCAATACAGCCAATTGATCGCGCGCCGTGTGCGTGAAGCAGGGGTGTTCTGCGAAATGTATCCCTACGATATCGATACTGCGCGTATTGAAGCGTTTGGCGCGAAAGGTGTCATCCTATCGGGTGGCCCTGAAAGTGTGCATGATGAAAATGGTCCAAAAATTAACCAAGCCTTGTTTGATTTAGAAGTGCCTATCCTTGGTATCTGCTATGGCATGCAAGCTATGGCGGATCATTTTGGCGGTAAAGTACATGCCAGTGATGTGCATGAGTTTGGCGCCGCCACTATCGAAGTGACCGGCAGCTGCCAACTGCTCGAAGGGGTTGAGGACAGCAAAGATGGCAACAGCCGCCTAAACGTCTGGATGAGCCATGGTGATAAAGTCATCGAAGCGCCAGAAGGCTTTGAAGTCGTCGCTAGCACGCCAAGTTGCCCTATCGCTGTTATGGCGAATGAAGATAAAAAATACTACGGTCTACAATTTCACCCCGAAGTGACGCATACCTTACAAGGTCAAGTGTTGCTATCGCGCTTTGTTCATCAAGTGTGTGGCTGTAGTGGCGATTGGACGCCAGACAACATCATCGATATGCGTGTCGCTCAATTAAAAGAGCAAATTGGTGATAAGCAAGTATTGCTAGGCCTATCGGGCGGCGTAGACAGCTCGGTCGTGGCGGCTATTTTGCATAAAGCAATTGGCGATCAGCTGACCTGTGTATTCGTAGACAATGGCTTGTTGCGTCTGCACGAAGGCGACCAGGTGATGCAAGTATTTGCCGAAAACATGGGCGTAAAAGTCATCCGTGTTGATGCCGAAGAACGCTTCTTAACGGCACTAGCGGGCGAGTCTGATCCCGAGAAAAAACGCAAAATCATCGGTAAAACTTTCATTGACGTATTCGCTGATGCGGCACGTGATGTGAGCGAGGGTAGTGATGGCAAGCCTGTAGAATTCTTAGCGCAAGGGACGATTTATCCTGACGTCATTGAGTCAGCCAAATCGCACCAAGGTAAAGCCCATGTGATTAAGAGCCACCATAACGTTGGCGGTTTGCCAGATGATTTGGCGTTTGCTTTGGTTGAGCCGCTACGTGACTTATTCAAAGATGAAGTGCGTAAATTGGGCATCACTTTAGGGTTGCCTGCGAAGATGATTAACCGTCATCCTTTCCCAGGACCAGGTCTTGGTGTGCGTATCTTGGGCGAAGTGAAAAAAGAATACGCCGATATCCTACGTCAAGCCGATGCTATCTTTATGCAAGAGTTAGAGCGTTCGGGTTGGTATGAGAAAACTGCGCAAGCCTTTGCCGTATTCCAACCGATTAAGTCGGTCGGTGTAGTAGGTGATGGTCGTCGTTATGCTTGGGTTATCGCGCTACGTGCGGTTGAGACGGTGGACTTTATGACTGCACGTTTTGCGCATCTACCGTTTGATTTGATTGAGACGGTATCGAACCGCATCATGAACGAAATCGCTGAAGTATCTCGCGTGACCTATGATGTGTCGAGCAAGCCACCGGCTACTATTGAGTGGGAATAAGGGTTTAGCTTAAGATTTTAGACTTTAGATAATAAGAAAGGCACTCCTGTTTGGGGTGCCTTTTTTTATTGTTTAAGCTTAAACATGATATTAAAATTCTAAATCGAAGATTTTCCTTGCTTCGAATACTAAATCTTCGTAATAGGAAATGGTCATATCGAGTTGTGCTTTAAGCCCTATATCCGAGACATCTTGCCCTTTATGATATAAGCTTGGAACATCAAGATAGACCTCAAATGCAGCATCTACATCTTCAAAAAAAATACGTCTTTCGCGTGCAGTATCTTTTTGTACTGCGATGAAAACACCTTCCCCTGAAATGATAAGACCAGGTGGAATCGTGCTTTTGTAACCATAGAGCTTCATGTTAGGTCGTAGAAATGGAGAAGAAATAGAATGCTTATCAGAGTTGTTCAAGTCATAAAAAAAACAGAGCATTGGGTCGGTTTTTATTTCCTGAAATTTCATATTCCACCAAGATTCTGCATCACTTCCAATTTTCTTACTAGACTGTCTAAGAGCCTCTTTAACTCCGTAAAGAGAGGAAAGTAAACCAAAGAAAAGTGCTCTATAGGCTGGATAGTTTGGTCGATTGTCAAACAGGTCTAGACTGACTCTAATATGCTGTGCTTCTTCTAATTTGACTCGAGCTTTAGCGAAACGACCAGTAAAATAGCCGAAAGACCATCCTTGGTCTTGAGCTTCATCAAAAGTAAGCGTCTTCATTCCATTTATAAGATAGGCCTGTCGTATCAAATATTTGTCGTTCCATGGTATAAGAGCTTTGCCATTAAATGGATTAATGATAGGTTCTGACCAATGTTCAGACTCGAGCTCTTTATCTATGAGTTCAATTAGAGCCCGTGCTTTGCATTCGTCATCTACGAGAATATAACGATTAATTTCCATTCATATCCTTGAATGCATAATTTTTTGATGATAAGTGATTATGTCTACAGAGACGATTTTATTCAGTTTTATAAACTTAAGTTTTATAAAACTATGGAGTTTTTTGTTCAGTAATAATTAACTAAGCCTTCAATAAAACCTTACCCTGTTTACCAGACTGCACCTTACCATCTACCGCTTTGACCACATCAGCCAAATCAAAGACCGCCTCAACCGGCAGTTTTAATTTCCCAGCAACAGCTCTCTCAATCAGCTCATTAACTAGACGCTGCTTATTAGCCACAGGCATTTCTTGGCTAATTTTACTGCCCCAAAATCCTTTCAACACGGCCTGTTTAAAGATCATATCGGTAGGATTAAGCTGCATTGGTTTGCCCGACATCGCGCCAAAGGTGGCAAAAGTACCGCCATGACCTAGTAGAGATAATAAGTCACCACTCGACTCACCGCCGACAGAATCTACCGCCGCGCTGATTGGCTCATCGCCGACCATTTCGCGTACTTGATCCTTCCAGTTATCATCCGAAGTATTGATATTATTTTTGAGGTCTAAGTCGGTGAGCTCTTTTAGCGACTCGGCACTGCGGACTAGGTTGATAGTTTTAATACCGCGCGCTGTCGCTAACATCGATAGCGATTTTCCCACCGCACCATTGGCCGCGTTATGGATGACCCATTGACCAGGCTGTAAATCTAGAAACTCAATTAGCATCAAAGCACTGAGTGGCATGGCAACCAATTGCGCGGCCATCTCATCTTCCAAGCTATCGGGTACCGGAAATACCATGCTGGCGGCAGCGGTAAAATATTCTGCCCAAGTGCCCTGCACACTAGCGCAAACTACCCGTTGACCCACTTTCAAATCTTTTACCTTATCGCCTACCGCATCGATCACCCCTACGGCTTCACTACCGCCTATCGCTGGCATTTCTGGCTTAAAGCCGTATTTCCCAGCCACGGTTAATAAGTCGTGGTTATGGATGGAGGCTAAGATAGTTTTAATGCGGACTTCATTAGCTTTGGGTTCGGGAGTAGGGCGGTCGCCTAAGCTAAGGACTTCAGTAGGTTTGCCAAAATGGTCATAGGTTGCGCTGCGCATAATTTATTCCTTGGTTTAATAGTTATTTAGCGTTATTTATTTAACATCAGTTATTTAACTTTATTTATATAACATAGCTCCAAGATAACAATTTGCTCTTAACACCCACAACGTGACTTTAGTTACCCGCTGTTATGACTTGTCTTTTTAGCTTTCGCTTTAGTATTTCCGGCAGATTTTCACTCGGTTTTAAGGCTAATCCTCAGTTAAGGGTTGTTCGGATCAATCACTTGATAATGATCATCCACCATCTCTGTGAGTAGTGGGTCACCCTGATTATTCACCCGAAACAGCCCGTATTCAGCAGCTTCATAGGCTTCGGCATGGCCTTCTTGAAAGAAGAAGGCATTGGTGGCAAATTTTATCTGTGCATTACGAGCACGATAATGCAGCGCTATTTCATTCGTAGCCAGAGGCCGACCCTCTGCACTATCTGCCAAACGGACAAACTGGCCTACGCCATGCGCATCTTTGGCGACGATGACTTTACCCTCAGTGTTATCCAAATAGAGGTCGTCAGATTGTGTGCCTAAAGCCGTAAGGATATCGTTCTCTAAGGCGAAGCTTAGCGCCATATAATCGCCTTGCATAAAACCGCGTGGATCAACGGGGGCTAACTCTAATAATACCGTCTCGCCAGTAGCTAAGTGCTGCTCGTATTTATAAATAGTAAAGGTCATTATGGCCAATACCAGAGCTAAGCCCAGTAGTGCAACGGCAACTTTTAATCCTCGTTTTTCTGTTTTAGGGGTAGGGGCGGGGCGGCCACCAGGCGCTCTAATCACTCGTGGTCGAGTGCCAGTAGGGCTGTCGAGTTTGACGTGGGCGGGTTGAATATCGTTACTCATGAGCGCTCCTCAAGGTTGAGTCGAGTAGGCAGTTTAGCCACAGCCTGACGGGGTGTGCTCACTGTGTCAAAGACTTTATGGATGAGTAACCAACGCAGCAATAGCAGACCGATAGCGACGGCGAGCATGGAGGCAGACTTGAGCAGTAGGCTGGTATCGAGTTGATAGTAGTACCAAAATATATAGCTGACCAAAGCAACAATTCCCAATACCATGAGCACGCGTTGGCTGTTTGCCATAGCAATGACGATGACCAAACTTGCGGCGAGTAGACCGGAAACGTAGACGGAAATAATGCCAAGGACAATAATGGCAAAGGCAGCTATTAACCCCGCTCGTGACTGCAGTTTAATACGATAGCGCGCTAGAATAAGGTAGGCGGCGTATAGGCTGGCGAGGACTAATAACCCTTGTGCTAACCAGTAATGATAGCGAAAGCTCGTCCCACGCTCGATGATATCTGGGACGTATTCTGCCGCGATAACATACACGGAGATGATTAGTAGCATGAACGCACTGGCATAAGTAACGGCGCGGCTAAGCTCGGTGATAAAGGGTCGCCACTTGCGAGAGATACCACTGAGCATGGCATAACGATGTAGCCCCAATGCTGCAGTGATTAGTGCCAATAAGCCTGCTGTAACTTCAGGCGCATGATAGTAGGTTAGTAAAAACACCAAGCAGCCCAACGCCACGAAGCTATTAAGCAATCGATGTAAAAAGTTTGGCATAAGCAGGGCTAAAACGGCCTGCATGAGTAAAATCATTCCGACGATGGTAGGCTCTGTTAGCTCTAAACCTAATAAGGCAGCTACGAAAAATCCTTGCCCGGCGATACTGCTGGCAAAGGCAAGACTGGTCAAAAAGGTATTGCCGCGCCGGCGACTGGCTAGCAATAAGGCGAATCCTGCAGCTATTAGTAGGGTGCCAATGATGAATTGAGTGGGGGTATCACGCAGAGCAGAGGACAGCAACAGCACAAAAAAGCCAATTAATAATAGGCCGGATAATAAGCCACTGACACCTAAGAATATCTGTAGGTACCAAGGGGTATCGTCGTGGTGGTTAGCTATAGACTCATCGGCGCTCAAGGTTTGCGAAACTAGCCCTACTTTCTGTAATTCGCAAACAATCTCGGTATGTCGAGTAGTCATAACACTCTCCGCGGCGTAGTGGTTTTCGCTAATTGGGCAGCGCGGCGTAACCAAACCACCGCTGCTGAGCTAAGTCCTAACAGTAGCAGTGCTAAAATGAGCAGGTTACCAGCATCCCAATCCGTCATGAGGGTCTCACTTAGCCAAACCATAATCACGATAATGGCGGAGCCGCACAGATACGTGAGCATTAATACATCAATCTGACGCTTATAAAACCGCCACCACATAAACGCTCCCCAAAGTGCCCAAAGCCCGAGACTCATTAGCAAAATACTCATATTATCCATTAGCGATGAATAGAGGACGGCCAATCGGGTCATAAAAAAGGCGCTGACTAAACCAACGAGATAGGTGCTCCAATGTTGCTGGATGGCGCTACTAGACGGTACGCTTGAGCTTGGGTTGGTATAAGCTTTATTAGTCAATGCGTTACTGGCATTAGCTTTATGACCCATAAAGCCTAACCATAAAATCAGTGCTATAAAGTTCACGATAGACAGCACAGCTAGATAGACGAAACTTTGATAAAAATAATCGATACCAAAAAAGGTGGTGACCGCAGTATAGAGCATGATACTGGCGTTGATTAACCCTAGCCATAACAGCCAAAGGGCGGGCAGGCGTGCAATGAATACCCAAGGGATGATTAATAAAGCCCAATTGGCAAATAGCTGCCAAGTGTCGGCGCCCGTCTGATAGACCTGCCCAAATAGTGCTAAGAGGCTGCCGGTGATAATACTGGCGACTAACAATAGCAGTTGTTGTACTAGCTTGTGTTTACGTTGATAAGCCAATAGCGCATAGCCGAGTATAGTAATGACTAACGCCCCTTCGACTAAAGCGAATTTGCCCAACTTGCCCATGTTGAGCCAGTTATAGGCGATAAAAAACACTAGCGCTAATGCCAAAGCTACTGATCCAATAACAAGCAGTGCCTTATCAAAAAAGGCCAGCCAACTGTGTCTGCTGGGATAGACTTCAAGATGATGGGCTGCGGCTCCAGCCTGCTCGGGTGGCAGCCTATCTTGGGCGATAAGGGTATCGATGGTACTCCGGGCTTGGGTCATAGACGCCTCTAAAGGTGCAAACGGTTTTATTGTTCATTTTTGAATGGTGTGTTTTAAATCATGCGTTTTGAACTATGTGTTTTAAAACATGCGCTCAGCTTTTGTTGTGCTTGTGGCTAAGATTACTCGTTAAATTAGGGTCATAAAAACGGATTATCGCACTACTGCTGTCTTTTATAATTAAGCCTGCTGCCGCTAATCTTTGAATTTATGCACGCCTTGCTGAGTAACAGGAAAAGTTAAATTAAATAACTTCCTGATTATTATAAGAAGATAGTACGACTAAGCGACCGTAAAGCCAACATTAAATGATTGTTAAATGAATGCGAGTAGTGCTAGCATACCTTGAATAGACTGAGAGATAAAAGGAATTAACTATGAATAAGAATGGAATATTGTCAGTAAAAACTTTAGCCATCGGTGCAGCCGTAGCGGCTATTTTGGCAGGCTCGGGTTGTGCCACGTCCTCCCTACTAGACGATGGTCCTTATAGCAGTACCACCTCTACTACCAAGCAAGTCTTAGTAGAAGATCAATTGGTTGCTTTTGGCCGCCCTGCGCAACCTTTGGCCAATATGCCGTCTACCAGTGCCGTTATCGTTGGCGAAAAACACAGCTATGTGTTGACCCAAGGTGGCACCGAAATGGTCAAGTTGTTGACTACTCTGACACCGCAAAATATCCAAGTCGATAATGACATGAGTTTTTATTCTGCGAATGACGGTTATTTTCAGGGCGAGATGAAGATGTCCTATGCCAAGCTCAAAGATGAGTTTAAACGTAGCGACTATCAGTTCTTTTTACAAAACGGCGGTACGGATTGTACTTCAGCGAGTGATACTCGCATCAATGCACAAAGATTCTGCTTTAAGGTGCCTATTAAAGGGGCAATCTATCCGCAAGTGAGCAATCTCAGTATGATTCAGTCTAAATATAAGGCGCTGAGTAAGCCTTATGCGGTGACTATTTATGGCCAAAGCAAAACTACCCAGACTCAACGTAGTGGTAGCAATGCCGCGCAGAAACTAGTGTTACTACCGTTTGCATTAGCCTTTGACGTAGTGACTTTACCTATTCAGTTGTTAGATGCTTTATAAACGCAGAGTCTATATATAGATCTAGCAGAAATTAGCATTAGCAAAGCCAATACCCTACATTCTACATTAAGGGTATTGGCTTTTTTATTGGTTAGCAGCAAGAGGTAGCTATTATCAGATAGGACTATTGTTTCACGTGAAACCTTATATATATTTTTTAGTATTATTAGTTAGTGCTATAGGTATAAATATTAAAAGTATAACTACCAATAACGATTACTACTTTATACACAGTAGTCATCCGCAATAATAACCAAAAAGTCAGTCGTCTTAAGCTTGATATTTAATTGATCAAATAAGGTTAGCAACTGGCCACGATGATGGGTTTGATGATTGAATAAGTCTTGCATTAATAAATAGAACGGCTCGGTTAAGGTCTTACTTTTACCGTTGCTCTCAACTTCCTGATAACTCAGCGTCACTTCATAATCTGCCTCAGTAGTATCCGCTACAAAATCACTAATCAATTGATCGAGGGCGTCCCGCGCTTCGGTAAAGTCTGTTAGCTCACGATAAAGCGTTTGGCGAATGCCTTTGGTCGCAGGGTAGTTGGCTAATGCACTCAACGAAGCAAAGCCATCGGGGTGTAAAGGATGTTGGTTTAATCGTGCTAGCAGCATCAAGTCTATGACCATGATATGGTTGAGCGTACCCAGTATCGATACAAACTCCGCTTTTCTATCTGCCCATAATTCCTCATGGGGAAGGGCGGCGATACTTTGGCAAATCTGCTGGTTCATTCGAAGGTTATAAAGCGCTAGCTTGCTAAATAAGGCTGGCATCATTTTGGGTTCTCCGCAGGGTTTTCGTTAATTACTCTCGTTAATGGCTATCGTCAATTAACATCAATCAATTTATCAAAAAAGCCATCAAAAACTATCTTCATAATTAATCCATAGCCCTTTCACTGCGACTTTATCTTGCCTGTCTTAACATTAGTATCAAACAAATCCTAGTTTATGCGCTAACTAATAGCTAACGCTAGGACTAAAATAAACTATAAGAGACAGGTTATGAGTGCAGTGTTGAGCAGAGAAAGTAAAATAGTGGCTATTGGCATCAGTGCCTTTATCTTATCAGCCATCTTACTTGAACTGCAGTATGCATTAGTGCTCGGTCCCTTCTTTGGTCCTGTTATGCAGATTGCTGTGCTATTTATCGGCTTGATACTCGCGTTGCTGCTCCCCTTTATTATGGGACGTAAGCACTACCATGCCTATCTGCCCATTGGGGCATTTATTATCAATATCGTGGTATTGGCTCTGGCGCCCAATAGTGAGGTTGGCCATCGCCTACACTATTGGATCAATAAAAATAATCTAAACGCTATTTATGTGCTGAGTCATGAGGCAAAGGTGTATGAGATAAGTGATATGCGTCGGTATCATAAGCTGCTCAATGACAAGCTGATTTCCAACGATGATAAGTACTTAGATAAGGCTGCACTAGAAAGGGCGTTTGGCTATGTGATTCAAAAAGACGGTTTAGACAGTGAGCAAGTAGCCGAGCTCCGGGATAGATTGGACCGTTCTAGTCTGATCTCGATGGGGCGCGAACAAGGCGACTTTGTTTTAACCATTGATGGGTTTTTGGACAATGAATATGGCTATGCTTACTCCAAGAATCGCACTATTGAGGTGGGCGATTATTTGATGCCCAAAGGACTGCCGATTATCAGGTTAATTAACTTAGAGGATGGTTGGTATTTTTACTATACAACTTAAAGACTATTAAACGACCTAAGGGCTATCGGTTAAATTGGGAGACAACGCATAACTTCTTCAGATAATTTACCCTCTTACCCCACTCATAGCCAAACGCTTAGCAGATCGCATCGGCCTTCAATGGCTTACCTTTATGAGTTTGCCTCATCTTGTGGCAGAATGTCATTTTCCTATTCCTGATTGGCATAAAAGCAAACTAGGACGACTATATTGATAACGCTATACTATACAAACAGTTATGAATATAGTGCGCCCTTAATTACAGACCTAATAGTGGTCTATTAATTGGGGCGTTTTAAGTCTAAAGGGTAGCAGAATGACGCAAGTGTTTAGTCTCAAAAAACTAAGAGGTCAGGTAGAAAAGTGTCCGCAGCGTTTGCCATTGTGGATGATAGCCATTGCATGGATTGGTGGCACCATAGCCACAGCGGCGTTGGCGTTAATAGAAGACTGGCAAGATGTGGTGATGATTGTGGGTTCTTTTGGTGCCAGTTGTCTATTGATATTTGCTTACCCTACCAGCCCTTTTGCCCAGCCACGTAACATCGTCGGTGGTCACTGTATTGCCACGATGACGGGCTTAATTTTTCTCTATGTATTTGGTCTGCATTGGTGGAGTATGGCAACGGCTGCGAGTACGGCAATTGCGTTAATGCTGTTATTTCGAGTTCCACATCCACCTGCTGCGTCCAACCCTCTAATTGTCATGCTAGCAGGTGCAAAATGGTCGTTTCTATTTACGCCAACCTTAACAGGTTCCGTAGCGTTGGTCATGGTAGCGTTGGTCTATAACAACGTCGGTATCGGCAGACAGTATCCCACTTATTGGTAGTAAAAATATTGAGAGTAAGTCTAAAGATTATCGGCTAAAAACTTATTCATGACTTAATAGTTTAATGCTTATAACAGAATGGAATATACTCATAATGACTTAGTGCTAGACCTTATAGTCTAAATCAGGATAATGACCCAGAATATTTTCTGGGTTTTTCTTTATATTTTTTAGGCGTTTAGGGTGTTTATATGGTGTTGTTATTATTGGTTGCTGT
>Ga0208015_1000835_pt1 | contig 13007 bp, 9 predicted proteins | sample 26BtaG_FD_184101 | JGI IMG/M metagenome (GOLD analysis project Ga0208015, IMG submission 184101) | Marine viral communities from Cariaco Basin, Caribbean Sea - 26B_WHOI_OMZ_CsCl (SPAdes) (version 2) | ecosystem: Environmental > Aquatic > Marine > Oceanic | place: Caribbean Sea: Cariaco Basin...
ATGCTTTAATACCTTTTCCAAGAACGGCTTCCAATTCTGATGCATCGGGAATTTCAGTACCTTCCAAACGTTCCTTTCCATCGCGAACCACGGCTCTGGCCAAGGGATGGTCGCTCAAGTTTTCAACGGCAACGGCTATCTTTAACAGTTCATTTTCTTCAATATTTCCCAGTGGTACTACTTCGGTAAGTTTGGGCTTGCCTTCGGTAAGCGTGCCCGTTTTATCAAAAGCCAAAGCGGTAATGACCCCTAAATCCTCAAGTGGTCGCCCACCTTTGATAAGTACACCGCCCCGTGCTGCCCGTGCCACACCGCTTAATACCGCACTTGGTGTTGAAATGGCGAGTGCACAGGGGCTGGCAGCTACCAATACTGCCATTGCACGGTAAAAACTGGCACTAAACGGTTCATCAATGACCAAAAAGGCAAAGAGTAGGATACTAACCAATATCAGTACGGATGGTACAAAATATTTTTCAAACTTGTCGGTCAACAGTTGGGTAGGGGATTTCTGGGTCTGTGCCTCGTTGACCAATTTGACCAGTCGGGACAGCGTAGAGTCTTTGGCTTCTTTGATTACCTTTATTTCCAGAGTATTATTACCGTTGATAGTTCCAGCAAAAACGCGGTTTTCGTCCTTGATATCATCGTCTGCTGAATAGTCCTTGCCCGTATCTTCCACAGGAATTTTGTCCACAGGTACACTTTCCCCTGTGATAGGTGCTTGGTTGACACTGCTTTTTCCTTTGACCACAACACCATCGGCAGATATTTTACTGTTGGGCTTGACCACAATGATATCACCTATAATTAATTTTTCAATCCCGACTTCTTCTGTCTTGCCATCTTTTTTGAGCAATGCCGTTTTTGGTGCCAAATCTGCCAGTGCCGCAATGGACTTTCGGGCCTTTTCCATTGCATAATGTTCAAGGGCGTGCCCCAAACTAAACAGGAACAGCAACAAGGCACCTTCTGCCCATTCGCCCAGAGCAGCGGCACCGATGGCGGCAACCAACATCAAGAAGTCGATTTCAAAACCACCTTTGGCCACGGTTTGTATGGCCTCTTTCGCCGTAAAGTACCCTCCAAAAAAGTAAGCACCGATGTATAGGGATAAGCTGACCCAATCCGGTATTGATGCTACGTAAGAAAGCCCGAACCCGATACCGAGAAGTGCCCCACAGATAATGGAAAAAATAAGCTCCGTATTTTTACCTAAAATCCCACCGTGGGCGTGCTCTTCTCCTTCCTCGTGGGTCTCGCCCTCCTTGTGCTCGTGGCCCTTTGTGGAAGTTTGCTCTTTAGTATCTTCCTTCTTTGAACGTTCCTGTTTTTTTTTGGATGCTTCGGTGTGATTATTTTCGTTTGAAGAACTTCGCTGAACCTGAAGGTCTTCCTTTTCAATTTGTTTGCTTATTTCATCAAAATTTGTTTGCTTTTTATCAAACTCAAGTCGTACCATTCCAGAGGCCGAAACGGAAGCCTCCAAAACCCCATTGATTGCCAAAAGGCTTTTCTCTATGGTGCGTGCGTGCCTTGTATGTCTGATTCCTTTAACCTCTATGAGCAAATGCCCGTATTTTTCGGTAATCTCGGCACCTGTCCGTTCTGCGAGAGATTGAATGCGGTCTATGGAAATAATATCGGGGTCATAATGAAAACAGAGCTGTGGCGTGGCATCTTCTTTTGTATCGGCAACGTGCACTTTTTCAATACCCTCTTTAGCCTGTAGTTCTTGAATAAGCCTTTCAACACAATTATCTTTTTCGTTTGGAACTTGCGGTAGGATAACTGGAATTTTTAGTTGTATTTTTTTCATTTTTTACTATTTTTTTTTATCCATTCTTTGGCATCGTCTTTTTCTTCTGGCTTATAAAATTTTATATGAGCTTCTGAAAAAGGAAGCAATGCCTCGGTAAATTGCTCCTGCCATTTAACGCTACCCACTAAGGCAACACGCTTTAAATGCGTTTCATTCGGAAGATTTAATTCAATTCCCTTCCAATATGCGTTTGCCGTCCAGCCTTCAAAATTATGCATTTCGATGTACCAAGAAACTTCCTGATATGCAGTTATATGTTCTGTTAAGACCGGTATCAAGTTTTCATAATCCTTGGCATCCAGCTTATTCTCTGCCACCATATATACAGTAGCCTCTTTTTTATAGATTGTTATCATTGCTCACTATTTATAAATGATAATTGAATTTAAAAACCAAACGTTTAATCCAGATTGTCGCTGCATTTTTCGCAGATACCCTTTACCACCAAGTTAATGTCCTCCGTGATATAGCCATCAGGTAAGTTGATATGGGGGATTTTATGCTCTGTTAAACAGACCGTTTCATTACATTTGTTGCAATGAAAGTGTAAATGAAGGTCGTTGCCGACCTCGCACTCACAATTTTCTTCGCAAAGGGCATATTTTATAACTCCCGTACCATCCTCGATTTGATGTACAATACCTTTTTCTTCAAACGTTTTTATAGTTCTAAACAGAGTGCTTCTTTCACTGACCTTAAAATCCTTTTCCAAATCGCCAAGACTGATGGCCACCTTTAATTCCGCCAAACGTTTATAAGTCATCAAGCGCATAGCCGTAGGTCGTATCCCTTTGCTTTCCAGTAGTTGGACTATTTTTTCCATTTGTACTAAAGTGTTTTATAGGTCGTACCGTTTTAAGGAATCTCCAGTCTTAATCTGAAAGGCGTCTTCAATATCCGACAAATAAATAATGCCGTCAGCAGGTTCTTCGGTTTTGGCGTTGGCTATAATTGTGTCAATAGCCGCTTGGGCTTCCTCATTTTGACAAACCAATTCCAGCTTGACCACAGGACTATTTGTCACGTAAAAATCCAGCGATGGTCTTGCTCCTTTAGCCTTAAATGCTCCCGTACCTTCTGCTTGTGAAAGGGTCATACTTTTAAATCCATTATCTGATAGTGCTTCAATGACTCTTTGGATTCGGTTCGGTTTTACAAATGCTTTTATTTCTTTCATAATATAAATTTTTAAACTTGTATTAATAGATTTTGAACCGAGCCTGTTTTCTAATTTTTAACTAACTAAATTAAGACGATAAACAAACCCGGAATCAAAACCTTTGATTATTATTGAATTAATGTCCGTGCTCCAGTTCGCCTTTAATCATTTCCGAAGACAGGTTATAAGCTCCTTTGATGACAACTTTGGCATCCTTTGAAACTTCGGCAGGAAGATTGACTTCAACAAAGCCTAAATCAGTAATACCGACCGTTACGGATATCATTTTAAATTTCATTTTGCCCGCTGCCATTTCTTCATCTTCATCCAAAATGAAAATGAATGATTGCTCGCCTTCTTTTATAATGGCAGCTTCGGGGACGGCAAAACCCTTTTTCTCGCCCTGCACTATTCGTCCTTGTACGTACATACCCGGCAATAGGTTTTTATCCTTGTTTTCAATATCTGCCAGAACTTCCAAGGCTTTTGGGTCGGTGTTGAAGGTTTTACCCACAGACCGAACGGTTGCTTTAAGCAGTTCACCTGGACGAGAGGCCGTTGAAAAATATATCTGTTGCCCTTTCTTGATTTGCTTTATGTCCTTCTCATATATTTTGAAGTTGACATAAATCTTTGAATTATCGCTTATTGAGAACATTTTGGATTGTTGCGCCACGTAATCGCCAAGGCTAATCATTACTTCATCCACATAGCCACTTATGGGTGTGGTAATGGGAACAGCGGAATATATTTGGCCTTCAGCTACTTTGTCAGGATTGATGCCCAACAGTCTCAATTGGGACCGCAAACCATTGACGCTGGATGTTGTGGAACGAAATTTTGACTGCGCCATCTGGAATTCCTTTCCAGAAGAAACACCATTATCATAAAGGGTCTGCTTACGTTCAAAGTCCTGTTTCAAAAAGACCAGTTCATCATTTTTTTCCTGATAATCTTGTTGCATTGCAATGATATCAGGGTGTTCTATATATGCCAACACCTGTCCTTTGCTTACGTTATCTCCGGGTATTACTTTTATGGAACTCACATTTCCACCAACAAACGGACTGATGTTCGCCTTGTCCTGTGGGAAAAGCTCCAACGTACCTGTTACTTTAATGTTGTTCCCTAAATTCCGTTCCTCCAAAGGTTTCATTTCCAAACCGATGGTTTCGGCCTGTTGTTTTGTAAGTTCGACAACGCCTTCTTCCTCGCCGTGCGCATCTTCTCCACCAGATTCGGTTTTTGATACGCCTTCAGCTTCGTTATGTCCAAGTTCAGATTTTTGGGCATCATTACAACTCATAAACATAAGTGTAAATAGTACGGTACTTGCTAATAGTATATTCTTCATTTTTATTTTTTTAATATTATAGATTGCCTAACTGATATTGTACCTCAATAGACTGCTGGTTATACTGATTGATGTATTGTAAATGGGTTTGTTTAATGCGGATGGCACTATTGAGAATGGTGATGTAATTGACATAATCTATTTCGCCCTCTTTAGAAGCCAGTTCCGCAGTGGTAATTTGTTCATCTGCCAAAAGCAATGCGCCTTCTTCGTAATACTGCAATATGTTTTTCGTTTTATCAAGTGATTTGAACAATTGCGACACCCTGCTTTCGGTTGTTACCTTTTGCTCCAAATATTGACTCTCTGCTACCATTACATCTGCCTTGGCTGCCTTGACTCTTGACTTCTGCGGAAAAAACCATAACGGAATACTAATACCTGCTTGATAGGTATTAAACCCTGAAACATCATCCACAACCTGCCTACCATACGATAAACTGAATTTTGGTAGGAATTGCGATTTTTCAACGCCCACATTTGCTTTACTTACTTCGGCATTCTGCCACGCATATTGCAACATTGGGTTATTGGCAACCGAAGTTGAGTCCAATGTTGCTATAAAATCCAATGGCTCGTAAGAACCATCTACCGTTTCAATGGATTCGTCCGTTCCCAAATATTGTTTTAAGGCACGTTTGGCAATTTCAATATCATCATAGGCTTGTTGCCTTAACACTTGAATCTGTTGAAATTCTGAAGAGGCTGCAATAAATTCCAACTTGCCTGTTTCTCCAGTGTCATACCGAAGTTGGGCAGCGGCCTTAAAATTGGCATAAGTACTGTCCAATTGATCAGCAAAACGCAACTGTGCCTTGTAATAATTAATTTGGTCATAGGCTTGCATCACATTGCGCACCAACTGTTGTTCACTGGCCACATAAAACTTTTCTCCCAAGGCAATGCGCTCTTTGTAAAACTTCGATTTTGAAAATCCTGAAAGCAAATCAATGTTGCCTTGTTGCACACCAACGGTTGTCTGAACGCCAGGAAGATTATTGCCATATTCTTCCTTGCCCGTGAAAACTTGAGTGCTACCAAGGTCAAAACTCGTTCCCTTTAGTGCCTTTTCCCGTTCAATAAATGCCTGACTTTCCTTAAGCGATGGATAATTCTGCTTTGCCATCGCAATAGCCTCATCTACGGTCAAGGTTTTTGGAATTGTGCCATCTGGACTGGTGTTTTGGGCAAAAGCAGTTCCCGAAGCCATCAAACCACCAACCATCAATAGTACGGTTACAATGTTCGTGGATTTGTTGATGTAGCTTACATCTCCACCAGTATTGTTTCGTTCCTTTCTCGATTCAAGCCAATAATAAAGAATAGGTATAACCACCAAGGTCAGAAATGTTGCCGTAAGCATTCCTCCAATGACTACTGTTGCCAAGGGGCGCTGTACTTCTGCACCACCAGAGGTGGAAACCGCCATGGGTATAAAACCCATAATTGTTGTAATGGCTGTTAATAAAATTGGACGTAAACGTTCATGTGTAGCTTCGTATATACGTTTTTTTATATCTGTCATTCCACTGTCTTTTAGTTCATTGAATTTGTTTATGAGTATGAGACCGTTTAATACGGCAACTCCGAAGAGTACGATAAACCCGACTCCAGCCGAAATACTGAAAGGCATTCCACGAATCAACAAAACGAAAACACCACCAATGGCCGCCAATGGCACTGCCATATAGATCATCAAGGCTTGTGTAAATGAATTCAAAGCAAAGTAAAGCAGAACAAATATTGTTAATAGAACGATTGGGACTACAATCATCAATCGGTCTGACGCTCGTTGCAGGTTTTCAAATGACCCTCCGTAAGTAACATAATAACCTGGAGGCAGTTTCACTTCCATTTCCAGTTTTTGCTGAATCTCCTCAACCATCGATTTTACATCGCGCCCGCGAACATTCACGCCCACGGAAGTTCGACGAGAAGTATTATCCCTTGAAATCTGCATTGGCCCGGGTTTATAGCTAATTTCCGCCACTTCCTTTAACGGTACTTGTGCACCGTTTGGCAGATCGATATAAAGATCTTTTAAGCTGTTGATATCTTGTCGATATTCTTCTGCCAAACGAATGACCACATCAAAGCGCTTCTCCCCTTCAAATATGACACCTGCCTTTTCTCCAGCAAATGCAGCACTTACGTAATCATTCAGTTTATTGACAGTAACACCGTATTGTGCCATTTTTGCACGGTTGTAAACCACGGTCATTTGGGGTAAACCACTTGTAGCCTCTACATTAAGGTCTGCTGCACCCGGAACTTTCCGTATTACCGCAGCGATTTCCTGTATCTTGTCTGCCAACACGTCCAAATCTTCTCCGTACAATTTGATTGCCACGTCCTCACGAACGCCAGTCAGCAATTCATTAAAACGAAGTTCTACAGGTTGGGTAAACACGAAATTTACGCCGGGAACTACTGAAATTTTTTCTTGGATCTTTTCTATGAGTTCTTCTTTACTGTCTGCAGATGTCCATTTACTCTTGTCCTTTTCAAGAATAATGTAACTATCTGCAATATCCATAGGCATTGGGTCTGTCGGTATTTCTGCCACACCAATTCTTGAAACTACCGTTTTTACTTCCGGAAATTCATTGATTAAATTCTGAAGTTTCTCTGAAGCTTCAATCGATTCTGTAAGACTGCTCCCCGGTTTTATCAATGCTTGAAAGGCAATATCGCCTTCATCAAATTTCGGGACAAATTCTGCTCCCATATTACTGAAAAGAAATCCTGCAATCAAGAATAGCGCAACCGCCCCTATAACGACTCCTGCTTTAAAACGAAGTGCAAAATTTAATATGGGAAGATAGGCACGATTCAAAGCACCCATAATTTTATTACTGATTCTATCAATCTTATTTTCAAATTTAGCAAACCAACTATTTTGGTTTTTGGCAGGTTTTAAAAATAATGACGACATCACCGGTACGTAGGTAAGACAAAGGATAATTGCCCCTAAAACGGCAAAACCAAATGTAAACGCCATTGGTCGGAACATTTTTCCTTCCACACCGGTCAAAAACAGAATAGGTGTAAAAACTATAAGAACAATTAATTGACCAAAAAAGGCAGAATTCATCATTTTACTTGAAGAGTCATAGGCGATTTCATCCATCTCGGATTGTCCTATGATAGCATTGGATTTTTTCATCCGTTGATGAATGTGAAAAACCGTTCCTTCCACGATAATCACCGCACCATCTACAATAATTCCGAAATCTATTGCTCCCAAGGACATTAAATTCGCCCAAATGCCAAATTGTTTCATCAAAATAAATGCAAATAATAAGCATAAGGGAATTATCGAAGCAGCTATCAATCCACCACGAAAGCTTCCCAAAAGGAGCACCAAAACGAATATCACGATAAGCGCCCCTTCAATTAGATTTGTTTTTACGGTACTTGTAGTTCTCTCAATAAGCTCGCTTTGGCTTAAAAACGTATCGATATACACGCCTTCAGGTAAAGATTTTTGAATTTCCGTTATACGCTTTTCAACATTGTCTATAACGGTGCTTGGACTTTCGCCTTTCAGCATTAATATTTGTCCACCTACAGTTTCGTGGCCATCCTGTGTAAAAGCGCCATAACGCACTTGACTGCCATATCCAACCTTTTCAGCCACATCTCGGATCAATACAGGATTACCATTTTGTGTAGAGACCACAGTATTTTCCAAATCTGAAATGCTACGCGCCAAGCCTTCGCCTCGTATAAAATTGGCCTGATGATTTTTTTCAATATAGGCACCTCCAGTGTTGGCATTATTAACCTTTAATGCTTCAAAGACCTGGCTCATAGTGAGACCAAAGCTTTTAAGTTTATCGGGATTAAGAGCTACTTCATATTGTTTTACATAACCACCAAAAGCATTTACTTCAACTACTCCGGGGACTAATGCCATTTGACGTTTTACAATCCAATCTTGGATGGTACGAAGCTCCATAGCATCGTATTTATCTTCATAGCCTTCTTTTACCTTTAGGGTGTATTGATAGATTTCGCCCAGACCTGTGGTTATAGGTGCCATGAACGGTGTTCCAAAGCCTTCGGGGATTTCTCCCTTTACTTCGGCTAACTTTTCTTGTACCAATTGCCGGGGAAGATAAGTCCCTGCTTCATCTTTAAAGACAATGGTTACTACGGACAGACCAAAACGAGAGACCGAACGCAGCTCGATTACATCGGGTAGGTTGGCCATTGCCAATTCTACTGGAAAGGTTACAAATTGCTCAATATCCTCCGTTCCCAAATTAGGGGCAGTTGTAATTACTTGAACTTGATTGTTGGTAATATCGGGTACGGAACCCAATTTTATAGTGGCCATAGACCAAATACCAGTACCTATAAGTACCACTATAAAGAGCCCAATAATAAATTTATTATTAATGGAAAATGAGATGATTTTATTAATCATAAATATGTATTAATTCAGTTGAAAACTTACGATGCGTATAGGTGCAACGTATTTATAAAGCAATGCTTACTTTGAGAAGCATCACGTTAGGATATAGCTATCCTTAAAAAAAGCTGAATTATACTCGCGGGGGTTGGAAGAGAGATTCCAGATATCTGGAATAGAAGTTAACTGTATATAAATTGAACGGCTCTTTATCTTCAAACTTTAGTCGATTGATTAGGGCCGAATTGTTGTTCTCAATCATTAACACTAAAGGGTGACAACATTGCTGATGGGAATGGATTGGTGTATTCTCCTTATCAGGGTTATGATGATGCCCTTCATTTTTTGCACCATTGTCAATGTAATCTTCGACTACGTATTCAAGGAAAGAGTCTCCATAAACTTTATGGTCTTGATAATGGGTAATAATGCTTGAAATTTCTTTAATTGGCCCACAAAAGTCCATATCAATGCTGATTCCCTGAAAAAAGAATAAAATAGACATTGATATGGAAAAGAATATTTTCATAAAGTTTGACAAAGATACAAATTAATCGATGCACAGGTTGTGCAAAAACTATGGTTGTTCTTTATTTACTAATTTTAGTTAACCTTAAATATAGATTTTGCCTCTCTATAAATCCGTTCAAAATTGAGCTTTAATTCATCGGTTGTAAAATGTTGATGAGGATTTGGTATTTCTCTTTTAATCGTTTGTAGTTTAAATTGAACTCTTTTATCTTTGCCATCAGCAAAAGTTATAAACTCGCCTTGTTTCAAACGGAAAAAAACATCTGCTCTACGTTTAGAAACTTCTTTTTCGCCTGTGGTAATTCTCGTATCAAAATTTAGATTGTGTCCACGATTTATACTTGTGGTTTCCTTACGAACAATCTCAAAGAAACGCTCATAATATTTTGCAGTATCTGGGTCATTAACTTTGCCGAAAAACTGATAGGAAAGATTGCTCAAAATAGCCTTACTCGCTTTGTCTCCATATAGCATATCATTCTGAATTTTATCCTGCATCACGTAAATTGTGGCAATATCATAGCTTCTTAAAGTTGCGGGAATGCGGTGCATATTAAGCAGCTTTATGGTTGGGGCTTCTTCCATCATTAAAAATGACGACTGTTGACCTCTCACGCTCATTTGCTTGATGACTGTGTGCATAATTGCAGCGATGATAGGCGAGTAAGCTGATTCATATTTGGGATGGTTCACGATGCAGATAACAGCAGGATTGTCCTTGCTGTTGATATTCAATGGTACTTCATCTTTTGACAAAGCCATAAACAACTGTTGTGAACCTATCTTTTTAAAGGCATTGGCCAATGTGCTTTTCACACCTGCCGTTTGTTTGTCAGAATCCATTCCGTTGATAAAAGCACTTGCCATACTTCGGGAAGTGATATTTGAGCTCACAAAAGTAACCAACTGTTTGGTAGTCATCGATTGAAAAATAGCAATCAAATGGGGCAGGGTGCAATATTGAGGATAGGACGTTTTTAGTTTCCAAATCATTCCACCCATCAAACCTTCAACAGCATCACTGAAGAATTTTGTGGTACTGTTTGTACTGGATTCGTTGAACTCCAAAAGATTTTCAATGAGTACCTTGGATAATTCATTCACACTTTCCTCATTGGGCAAATATCTTGGGGTAATTGGGTTTACACAATAATGGATTTGGTCAAAAGCTATGGTATAGAATTTAATATCCTTTTCTTTAAATAATGGGTAGGCAATTTCGGTAAGTTCAAAATCCTTGTAATCGTGTATGATACCACAAAATTGATGGGTACTAAAATGCTGTAAAAAATTATAGATAACACTTTCTGTTTTACCGCTTCCCGCAGAGCCAATAATCGATGCACCTCGCTTGATATTTTCGATTTGAAATTTTCCACGACGAAGTTTAAAGCGTACCTGATATTTCTTATCTCCGTTTTTGGGCTCTTCTTGATGAAGAAACACATATAAAACTGTACTGACAAACAATACCGGAACAACAATAAAAAGGATGATATGTGGTATTGACATACTCATATCCCAATAGAACCCGACTGTATTGCTCGGTCAATCCCTTTTTTAAACTTGTTGATTATCTTTAATGCCAACTGTACTTTGTTTGTTGGAATATTCATTATGGGTACACCAGATTTGGCAAGTATTTTATAGGCAGTTGCCTTTTCATTGGTTGGCAATCCCGAAAGAATTGAGAAATACAACTTTGGATTTTTCAGGAATGTTTTACGTGCCTTATAAGTTTCAACATAGTTTCGTTTGTATTGAAATAGAGTGTCAAACGTTTTTTCAGAAGCCTTAAAGAATTTGTCCCTATCAAAACCACGTTTTACAGGTTTGCCATTAAAAACGGTTTCCGAAGCTTTGTACTTGCTACCAGGGGACAAACTGTATTTATTGGACATATCCTTTCTGCTCACAATAATATGGATATGGCTTTGAGAGCCTTCTTTAGGCATCCCTCTAACAATGCGTTTTCCATCTTGTTGATGTGGTGCTTCTTTTTCCAATCGGGACATCGTTTGCTGTAATTTTTTGATGTTGCCTTCTAATTCGCCACTTTTAATTTTCCGGATATCGTTCTTAATTTGAAGTATCTTGGTGGCATAAGGTTGGTTCTCCTGAATTTTCCTATCCGTTCCCTTATACGTACGCTGATACTCAATTTTGGCATAGTATTTAATGTCATCTACAGTAACAGCTCGTCCGTTTATTTCCCGATTAAAAGATTTAGCGTACTCTTTCATCAATTCTCGGGTGTACTTTTTCAGTTCCTCGGAATGATTTTGCAATCGCTTCAATTCATAAGCACTCGGATTGACTGTAATGGAATAAAACTTTGGTTCGGTCTTTTTGAGTTTAGCCGTATTTCCGTCAATTTCTTTAATGACTTCCTTACCTGATATTTCTTCGCCATACTGATTGAAAAAATGTTCCATTTCATCAATGGATTTGTCATCGTTTTCTTTTTCGAGATAAGCGACAAAATCGGAAACGCTCTGTGCATAATTGCCATCTAATGTCTGTTTGGTTACTGTGATATACATTATAATTTTTGTTTAATGTTTTCAAATTCATCTTTGCTTAAATCCAGTTTTAAATAGCCACCTCCAAAACTGCTTTTAACATAAGTGGTCTTATCAATGATTTTTTCTAAATCATATTTTACGGAATGGAATTGTTGTTGAACTTCTTCGTACCGATTTCGATAATGATTCAGTTCCTCATTTTCTGTAATCAATTCCTGTTGTTCAAATTCAAATAATTCTTCTTGTGGTTCTTCCTCTTTTGGGTTTTCTTGGAAAAGCAATTCCAACATTGCATTGGTAGGCTTGGTCTGGTTTTTTTCAATATCTCTAATAATAGCTACAAGTGCATTGATTCGTTTTTTTAAGCTATTCTCTAAAGTCTTCATATTTGCACCCAAAGATTCATTTGGGGATAGCTCGTTCAAATCGAAAAAGTTCATCATTGCTTCCAACGTATCAGTATGTGAATGGGTAATTTCCTTGGAAAATTTCCGAAAGCGAGTTGCCACTTTAGGTTTAATACTAATGGCAGAAAAACTGTATTTCTTTTGATGATTTGAACTCATTTACTGTAAAAAATTGCCGTTTTATAGGGGTTTCAAAAGGATTTACTGTAAAACTTTGTTATTTCTCTATTTTATATAACCAGTAATTATTTGAATATCAAATAATTACAACTAAAAACCAATCGTTAACATCGCCTTGGCGTGTTACCCTCTTGCTTCTCAAATTCGTCCCGCAGGGACAAAATTTTTCAAACAACCTGACTGAAAAGTCAGTTGCTTTTTTTCGGAATAAAAAATTCCGATATGTTTAATTTTTGATGGGTATCATTATCGGCGAAAGTCAAATCAAAATGGGATAACGATACTTTAAATTGATACTGCTAACAGTCTTTTAAAGATATTCTATTTAGATATAATATTGAAATACAGATTGTTTCCAAATGGTTAGTTTTGATACCAAAAAATAGGATTTTTATAAAAAAGTAAATTTAAGACGTCGAGTTTTTGAATATTGGCTCTTGTAAATTTGAAAAAAGTAAAGCACAAAAAAAGACCTCTGAAAGTTCGAGGCCACTGAAAAAGTCCCCTTAAAAATATTGGGGTAAAAAGAGATAAAAAGGAGTGTAAACCGTAGTGTTTTCACTCCTTTTTTCGTATCTTTTTTACTGATTAACAAACACTTGGATATGTTAT
>Ga0208015_1000836_pt1 | contig 13004 bp, 10 predicted proteins | sample 26BtaG_FD_184101 | JGI IMG/M metagenome (GOLD analysis project Ga0208015, IMG submission 184101) | Marine viral communities from Cariaco Basin, Caribbean Sea - 26B_WHOI_OMZ_CsCl (SPAdes) (version 2) | ecosystem: Environmental > Aquatic > Marine > Oceanic | place: Caribbean Sea: Cariaco Basin...
TGAACAAGGTAAAGGCAAGACCTCTATTGGGATAGGTAAGATATTACCAGCAGCAATCCACGGCAAAATTGAAACCTTATTTTGTGAAAACCTAGAAGACATTTTTGGAACATATAAAGACGAGAACGATGTCATAACGGTTACCGAAGGGGAAGAAAACAACAATCATATTTCATTAATGAACATGGCTGCCATAAAAACCTTTTTAAAAGGTGGTGCCGTTTATTTATTGGATAAAGAAGAAATGCCTAACCCAAATTCAAGGGTAAATGCTTTATACAGGTATTAAGTTTGAAAAATCATGTTGTAATGAAATCAAGTTTTTTGATCTTATAAAGCAGATTAACGCGATCCTTCATTATAAAAACTATTAAAGTACAAGGGCTAATTTTTAAAATTGGCCCTTTTTTTTCGTCCTTTTTCAAAAAATTAAAAAGTAATTGGAGTCACTAAGTTTTTGAGCAGACCTATCACGCTATAGGCAGCCAGTGTACTCGATTTAGGATTGTCCTTTGACGGGGTTGTCTCAATAATAACCTCAACCTTTACTGTCTCTCCTGACAGTGCAATCTTATGCTTGTTGCTTTTTAAACCGGGAATACTATTAATGGACACTTTAGTGTTTTCAACGCCAGTTGTAGCCAAGGCAGTAGCTACCGCAACATTGACATTTTCCGGAAAATGTTCTATTGCTTCCAATGCATCGCCGCTAAATATTTCTTCTACATCTTCTTCAGAGAGTTTTCTACCGTTTAAAAATGGGGCTCCATTTAATGATTTTGGTGATTTTTCTGTAGTAACAGCAACATCAACATGCTCCATTGCCATTGATGCTCGTAACACATCAAAACCACCTACAGCCCCAGATGGGATATATAAACGACTTTTGTATTTACGCGCTATTGTTTGGACTTTATGGTAAAACTCTTTGTCAGCAAGAGCCCCTACGGACAGGGCAATTAGATCAATACCATTCGCAAGGATTTTAATGCCAATTTCTTTAAGTACGTCTGGAGACGCAGCCTCAATAATATAATCTGGTTTATCGTCAATTATTTCATCTAAGGTTTTATAAGCCTTCCCACCTATTTCATCGGATAATTTTATTGCATTTTCCAACTTACCGCTAAAGATACCTAAGATTTCAAAGTCCTCATTTAAATCCTTGGCAACGACCCTTGCAATAATGCTACCTAATGATCCACTGCCTATAATGGCTAATTTAAATCTTCTCACTTGACCTCCCATTTCTTTATAATTTTACAATTAATTTTATATTGCTAAGTATCGGTGACATAGTGATTATTGCAGGAATTACGAAGATCGAATTGAGGTTTTTAATTTTAAATGTACTTGGCAAGATTTTCTTTTTCTAATAACACCCAAATTTAAGCCGTAATCATGAAATTCACTTTAAGTCGAATTTTTTCCATATTCCGAGTTTAGGAATTTAATGGTTTCTCTACTCAACTTTTTAAGCTCATCGCGGTTAATATCAGAAAGTTTGTTTATATAAATACAAGATTTACCCTTTCTAAAGTTGCCTAAATCTTTCAATAAATATTCGTGCTCTTCTTTTCCTGTAAATACATATAAGGAAATGGCATTTTTTCGCGGTGAAAAACCAATTAGCGGCATGTCTCCTTCGTGTCCGCTTTCGTATCTATAATGATAAGAGCCAAAACCTATAATGGAAGGACCCCACATTTTAGGTTCAAATCCGGTGAGGTCTTGCATTATTTTAATCAATTCAAAGCTATCTTGCCGTTTTTGTTCTGAATTTGTAAATGATGCAATAAAATCTTCAACATTTTCAGTCGTTTCATGTGTTTTGTTTTTTGCCATTTTTATTTTTAGAAGTTTTTTATACGTTAAAGTCAATCCTCTAGAACACTAAATATGCGAAAAAAAATCCTATAATAAGCAGATGGAAGGTGTCGACTCAGGCATACTTATTTTGCCCCTGCTGATAGTTTTTCGAATTGCTTCTAAAAGCCAACTACATTTTATTTAATACAGTCCATAAAAATTATTGAGCCATTTCCTGCGATTCCTCATAGTTAGGTCCATACAAGGAAGGCACTTTATTTCCGGTAGCTCTTAAGTGTGAAATGAGCTCACCTCTGTGATGATACAAATGGTTGAATAAAAACCCTCTAATGACTTGGATTTTAGGCATAGCAGGAAATGCTAAATTTCCGTTCATGGTCATCGACCATTCATTCATATATTGAGATTCATCAGACTTCTCAATTGCAGCTCGGGCATCTTTTAAATTGGATTCAAATTTCCTTAAGATATTTGATGCCTTGCTGATGTCACCTTTATCGTATTTGTAATTGCTCATTTCAAAACGGTCTTTATTAAAAGTTACATCATACCAATTATACACCTGCGCAATGTGCGATGCTAATTCGGCAACAGACCAAAGATGCGGCTGTGGACGGTACTTTAACGCGCTATCTGGAATCATTGATAAAAGTGTTCTTGTGCTTTCGGCTTCATGTTCAAATTCCCCGATTAATGCTTGCTTGATCATGGTTTCCTATTTTTAAATTAGACTTAAAATTATCTGTGTTGGTCAATCAATATATTATTCCCGTCTGGATCTGTCAATGTAATGTATTCTGGCCCGGTGGTAGTTTCATCTGCTTCTTTGATTAATGTTATCCCATCAGTTTTTAATCTTTTCTGAATACTTCTTACATCGTCAAAATCCTCCAAATTTTGAGCGTCTCCATCCCAACCTGGATTGAAAGTGATAATATTATCCTGAAACATGCCTTGAAAAAGACCAATTACGGCATTTTCATTTTTAAGAACGATCCAGTTTTCATCCAAATTTCCAGCTTTGTAAGTAAAACCCAATTTTTCATAAAATTCTTTTGATTTATGAATGTCCTTTACCGATAAACTAATTGAAAATGCACCTAATTTCATATTTTTAATCGTTTTTTAATCGTATTTATAACTTTTTAAAGCAGACTTAATAATCACGCCTATTCATTTCATCATCCCGAAATGACAAATTCAAGCATATTAATTAGATCATCATAATGTCAAATCTGCATTTCAACATCTTCTGATTCTCTCTCACAGTTATAGTTGTCAGAAATATTTCTGAGGATCCAATTATTATAACTTTATTCTTCTGTATTAAAACTATTTTGTTCTTCCTATAACAAGCTTTTCATATTCTAGGTCATTAGGTTCCCATAACTCAATTTTATTCCCTTCATTGTCTAGAATATGCACGAATTTCCCATAATCAAAAGTCTCTATTTCATTCAAAATTGTCACACCATTTTGTTTCAACTGATCAAGAAGTTTTTCAATATGAACGACCCTATAATTGATCATAAATTCCTTCTTCGAAGGTTCAAAGTGTGTTGTATCACCCTTAAATGGGCTCCATTGCGTAAACCCTTTTTTTGATGGATCACCTCCTTGGTACCACTCAAAATTGGTTCCCCATTGATCGGTATCAAGACCTAAATTCTCTTTGTACCAATCCTTCATCCCATCAGGGTTTTCAGTTTTAAAGAAAACTCCTCCAACCCCGGTTACTCTGGGTTTTTCATCACTCATAAATTTATTTGTTTAAATCGTTTTACTTTCAAGCCCTAGAAAACATAATCTTCTGAAAAAAAATAGTGCTATCTTAAGATCTTTTCCATCTTACGACCTTTTGCCAATTCATCCACCAACTTGTCCAAATATCTCACTTGTTGCGTCAATGGCGTTTGAATTTCTTCAATGCGATAGCCACATATGACACCTTTAATGAGATGAGCATTTGGATTCAAATTAGCTTCCTGAAAAAAAGTTTCAAAAGTAGCCTTCTCAACAATGAGCTCTTGCAATTTATTTTCATCAAAACCGGTCAACCACTCAATCACTTGATGCAATTCATCTAATGTTCGATTTTTCTTTTCAATTTTTGTGATATAATGAGGATAAACTGAAGCAAAGGTCATTTTTGCCACTCTCTCATCGTGTTCTGGCGTCGTTTTCATCAATTCAGGATTTGATCGCTCTAATTTACTAATTTTCAGTTTTATTCTTCTATAATATACCTTGTTTCCAATTCATATCTGATTGCAGCGGGAGTTTATAGGGTCTCATTTTATTGATTTTCCTAACCTCGGTGTTTTGACATAAGATTTAATAAAACAGTTAATAAGCTTCACAATCAGCCAAATATCAACTCAATCCGAGAACTTCCGGGAATTAAATCCTCCGGTGAAAATTTAATAATCATATGAAATAAAAGTGTATTTATTTCTCTGGTTAAGCCTTGGATAATAGGCAAAGGAACAATGAAGTCATCATGGCAATTGGACTGAGCAGGGCTTTTACACCTCAATTTTCAATACCCATTGCCGCATAATAAGCAGCACCCATCATTGGCGTTTTATCATTCAACACTATTTTTACCGGAATGGATTTTAATAAAGTCTCCATACGACCGACCTCAATAAACGTTTTATAAAACTCCTTTTTATCAATCAGACTGAGAATTTTCGGCACGATTCCGCCACCAATATAAATACCGCCAGTAGATTTGTTCTTTAGAGCAAGTTGTGCCGATTCAATACTAAGGTATTTCACAAAAAGCTGAAGTGTTTTGACACAAACCGGGTCACTTTTTTCTTTGGCAGCAGCAGAAATCACAACTGCGGGATCTCCATCAAGAAATTGTTTGGTAAGCCAATCCGGTTCCTTTTCACCGCCATGCTTTCGTAAAAACTGATAGATATTATGAATGCCTTGTCCGGAAATCACTCTCTCCCAACTGACATGACCAAATTTTGCATTTAAAAATTTCCAAAGTTCAATATCTACTTGATCCCTGGGACTAAAACTGCAATGCCCACCTTCACTGGCATAGGGATGAAAATGTGAACCGTCCCAATACATGCCAGCTTCACCCAGCCCTGTGCCGGGAGAAATAATTGAAGCATTGCCTTTGCTTATCTTGCCTTCGGTAATAATTTCAAAATCAGATTCTTTAAGTCCTGCAAGTCCGTAGGCATTGGCATGAAGATCATTTATGAGCATGATGCGCTTGATATTCAGATCGGATTCTAATTTTTTTGCATCTATTTCCCATGCAAAGTTGACGCCTCTAACCTTATCTCCATCCACTACACCAGCTACACCCAGACAGGCACAATCAATTATATAGGTCTCTTCACCTCGAAATTTACGGATGGACTCCACAAAAGAAGCGTGATCTTTGGTCGCATAACGTTGTTTTTTGACTGAAATCAATTTGCCTTTTTCAATTTTGAAAAGTGCCAGATCAGTTTTGGAACCTCCAACGTCAGCCGCCAGGACAATTCCCGAATCTGGCAGGTTTTTCTTCTTTGAAGGATAGGCCATTGGTATGTTGGCATCGGGAATATCGGGCAAGGAAATTGATTTCAATTTTTCCATAATTGATCAAGATTTGATTTGTGACTGTAAAATACTCTTATTATTAGAATCCACCAATCTACCTCCAATAAACTATAAGCACAATCTGAAATTACCGTTGTTTTCTTCAGTTTTGCCAAAGAAAAGAAACCAACCGATTTGACAGAATTAAATCCTTCATCTTGCTAATAAACCCATTCGTTGTTTTAATTTTATTCGAGACCAATAATTTCAGCTAACTTTTAGTTTTTGATCTTTTGGTCTTTTCCAAATATGCGTTTAACTTTCCCTACTTATCGTAAGACTTTGATAATTCAATTTCCATTGTCAGGCTAAAGAATGTTATGGCTGTTGTTTTTCATCAGCTGCTTTTAAAGAATCATATAGTATTTGCTGGATTTGTGTACGGGTGTTTAGTTGATACAAACGATGATTCTCACGGGTGGGTGTCACACGATTGGATAGGAAAATATACAATAAATCGGCCTCTGGATCCATCCAAACCATAGTCCCTGTAAATCCTGTGTGGCCAAAGCTCAGGTCGCTAGCATCGGGTGCAGTATTATTCACTATTCCATTCTTATCGGGACGACGCTTGTCAAAACCCAAACCTCTCTTATTATCTGAATCAGGAAATTGGGTTTTAGTAAAATTTCTCAGAGTTTCCTCTTCAATATATCTTTTCCCACCATATTCTCCCATATTGAGGTACATCTGCATCAATTTGGCAAGATCATTGGCATTTGCAAATAGTCCTGCGTGGCCGGAAACCCCGCCAAGCATGATTGCTGCTTCATCATGAACCGTCCCGTGAATAGGAATATGGCGGAAATAATAATCGTTTTCGGTAGGGACAATTTCTTTTAACATAAACTTATTCAATGGATTGTAAGTAATTGTAGTTGCGCCCAAAGGTTGGTAAAAATTGCTTTGTAGATAGTCTTCAAAATCCTCTTCAACCATACTTTCAACAACGCGCGGTGATAAAATGAAAAAGAAATCGGAATAGACATAGGCCTTCTTTTCCAACAAAGGGGTTTTTCTTATCTCCTTTACGATTTTATCAGAATAGTTACGGTGCAGGAACATATTTTCAGTAATCTTTATCGGGTATCTGGCAGAAGAATCTTTTTTCACGGTCCACCATTTAAAACCACCGTTTTTGCGGTACATGTCTTGGTAAAAAGGAATCCACGGTCGGAAACGTGCTTGATGGGTCAGTATATCACGAAACGTAATATCTGCTTTGTTGCTGTGCTTGAATTTTGGCAAATAATCGGCTAAAGTACCATTCAAATCGAACCTTCCTTCGTCATATAACTTCATTAAGGCTGCCATGGCAGAAGAAATTTTTGTGACTGACGCCAAATCGTATAAGTCGTCCTTTTTCACCTTTATAGTATCGCTGTAACTTTGAAGTCCGTAGGCTTTATAAAACACAACTTTTTGGTCTTTCGCCACCAAAACCTGTCCGCCGGGAATGGCTTTTATTTGCATGGCTTGCTGCATTAAAGAATCAATTCCGCCAATCAAAATCCGGGAATCCATCCCAGCGGCTTCGGGAATGGTGTAACTGAAACGTAGGCCGCCCTCAATATCCAAGCCATCTCCTGATTGAAATTTCTCCCCAATACTCACCGGTAATTTCCCGTTGGCTCCTATCCCACCGAAAATAAGCTGTGCGGTCAGCTCCTGAGTGTTTTTGCTGTCTTGATAGGCCACTATAAGTCCGGAAGTCTTTTCAATATTTTCGATATCATTCAGGACATAAGGATTTTTGAAAAAAGCGAACACTGTATTTTCCTTCTCGGTTAGTTCGCTGATAAATTCTTGGACCGAAGTTGAAAGCTCTAGTCTATTGCGAGGAAATTTACTCGTATCATGAATTCCCGTGATGATATAATCAAAATCATTAAGTTTTTTCTTCAATTCTAAAACCTGCTCAGGAGTGGCCTTAAGTGGTAATTGGAAATCTTCCATCTCGGTGTATAGTTTTAAACTCTTCTGAAATGGAGTTTCACTTTCAGCCCCAATCGAAACAGATGCAAACTTCACCAAATCCAATTGGCGAAAAGGAAGCAAATTGGTGTCATTTTTGAGTACTGTGAGAGACGCAGCAGTCAACATTCGGTTTAACAATCTGGCTTCGGGTGTATTTAACTCGGTCACAATATTTTTGGACGTGATGGGCTTATACTTATCTAATCCTACCCATTGCTTTACTGCCAATACTTTTCTGACTCTTCGATCTATTTCTTCCTGAGTAATCAATCCTTGTTTTATGGCCCTTTTGATCTCTGAAATAGCCTTAGGAACATTTTCAGTGAATTCCAAAAGATCATTTCCTGCAAGAATAGCGTCCTTATCCACAATTCCAGGTGAATGCGTATTGGTAATGGCTTTCATGTTCATGGCATCGGTGACTATCAAGCCTTCAAAACTCATTTTATTTTTAAGCAAATCGGTTATAATTGGCTTGGATAATGTGGAAGGAATACCAGTGGAATCAAGCGCAGGAATATTCAAATGTGCTACCATAATACCGCCGATTCCCGCTTCAATTACTTTTCTAAATGGAAATAATTCGAGGGTATCCAATCGTTCTATTGAATGATTGATCTGTGGTAAGGCATAATGCGAGTCTGTGTCCGTATCGCCGTGCCCTGGAAAATGCTTGGCCGTGGTCATTACAGAATTATCCTGCATCCCTTTCATATATGCCACCGATTTTTCCGCCACATTGTACTTATCTTCTCCAAAAGAACGGAAATTGATTACTGGATTTTTCGGATTGTTGTTGACATCCACCACCGGTGCAAAATTAACATGTAAACCCGTCCGTTTTATCTGCCGGGCAACCTCAGTGCCCATTTCATAAATAAGTGCATTATCCTTAATGGCGCCCAAAGCCATCTGGAATGGATAACTTATGGTGCTGTCCAATCGCATTCCCAAACCCCATTCGGCATCAATGGCCCCCAATAGTGGAACTTTTGAGGTGTTTTGGTATTCATTCATCAGCCTGACCTGAGTTTCTGGATCACCCTGAAAGAAAATAAGTCCGCCAATGTTCTGTTCTTTTATCAGCTTTAAGATTTCTTGTTTATGATCATCACCCCTATTGGAATAGGCCGCCACCATAATGAGTTGCGCAATGCGTTCGTCGGGAGAGAGACTTTTCATTATGGAATCTACCCACGGACTGTTTTCATATTTCAAAAACGGTGGTTTTTCAATAGCGTTTTGTTGAGCCATAAGCACCTTTCCGGATATGAGAAGCATCAAAAAGAAGATTATGGTAGTCGATTTTTTAGTCATTTTAGGTCATTTTACTTTTATAGAAATTATCCCTCAAGGATTTTCATTTTTAGAGTTCACCAATGCGAATTAAACTTTGATATAAATTTTTCGTTTGTCCATCCAATAGCCCATCAACCACATCAGCAGCACAAAACTAATGGCAAATAGCAGCGAGGCATTATAATCTGTGAGCCAACTGAGGTACAATCTCTGATATAACCAGGTTTTCATGCCTATTCCATCAAATCTGACAATGTTCATCACCATCACAATAATACCCGACATGGCAAAAATAAACAATGGGTTTTTACCAAAAACCTCCATGGAATACGTCCATTTTCTAAAAGACAAAACTTCTATGATCCAAATTAGACCGCTAATGATAATCAAATCCCATCCTGTGGAAAAAACCACAAAAGAGCTTGTCCAAATGCCTTTATTAATAGGAAAAACCACATCCCAAAGCAAGCCTATCAAAAGTAGAATCAGCCCCGCAACCCCAAGCTTCCAAACGGTGGCCAAGGTGTTTCCAGATTTCTGAATAAATTTTCCAGCCACATAGCCAGCTATCACATTAACAATGGCCGGGATCGTACTGAGCAAGCCTTCGGGATCAAAAGGAAAACCGTGGCCCTTCCATAAATTTTCTGGAGAAAAGACAAGAAGATCAAATTTTAAAGCCGCATTTCCCTTCAAACTGTATGGGGCTGACGGATCGCCAAAATAATACATGATTGCCCAATATAATAGAAGTAAAGCAATACTTAGAATGATACTGATATTTAATTTTAAATAGCGCAACATAAGTGAGGCAAAAAAATAACACAACGCGATACGCTGTAAAACACCCATGATCCGCATTTGAGAAAGATCTTTCAAAACCAGCTCGCCCTCAGACCATTGCACGAAAGGAAAAGCACTCAGAAATAATCCTATGGCAAAAATGAGAAGTGTCCTTTTGATTACTTTACCCCAAAAAACGGCATCTGTTTGCTTTTCAAATTTCTTCATACTAAAACTCATGGCATTTCCTACTACAAAGAGGAAAGTAGGGAAAACAAGATCAGTAACCGTAAACCCATGCCATTCTGCATGTTTAAAAGGCGCATAAATACTTCCCCAGCTTCCAGGATTATTTACCAAGACCATCAGCGCAATGGTAAGTCCGCGCAAAACATCAAGTGAAAGATAACGTGGTTTTTCAAAAAGAGTAGTTGGATTTGCTGTTTTTGGCTTATTTGCAGGAAGGTCTGTGCTCATTTTATGTTGGCTCTCGCTATTTTAGTTTTAAGATGGAATAAATTGCGCATCAAAATAGAAAATTTTCGGATAGAAATCATCTTTTAGGCTTTACTTTTTTGGACAGTTGAAGATTTGATGAACTCTATACCATATTCACTAAACATCAAATCCTTGTATTCCCATTTTGTTAAGCATTCATAGAATAAAAGTGTGCCATAGCTCTTATTGGAGTGTCCTGATGCAGACGAATGTATTAATTTAAAAATCGCTGCCCAATAACACCAACACCCTCATTATCAATGATCAGTACATTCGTTAAATTTCAATCTGAATTTTCGATAAAAACACCTTTATATTTAGTACTTTACAGCTAGAAATAAACGGATCAATAAAAATTCACATGAGTGCTATGTAAATGCTTAATATATAGCTGTGAGCCTAATAAAACTCTGTTATGCGTACTAACTTCTATATCATATCAACTGCTTCACTTTTGATAACCCTTGCCTTATCCATTTTTTTAAGTCCTAATTGGTATGTGCTATTTGCCATCGTACTTGTCCTAACTATTCTGGGATATTATGATGCGATTCAAACACGACATACTATTATGCGAAACTATCCCGTAGTAGGGAGGCTCCGCTATTTGTTGGAAGATTTACGACCTAAAATGTATCAATATTTTATTGAATCGGATATTGATGGCCGTCCTTTTAATCGCGTCGATCGCTCCACGGTGTATCAAAGGGCAAAAGGTGTACGAGACACTATTCCTTTTGGAACCCAGCTGGACCTCTATGCGGAGGGCTACGAATGGATTTGTCATTCCATCGCACCAAAGCCTTTTGAGTCATTGGATCACGATCCTCGATTTATAATCGGGAACAAGGATTGTAAACACCCCTATTCAGCCAGTATTTTAAATATTTCAGCCATGAGTTTTGGTGCCCTTAGTGCTAACGCCATTGAAGCTTTAAATGCTGGTGCCAAGATTGGGAATTTCGCCCATAATACCGGAGAAGGAGGCCTGAGCGATTATCATTTAAAACATGGAGGAGATTTAATTTGGCAAATTGGCACAGCTTATTTTGGATGCCGAGATGAGGAGGGGAAATTCAATCCAGAATTATTTGCTGAAAAGGCGAAGCACCCCAATGTAAAGATGATTGAACTCAAAATTTCTCAAGGTGCCAAACCAGGACATGGCGGTATTTTACCGGCCGAGAAAAACTCAGAGGAAATTGCTCGAATCCGACACATTACGCCACATACCAGAGTCAACTCTCCACCCTATCACTCCGCATTTAATTCACCCATTGAAATGGTGGAGTTTATTCAAAAACTTAGAGATCTTTCTGGCGGAAAACCAGTGGGATTTAAGTTGTGTATTGGTTATAAAAGTGAGTTTATATCCATTTGTCAATCCATGTTGGATCTTGATATCTATCCTGATTATATTGCTGTAGATGGTGGCGAAGGAGGCACCGGTGCTGCACCACCGGAATTCAGTAATTATGTTGGTGCCCCATTGATTGACGGTCTCGATTTTGTCCATAATATTCTGAATGGATTGGACATACGGAAACATATCAAACTCATTGCCTCGGGCAAGATTACTTCTGCATTTCATGTGGCTAGAGCAATTGCTTTGGGCGCTGACGGATGCTATCAGGCTCGCGCCATGAAAATGGCCTTGGGCTGTATTCAAGCCTTGCTCTGCAACACCAATAAATGCCCTACCGGAATCACCACTCAGGATCCAAAACTGACCATTGGCTTGGTGCCTGAAGACAAGAAGGTACGTGTGGCAAATTATCACGAAAAAACAATAAAAAACTTTGTTGAACTTTTGGGCGCAACCGGCTTGGATGAAGCCAAAAACTTAACGCGTTCCCATATTTATCGTCGTGTTTCACTAAATGCTATGATCACTTATGAAGAGCTTTTCCCGTCCATAAAAGTAGGATCCATGCTTGACCCAGAACTTATTCCAGCGAAATATAAATCGGATTTTGCCCAGGCCAACAAAAATCGCTGGGGCATCCATCCCATTGCAGTTTAAAATGGATTATTGCTGGTTTATCCACCAACGCCAATTGAGTCTTATTGAGTTCAACCTGATAAAAATATTCTGAAATCGGTTTGAGCTCGATAAGATCTAACTCTTATTCATTTTTCTTGGCCTCTTTCCGCTCCTGCCGTTCCTTTATCTTAAAATAACCGCGGAAAAAGAAATTGTGCTGCAAGGCTTCCATATTTTCATTTAGCTTTTCTGATGCCTCTTTTATTTGAATCATGGTAGAATCTATATCCCTGACGAAATTTTCATCTTGAGTAATATAATTTACGGCTCCTTTACCTGATTTTAATTCGTTTAAATAGTTATCCAGATTTTTTGTGACCACATTAATATCCTCGCTTGACTTTTCGAGATTGGCAATGACGCTCCTAATTTGAGTCGCTGCAGCAGTATCGCTCAAAATTACGGCAGCGGCACTTTCGTCATAATTAATTTTTGAAATTATCTTGTTAATATTGTCAATAGCCAGGCCGGTACCTTCTGAAGTTTTTCTAAGTTCAACCATCGATTGACGAATATTTTGAGCTAAGATAGTGTCGTTGATCAATGCTCCCAAAGTACCTTTGCCCTCCAAGATTTGATTGGTTATTTTCAATAAATCAGTAGTCAATAAAGCGGCATTTTCATTCGTGGTGTTCAAGGTTGAAAGCATATCATCCGCTCCAATTTTACTGTAAGACTGAATAGTATCTCCAGAGACAACCCCTAGAGCTTGTCGGAGTTTTCCTGGGATGATATTAACGACCATACTCCCTACCAAACCGTCCGAACCAATTGAGGCGACGGCATCTTTTTTAATATAATTTGCCGTTTTCTCTTCTACTGACATTTGGATTATAATCTTGCCAACTTCGGTCATTTCAATTTTACTGACCGTTCCAACATTGATACCAGAATAGCGCACATTATTGCCTATTTGCAGTCCATTCACATTACCAAAAACAGCATATATCTGAATGTTTTT
>Ga0208015_1000838_pt1 | contig 12961 bp, 6 predicted proteins | sample 26BtaG_FD_184101 | JGI IMG/M metagenome (GOLD analysis project Ga0208015, IMG submission 184101) | Marine viral communities from Cariaco Basin, Caribbean Sea - 26B_WHOI_OMZ_CsCl (SPAdes) (version 2) | ecosystem: Environmental > Aquatic > Marine > Oceanic | place: Caribbean Sea: Cariaco Basin...
CTGATCTAAATCCTATTGAGAAGAAATGGGCTGAGGTAAAAAAGCTTAGGCAAGGCTGGGGTGAGAATAATCTAAATCATTTATTCAGCAATGTTTGCTGTTACAACTTTAAATTGGATTGATTATAACACACCGATATTTTACGGTGACTAGTTTTTCGTCATGAGTCTATGTAAATATCCCTCAAATAACTCCGAACACATGGGCTTTCTAAATTTTTTCATCTTCGCTTATGCTCTGTTCTAGAGGCAATGTTGGGAATTGAGTCGGAAGGACTAATAATAGTATTTAGTTTTACACGATCCTTTAATTTTTTTTGTGCTACAAAAGCAAAAGATTTACCTGTTCGCTCAGCTTCCAGCTGTATTTGATATATCTCTTCGCCAGAAATTGGATTATCTCTTGCATCTATCATCGTCGAAAAATGATAAGTAGCTTCTTCTTCATTATCTGAACGACACGTATGCTCAAGTATATCGTCAAAATCGACACTTACAGCATCTTGCATGCCTGAGCCAATGGCCCCAAAATCATGTTTAAACCAGTCGCTTTGTTCCATAGTATTTTTTAATACGAATAGATCTTGATCAGTGAACGGGATATGAAAGTCGTTGAAGTTAATGAATTGCCTACCATCAATTCTCATTTGAAAATGATAATGAGGATAGTCAATTGAAGTTCCTACGTGTCCTTCAAAATCATTCTTAGAACAGTCAAACGTCCATTCAATGTTTTTCCACTTAACTGTATATGACAGAATCTTCCTATCTGACTTCTCTTCTTCAAGATCATTAATATTCGAAACTAAACGTTCTTGATTTGCGCACCATCTAATAAATGCAGCAATACTCCCATAGCCGTATTTTTCGTAGATTTTTGGGAAGTCTTTTTTCTTAAACTTGCATTGCCGTAGTAACCAATGTAGACATGGATCATCTTTGCTTATAGTTTTGAAGGGCTTATTACATAAATAGCAAATATCCTTTTTATAACCAACCTCAAATGCCTGCGCTTGCCTTCGATGCTCTTCATCATTCAAACGATTTATCTCTTCTATTTTCTCAGAAGACATCTTTTCAAAAACGTTTCTATATTTTTCAGTATCATGCTTCATAAGACTTACCTTTGATATTTAATTATATACTGTCAAATCATTACTCGTCTCATTCAGTACTTCGATCAGTGATGTGAGTTTATTACTAGTAATGTTATATCCAAAGCGATACACTTCCTGAGAAAGCAACTCTTGTTGTTTCCACGTGATAATATCTTGATCAATACCATCCACTTTTTCAAGCAGTGCATATAATGAGACCTTTTCAGATATGGAGTTGGTGGATAACAATAGGCGTTTGATTATCGATTTCAATTCCTTATCATCTCTAGCTCTTTGTAAAAGAAGTGGATAAAAGAACTTATGGCTATAAAGAGCTTCGTTATAATTATCAAATAAGGCCTCTAAAAATCTTAGGATATTATTCGCATCTCCAAACATAAATCTAATGGTATACGCCAGATCAGCAGTTACTCGTGTCTGATTTTTATATAAATCATTGACGATATCTTTTAGCAATTGATGGCTAGGCCAGCCATGACATAAAGCCATTACTCTACCTGGATTTTCATGAACGCTTTGTATTTTACTTACTAAGTTATACACCTCTTGATCATCATTAAATAATTCTCCAAGCAACTTTCCGCATTTGAGAGCAGTTACTTCATCTTTATTATCAATATTTTTGATAAGTATTTGTTTTAGATCACTAGGTTCAGACGATGTTCTAATCAAGAAATCAATCAGATCAATATTACTGATATCTTTTACCTTGTTGATATAGTTAATAATATGAGGTGTGCTAGGTGAGTCTTTATCTGAATACTTTGCTATGAATCCCCATTGATTCTGGTCCTGATCTTCTTTATTACCAAACATTGAGATCCTGTTTAAATCGTTATTTAAAACGTTGATAATATAGTCAAAATTCTCAATCAGTAACTTAACGATAATACTACTATGACCATGATGATCGAATAACTCAATTTTAGGACTTGCTAACCTATCTTCTATAGCTTTATCAGCATAATATTCGCTAGGGTCTTCTAGTGTAAAATATTCCTCTAGCTTGCCTAGTTTTAAATAACCGCTAAAAGCAATCTGCCTTTGTACTTCATAGTCTTCCCCTGAATAAAAAATTAGACTATTGCATCTTTCTAGAATAGCATTGGGAGCAGTTTCTTTTAAATGGTCAAAATTAGCAAGGGCTGATGCCATCCTGATTTGTAGGTTCTGCTCATCCATAAAAAGACTTAATTGTTCGATCACTTGTATATTATTCAAGAAGTATCTATGATTCAACTCTTCTATGAGTTTTAACCTAAGATTATCTGCTATAGGTAGCGAGGTAGAAATCACCTCCTCAAACTCTTGCATCATATCTGGATAATAATGAATAATAAGAGCAGGAACCTTAAATATATTGTTTTTTGCTAATAGCTTGATTTGTTCATGCTCATGAAAATTATTTATTAAAACATATAGGGTTTCATAATAGTTTTCCCATTTTTTATCTAGCAGGGGCAACTCATTCTCTACAAATCCATCAAGAAGATTTTGCTCGAAATAGTCTTTGTCTAGCTCGAGAAGTGCAGGCAAAGCTCTACTACGTTGACGTAATGCTCGATTAAACAAAATATTCTCTGCTATTCTAACACCTTCACCCTTTTCATCTAAAAATACATTACTGATGTAGCCAGCTGAATAATCTCTACCTTTATTATCGCTTTGAAAATAAGCTTTTAGCTCTTCTCTCACTTTTTCATCATCTGACCAACCAGATGTCAATGCCATAAGTTGCCAATGTGAGAAGCTTGATTCGGTTAATTGTTTAAGAAGATGATGCTTGTTTTCTTCTGTTCTTCCTATTAAGCAGGCGTAGGCTATCCACATCTCCCGATGCCCGCCTATTTTTTTTAGCCAATCCTCAATAATAGGAATAAGTCTTACATTGTCTTTAAAGTTTTCTGCTAAAGCTTTCCAGCCTTTAGGATTATGCATATGTGAAAAAGGGTATTTTTCGTTCTTCAGTTCATAAATTATTTTGTCAATAACTTCTTCTTTATGGTTGAAACATTTAAATAATATAATCCATGCATGCTCATGTCTAATGACTGAATCAGATATATGCTCATCAACGGATTGTATTAAGTATTGGTAAAGCATCTCACTATTGTACCAACCTGCTATCAATGTCTGCACTACTTCACTATGCAGGTTATAGCTGATATTTTTTTGTTTAATTATTAGCTCCTCCAAATCCTTATCGGTATGAATACCTAAGTGAATTTTTAACTTAGTAACAAACAAAGCTATTTCAGGATGTTCTGAACGATCATACCGCCTAACTATATCCTTTTTAGTTTTTCCATCCAATTCATCAGAAATCAGACTATTTATGAGATAACCAATGATTCCAGGTTTATAGCAACTATACAAAAGCGTTAAAACCTTATTAGACAACCACTTGTCAGTAATAAGTCGTACAACCTGTTTTGAGGCTTCTAGTTTTTGATATTCATTACCATTAATAAGAGACTTGACCATGAACTGTCTTATACTATGGGTGAGTTCATCCTCGGATAAATACTCTAGTGCTTGCAGACGCTGATCGCTAAAGCTATATCTATTTGGGAAATACTTGAATAAATACGCCAGAACTTTTTCATTAACTCTAGGGTTATAAAGAGCACTTAGCAGTACGTTCCATAAAGCTTCTTTTTTACTAGGATGCGTTTCGTACTCAAAATCCTTAACTAATTCTTTAAAATAACGATCTGTAATTGCTATAGGTGCATTATTTAGCGTTAGCCCTAAGGAATAGGTGAGTAATTTAGTATAACCACCAAGCCCTTTACTCTTTTGCTCTACAATAGAGATATAATCTTCAAAATCTTGGCTTTTACGCATTTTTATCAACCCAAAAAAGAAGAGAATTACTTGATTCCATTGTGGGTCATGAGCGTATTTTTCAAGCATTTCTTCAATAAGAGGTGGATAAGAGTCTATTAAAAACTTAGCTGTCATAAACTCTTGAAATTGACGATGTATAAATGCAACCTCATCAGGAGATTTTTCAACGAGAATACCGATATGATTGGCACCAATATTTAAAATATCTTGACTAGCCTTTCTGGCTTTAGCCTTCTCATAGCCCATATCCTTCTGTAAAAAATCTTTAATAATGTCACAAGCATCCTCTTTTAAGATGATGCCATCATGGTAGTCTTGATGAACATGCTTTGCCAAAACTGTATAGATCTCGATTATATCGAAGTCGTATTCGCTCTCATCATAGATATTAGCCGATGTCCGTCTTCTTTCAGGATGATCTGTGATTAAGTATGCGGTAATTTTACTTAGGAGTTCTATTTTATTTTTTGGTAAGGTAGTTCTGCCAAATCTATGAGAAACTAAGATGCTAAGTAACAATGGATTACTTGATAATTGCAACAAATCCTTAGATTGCTGTAATTCTAATAAGAACTGATTAGTTTCAGTTTCGACGAGGCTTATATCATTCCTTCCTTGTTCCTCTATCCATTTTTGATACCAATAGCTTATAAACTTCTTCTGTTGAACAATTGAGAACTCTGCTATGGTTTGAACTTTGAGTCCTTGGAAGGAGTTCTTTTGTACTCGATATCCATAGGGTCTACTTGAATAGACTATAGTTGTCTTTTGAATAGCAGATTGTATTTCAATTTTAGAAATTGCTAGTTTTGCTACTTTTGCGTTTGTCCATTCATCAACACCATCTACGACTAGTAGAAGCCTTTCATCATTTAATGCGTCATTCATTAGCTCAAAAAGTGCTTCTTGCCCAATGCTTCTAAGCCATAACCTTAGCAACTCAGCTAGATTTAAATCTTCGTTCTCATTCAGTTTTTTAGTAATAAATGCAAAAGGTAGCCAAACAGGTAGTAAGCCACCCCACTGCTTGGCAGTATTCAATAGCTTTGGCTCTTCGGTCAGTAAGTCTAAAATTAAATAGCGTAATAAAGTGCTTTTCCCCGAACCTGGTTCACCTAATATCATTAACCTATCAGATGTCGCCAAATTATTATCTAGGTTTAACCTAACTTCACTTTCATACTCTACAAATGATAAGCCTTTTGGTTCTACTTGTTGACTATCTTTATCGCGGAACTCACTAGTCTCACGCTTTGGTTTTTCGACATCTTTAATTCGGTGATATTGTTGAGTGGTTCTTTTTTCAATAAAATCAGGCACGATAAACCTATCTTGAATGTTTATAGTATGATTGCCAAACTTACTTGCCGGTATACTCGGGTCATACTTTTGAAAAATAGTAGCGTATACGTTAAAGAGCTGCTTTCTATAGTTGGCGATTTGGACTGCGTCTAACCTCCTCTCCTTACTGATATTACTTAGGAAGTCTTCTCCATTGAACGCTTTAACCCATCCCCTTCCGAAGAAATCATACACAATTTGCGGATGCTCTTTCAAAATAGAGGATATCTGTATCTTATCCCATTTGATAAAAGCAATACCATGCGCACTAAGATCGTTCTTCAATTTTAGGAACTTGTCTTGTACTTGAGTCTTCTCAAGTGTACAACTTGTACAGAAGATAAACTCATTGCTTTTAGAAAACCACTTCCCTCCTTGAAAAACCTTTACTGCTTCCTCAAGTTCACTCTCAGTAATAGTTTGGTATCGTTTACATTGATAAGATGCATACTTAGCACCTTTATAACCAAAAATATCAATTCCATGTTGCTTCTGGCCTTTAATACCATATACTTCACAGTTGCTTTTTCCGTGATCTGCTTGAGCTAACCTTAGGCATAATCTCTCAAAATCTTCCCACTTCAACTGATCAATTGGCAAAACATCTATTTTATTTTTTATAGGTGGATTGACTCTGGAGCTTGAAGGGGTATAAAGATATGAAGGGTTGAGTGTCATGCTTTAGTTCCATCTAAGTGTTTTCTAGGGTTTCAGTATGATTAACAGCTAATCTACTATAATTATGCGTTAGTTCCTAGTAACGACAAATATGTAAAAAAACTTTGGAAAATAAAGACAGACCTTGTCTTAAAAAATAAGCTCTGTTGTAGATAAGGATTTAACTCTTAGATATAGTTATAAACTTGATCAAACTAAAAATAGCTTTTTTGAAGCAAGCTTGATTGCAGTTAAACATCAGTCTGTTTTGCTCCTTGACCTGTTCAAGTTACAATAGAGTTCGCATTCAAGGAAATCATTTAGAGGTAGGCAACATCGCTAGATACAGATATTTAAGGCTAATAGTTGTAGAGTATCCCCTCTTATAAGAATAGTTCAGTGTTTTACAGTAAAAATTTGATTTTAGTCTGCCATTTTTTAGCCTACTACATTTTATCCATACCTGCTTTATTGAGAGAATCTATTAATGAGTGACGTTTTATCACTGTCCCAGTTAGAACAATACCTATCCAAAGCGGCTTGGATCTTAAAAGGTCCCGTCGATGCTTCAGATTTCAAAGTCTATATTTTCCCCCTTCTATTTTTCAAACGTATCTCCGACGTTTATGACGAAGAGTACCAACAAGCCTTAGCAGAGTCTGACGGTGATATCGAATATGCCTCTATGCCAGAAATGCACCGATTTGAAATCCCACAAGGCTGCCACTGGAACGACGTACGCGAAACCACCACGAATGTAGGTCAAGCCATAGAGCAAGCCTTACGCGGCATTGAGCACGCCAATCAAGATTTCTTGTACGGTATCTTTGGTGATGCTCAATGGAGTAACAAAAACAAGCTACCAGATAAGCTATTGATCGACCTTATTGAGCATTTCTCGCAGTATCGTTTAGGCCATGAAAATGCCAATCCAGATATGCTAGGTAATGCCTATGAGTATCTAATCAAGCACTTTGCCGACTTGACCAATAAAAAAGCAGGTGAGTTTTATACCCCGAGATCGGTCGTACATTTGCTAGGTCTCATTCTTGATCCGCACGAAGGTGAGTCTGTCTATGATCCGGCTTGTGGGACCGGAGGTATGCTACTCGAGTGTGTCGATAACCTGAAACATAACAATGAAGACTTCCGTACGCTCAAGCTCTATGGCCAAGAAAGAAATCTAACCTCTAGTGCGATCGCACGTATGAATATGTTTTTGCACGGTATAGAGGACTTTGAGATCGTCCGTGGTGATACTCTGCGCGAGCCGGCCTTCTTTCAAGCAGATGGACTGAAGACCTTTGACTGTGTTATCGCCAACCCACCGTTCTCACTCAAAGATTGGGGCGCAGATAATTGGGCTAATGACCCCTATGGACGCAATATCGCCGGCGTGCCACCTAAAGGTAATGGCGACATGGCTTGGGTACAGCACATGGTTAGATCCATGAACAATACAGGTCGTATGACCGTGGTATTGCCTCATGGTGCCCTATTTCGTAAGGGTGCCGAGGGTAAAATTCGTCAAGCCTTGCTAGAACAAGATATTCTAGAAGCCGTCATAGGCTTAGGTCCTAATGTATTCTATGGAACACAGTTAGCCGCATGTGTCATGGTCTTTAAACAAAACAAAGATGCAGATAAAAAAGGCAAGGTGCTGTTTATTGATGCTTCTGAACAAATACGGGTGGGCCGTGCCCAAAACCACTTAGAGCCCGAGCATGTTCAGCAAATATATGAGTGGTATAGCGACTATCAAGATGTTGAGAACTACGCCAAGGTAGCCAGTTTTGAAGACTTAAAAGAAAATGACTTTAATCTCAATATTCCGCTCTATGTCGAGAAGATTATAGAGGACAACCTGCCCAGTGTAGAAGAAGCGATGGCGGACTTAAAACAAGCATGGCAAGCCAGCCTGGAAGCGGAAAAAGAATTTAAAACAGTATTGGAGAAATTTTTATAATGGCCTATCAAATCCCCATTACAATAAAAAGTGCCCTAGATAATATAAGAAAGCGTCATTACGTTTTGCCATCAATCCAGCGTGAATTTGTCTGGAGCACAAATCAAATTGAGACTCTGTTTGATTCTTTAATGCGCGATTACCCTATTAGCACATTCTTATTTTGGAAGGTTGATAAGAATAAAATTAACGAATTTCAGTTTTATGAGTTTCTCAATAAGTACCATCAGAAAAAGTGTCGGCATAACCGTAAGGCTGAACTAAGCAACGATGAGGACGTAATAGCGCTACTGGACGGCCAGCAAAGAATGACATCATTATGTATTGGCTTAACCGGAAGTTACGCAAAAAAAATGCCTTATTACCGTAAGAGCAGTGCGCACGCCTACCCAGAGAAAAAACTCTACCTCAACTTGTTAAAACCATCAGATGAATTGGAAAAAGAATACGAATTTAAGTTTCTGACAGAAAAAGAGGCAGAACCAACAGAAGGATACTTCTGGTTTCAATGCAGTGAGATACTCAATATTACTGATATGAGTAAAACATCAATGTATCTCATGAAAAACAAACTTATGGACACATCGGTCTATACAGAGCAGCAATCAGAATTCGCCATTAATACTCTAAATGGTTTTTTTAACGTTATTCATCAAAAAGGCACCATCAGTTACTACCAAGAAGAAAGTGAAGAACTAGACAAAGTGTTGCAAATTTTTATTCGTATCAATAGCGGTGGTACTAAGCTCAGTTATTCAGACTTATTGTTATCGATAGCAACCGCACAATGGAAGGAAAAAGATGCGCGTGAGGTTATTCACGAGTATGTTGATGAAATAAACAATATAGGTGATGGATTTAGTTTCAATAAAGATTTCGTACTTAAGTCATGCTTAGTTATGGCAGATTTCAAAGATGTAAAGTTTAAGGTCGATAACTTCAATCGTGAGAATATGGCGACCATTGAAAGAAACTGGGATAAAACATCATTAGCTATGCGTTCAGCTATTGAACTGGTTGCTAAGTTTGGTTACAACAAAGACAACTTAACTGCTAATAATGCATTAATACCAATAGCTTATTTTATTTATAAAAACAACTTCGAAAATACCATCTTACATCATGCAGATAGAGAGCAAGATAGAAAAAGCCTCAATGAATGGTTATCGCGAGTGCTGTTAAAAGGGACGTTTGGTGGAACGCCAGATTCGGTATACCCCAAAATGCGTGATCTTATAAGTGCCAATATTGGTAAGTTTCCGTTGGCAGAGATTATTAATAATTACAAAGGCAGTCGCAAATCAATTACATTCTCTGAAGATGATATAGATAGCCTGTTAGATTCTCGCTACGGCAAAGCTAAGACCTATAGCGTATTATCATTGTTGTATGCAGGCTTAAATAATAATTATAAGTATCACCAAGATCATATTCACCCTCAAGCATTTTTTAAGAAGAAAGCATTGCGTGCTAAAGGCTACGATGAAAATAAAGTAGATGCGTATATCTCTCAGCGAGATATCCTGCCAAACTTGCAGTTATTGCAAGCTACTCAAAATATTGAAAAGCGTGATAAGCCTTTTGAACAATGGCTCTCTGTAATTTTTCCAGAGCAAAGCGATCGAAATGCATTTTTAATTCAAAATCATATTAGCACCAACCAATCTTTAGAGTTTGATGACTTTTTGTCTTTCACTGCCAAGCGTCGGCAAGACTTAAAAAACCGGCTGGCAATAATATTAAATGTGACTTTAAAGGAACAAGAAGGAACTACTAGCGCGGAGGCGAATGCTAAATAATGAACCAAGAACTTGACCAAAAATCCTTAGAAAAATACCTCTGGGGCGCAGCCACTACCCTGCGCGGCACCATTGATGCTGGCGACTATAAGCAGTATATCTTCCCTTTACTATTCTTTAAGCGTATATCTGATGTGTACGATGAAGAGTTTGAGAGAGCACTAGCTGAGTCAGACGGAGATATGGAATACGCTGCCTTTGCTGAAAACCACCATTTCCAAATTCCAGAAGGTGCGCGCTGGCAAGACGTTCGTGAAACTACGGTCAATATCGGTCAAGCATTGCAAAGCGCTATGCGTGCTATTGAGCAAGCCAATCCTGATACCTTACAGGGTATCTTTGGGGATGCCAGCTGGACTAACAAAGATCGCTTGTCCGATGCCATGCTGACCAACCTTATTGAACATTACTCGCAGCACACGCTCAATCTCGCCACTGTCCCTGACGATAAACTGGGTAACGCTTATGAGTACCTGATTAAAGAGTTTGCCGATGATAGTGGCCATACGGCGGCTGAGTTTTATACCAATCGTACGGTAGTCAAGCTGATGACTATGATCATGGACCCACAGCCAGGCGAATCGGTTTACGATCCAACTTGTGGCTCTGGTGGTTTATTACTTAACTGTGCGCTGCATTTAAAAGATGAAGGCAAAGAGTACCGCACGCTAAAACTTTACGGCCAAGAGATTAATCTGTTGACCTCTGCCATTGCGCGCATGAATATGTTTATGCATGGCATAGAAGAGTTTGAGATTGTGCGTGGCGATACCTTAGCCAATCCAGGCTTAATAGAAAATGGTGAACTGAAAAAGTTCAACGTGATTTTGGCTAACCCACCCTACTCGATTAAGTCATGGGATAGACAGTTTTTTGAAAACGATCCTTATGGTAGAAATCTCTGGGGTACACCACCGCAAGGCTGTGCGGATTATGCATTCCAACAGCACATTCAAAAGAGTCTCGATTTAGGTAATGGCCGCTCTATTTCTTTATGGCCGCACGGCATTCTATTTCGTGATGCTGAAATGCAGATGCGCCGCAAAATGATCGAAGAAGATTTGGTGGAGTGTGTGATCGGTCTGGGGCCTAACTTGTTCTATAACTCGCCAATGGAAGCTTGCCTGCTAATTACTAAGACTAAAAAAGAGAAAAGCAAACAAGGCAAAATACTTATAATAAATGCGGTCAAAGAAGTATCCCACGAACGAACATCTACTTTTTTAAGTGATGAAAATATTAATCGTATATTTAAAACCTATGCTGATTTTGAGAATGAAGAAGGTTTCTCGGAGATTATTAGTATTTCTGATGCTTTAAATAACGAAGCAAGCTTAAACATGGCTTTGTACGTAAGTAATGTAGATCATTCACAAGAAAAGTTAGATATTGAAAAGGCTCTAGAAAATTTAGATTCTGCAAGTAAGAATCTAGCTGCAAATATGAATGTTATTTTTAAGGAGCTGATATGAGTATCATTTCTTCAAATGTCGATTTAAACAAGCTTAATAAATCTGGTTGGAAAAAATATCGATTTGATGAGATTGCTCAAAATATTTCAGAGCGCGTCGATCCTAATAATACCGATTTAGAAGTATATATTGGTCTAGAGCATTTAGATTCTGAATCATTATATATTAGACGTTTTGGCACACCTGACGATGTAAATGGTACGAAATTGAAGTTTTATAAAGATGATATAATTTTTGGCCGTCGTAGAGCCTATCTACGCAAAGCTGGAATAGCTCCATGTGATGGCTTTTGTTCAGCTCACGCATTAGTGCTTAGGGCTAACCCAGAAGTAATTGAACCTGAACTCTTTCCTTTCTTTATGCACTCTGACTTATTTATGAACCGGGCTGTAGACATTTCAGTTGGATCACTTTCCCCAACAATAAATTGGGGAACTCTGAAGGTACAAGAGTTTTTGCTTCCGCCAAAGTCTTTGCAATCTCAGCTTATATCTATTTTTACGAGTTTGGAAAATCGATTAGTATCTGAAAACAATCTACAAGACAAGCTTAATATTTATGCGAAATCGAAATATAAAAACATTCTTTTGGGTCGAAATATTTCCAAAAAGCTAACAAAGCGAAAAAACATTGAAGCATTTTCCGAGTCATGGAAGCTCGTGCCAATCTCTGAAATGTTCGAAAAAATAAGCTCAAAGAACAAAGGTATAATATCTACTAATGTGCTAACAATCTCAGCAAAACATGGACTTATTGACCAAGAAACTTACTTTAATAAGAAAGTTTCAAGTAAGGACCTATCGAATTATTTCTTGTTACAAAAAGGAGATTTTGCCTATAACAAGAGCTATTCAGAAGGATATCCAGCTGGAGCAATAAAAGAACTTGAAAAATATGAGTGTGGAGTCGTTTCCCCTTTATATATTTGCATGAGACCAATTTGTTCTGATTACTTAGCTAACTACTATAAATACTTTTTTGAATTAGGGTTTCTGAATCAGCAATTGCTTGCAGTAGCTAAAGAAGGTGCTCGAAATCATGGGTTATTAAATGTGGGTATATCAGATTTTTTTAGTTTAAAAATACCTGTACCCACATCAGAAGAAGCTTTAGAAATGATGAAGGTAATAGAGATAGTGGAGAGTTCAATTAATTCAAACCTGATTAAGCTTGGAGCTATCAAGGATCTTCAAAAAAGCCTAAATGCTAAGGTATTTTAGATATGAGCTTCACTGAATTAAATAGCGTAGAGCACTACATCATCAAGCAAATGAGTGGTGTCAACTTAAATGCTTCTCATGAGAGCAACCAAGTTAATGAGTCCCGAAGTCAGTATGGTGCCCAATGGCAGTTCCAATCAGCTGAACAGCTTGGTCGTAGTGTGAATGAAGTATTGGTTGAATCGCAAGTAAAAGCAGCTTTGTTGCGCTTAAACCCTGAGATTCAAGCAAACCCTGTATTGGCTGATGAAGTTATTCATGCCCTGCGCGCTATTCTAATTTCGGTGAACCAAGTTGGCTTAGTCAAAGCCAACGAAGAGTTTTTCCAATGGTTAACGGGCGAAAAAACTATGCCTTTTGGTGAGAATAATCACCATGTGTCTATTCGCCTAATTGACTTTGAAAACTTAGATAATAACCAGTACGTTATTACTAACCAATTTCGTATTCATTATAGAGAAACCAAAATCCCCGACATCGTTATGATGATTAACGGTATTCCTGTCGTCGTCGGTGAAGCCAAAACCCCTATTCGCCCC
>Ga0208015_1000844_pt1 | contig 12819 bp, 7 predicted proteins | sample 26BtaG_FD_184101 | JGI IMG/M metagenome (GOLD analysis project Ga0208015, IMG submission 184101) | Marine viral communities from Cariaco Basin, Caribbean Sea - 26B_WHOI_OMZ_CsCl (SPAdes) (version 2) | ecosystem: Environmental > Aquatic > Marine > Oceanic | place: Caribbean Sea: Cariaco Basin...
ATAAAGATACTTTGATGCAAGATATCTTTGGCAGCGAGCTGGATGACAGTCGCAATGCTTATTTAGCTTGTTGTGGTCGTCACGTCCGTAATGGGAAGGGCGATAAAGTTGCTTTAGTGCATGAAGATACTAATGGTAAAGTCACTAGTCTGACCTTTAATGAGTTGGCTGAGCAAAGCGCTCAAGTGGCCAATCTACTCAAATCTTACGGCGTAAAAGCAGGCGATAGAGTCGCTACTATGCTGTCGCGTACTCCTGAGCTATTGACCGTGGTGTTAGCGACATGGCGTCTAGGCGCGATTTATCAGCCTTTATTTACCGCTTTTGGCGTAGAGTCTATCGAGTATCGCTTAGAAAAAGCACAGACCAAAGTGGTCTTTACCAACCCTGACAACCGTCATAAATTCGAAGAAGTACAAACCCCAACTAAGATGGTTTTGGTGACCACCGACGCTGAGCGTAATAAAGGTGAGGGCGACTCACAGAATAAGTGGGGTGACGATGACTATCATGACCTAGTGGCGCAGCAATCTACAGAGTGTGAGCCAGTCTTGTTATCGGAAGATGATGCTTTCTTGCAGATGTTTACCTCAGGTACCGTGGGTAAGTCAAAAGGGGTGAGCGTGCCGTTATCTGCGCTGCCTGCTTTCTATCTGTATATGCGTTTTGCTATCGGTCTACAAGAAGAAGATACCTATTGGAATATGGCGGATCCTGGCTGGGCTTATGGCTTGTATTACGCGATCACCGGTCCGTTACTGTTGGGCTCAACGACCTATTTTAATGAAGCCGGTTTTGATGCTCAAAACGTCTTTGATTTCCTAGTGCGTCATAAAATCACCAACTTAGCCTCATCACCGACTGCTTTCCGGATGATGAAGTCGAGCGGTCTTTTTGAGGGTAATAGCGAGCAGCTGTTCTTACGAGTAGCCAACTCGGCAGGCGAGACCTTAAATACTGAAGTGGTCGGTTGGGTCACTGACAATTTGGGTTGCCGCGTTTGCGATCAATATGGGCAGACTGAGACCGGGATGACTTGTTGTGTGCACCATTCTTTAAGCCATGAAGCGCCTACTGGTTCGATGGGCATGCCACTACCAGGCCACACTTTAGCCATTTTAGATGATGATATGAACGAAGTGGCAGATGGCGAACAAGGCCAGTTGGCTATCGTAGTCAGTCAGTCGCCGACCTTCTATTTTAATGGCTACAGTTGGAATGAAAAAGATGCCTTCCACGGAGATTACTACCTAACGGGTGATGTGGTAGAACGCCACAGCGATGGCACTTATTGGTATGCAGGCCGTGATGACGATATCATTACTACCGCCGGCTATCGTGTAGGGCCGACCGATGTGGAAAACTGTGTGATGGAGCATGCAGCTGTGGCAGAGTCTGCGGCGGTTGGCGTGCCAGATGAGGTACGCGGCCATGTTATTAAGTCATTTGTGGTATTAAAGCCCGGTTATGAAGGTAGTGATGAGCTGGCGCAAGAGATTAAAACCCTAGTGCATAAGCGCTTATCGGCGCATGCTTATCCACGTTACGTTGAATTTATTGATGCCTTGCCAAAGACCCCTAGTGGCAAAACGCAGCGCTTCTTATTGCGTCAGGCATAAATACTGCGATTGAGCGTATTCAGCGTAATGAGTTGACGAGCAAGTCTACTTTCTGGACTAGGTTTACCTGCAGATTGGGTTTACCATCGTACATTGAGTATGACAGGATGTAGCTGCTTAGACCCTATAGGTTTAATGACAGCTAAGCTTGCTAATTAGATTTTTATTATTAACAACTTAAGTATTAAGAAAAAGGACACCGTATGCAGATTCAAGGAAAGACGTTTTTAGTGACGGGCGGCGCGTCAGGATTGGGTGAAGCTTCTACACGTGAGTTAGTAGCAGCAGGCGCGAACGTAATCATCGCTGATTTAAATAGTGAAAAAGGCGAAGCACTGGCGAATGAGTTGGGCGATAGTGTGCGCTTTTCTCGCTGTGACGTGACCAGTGGTGATGATGTACAAACTGCCGTAGCCTTAGCTGAGTCAGAATTTGGCGGCATCCATGGGTCAGTCAACTGTGCCGGTATTGCTGTCGTGCAGAAGTTACTAGACCGTGATAACAACCCTGCTGACCTGGATCAATTTAGCAAAGGCGTCAACATTAACCTAGTGGGCACGTTTAACGTAGCGCGTCTGGTTGCTGCTAGCATTGCTAAACGGGTCGCTGCGAATGGTGGTCCGGCTAATGAAGATCAAGGCGTTATTATTAATACCGCTTCAGTCGCAGCTTATGATGGTCAAGTGGGTCAGGGCAGCTATGCTTCGTCAAAGGCAGGCGTGGTTGGTCTAAACTTGCCACTAGCGCGTGAGTTAACGCGTCACGGTATCCGAGTGATGACTATCGCACCGGGTATCTTTAATACGCCAATGATGGAAAGCTTACCGGAAAAAGCTCGCGGGCAATTAGAAACGGCGGTGCCTTATCCAAAACGTCTGGGCGCGCCAAAAGAGTTTGGTGAGTTAGTCTGCCATATTGCTAGCAACGGCTACCTAAATGGCGAAGTTATCCGTCTTGATGGCGCTATTCGTATGACCTAATAGCGTTATTGGTTGCTTTGTTTTATAGGGTTAATGCTTATAAAGTAGACCGCAACCTTAACGTCAGTAGGCAAAAGCACTTTACTTCGGTAAGGTGCTTTTTTATTGGGGCGAGGTTTATTTCCATAAAAACTCCATTGGTTTTACGTCATATCTACATAACGGTTTGCGATGCTAAGAGTAAATAATCTGCAGAGTAGAGGGCTATGAAAAAGAAGAACACTAAATCAGCATCTAAAGGGGCAGGGTTGCTAAACCTAGCTAAGCCTATACTAATCTTAGTGTTATTAGGTATGTTGACGTTAGGGGGATTGTATTGGCTAAAGCTGCCCAATTCGCTTGAACCTAACGCAGCGGTGGCTAGTGTTCCCGTCAGTAATATTCCGTTGAATGAGGTAAATATAGATAAGGTCGTGGTAGATAAATCCTCTCGTAGCATGGCATTGTTAAGCCAAGGGGAAGTGGTGAGAAGCTATCGCATCGCGTTAGGAGATAATCCGCAAGGTCATAAGCGCGAAGAGGGCGATGAACGCACGCCAGAAGGCACTTATACCCTAGATTATAAAAACGAAAACTCGATTGCCCATCGCTCTATTCATATCAGTTATCCCAATGCGGCAGATAGGGCGGACGCTGAAAGTCGTGGGGTCAGTCCTGGCGGTGATATCATGATTCATGGGCAAATGAATGGCTTTGGGTCGCTGGCCAAGGTTATGCAGCAGCGCGATTGGACCAATGGTTGTATAGCCGTCACTAATGAGGAAATGGATGAAATTATGGCTGCCATCGATTTAGGCACACCAATCGAGATTGTCTGGTAAGGGAGTAGGAGAAGATAAGTTTAGGGTAATCATTTAGTAAAAATTTCCTAGGCATAGGCTTGAATTCAGCTTTGGTCATTCCTATTATAATTATAAGAAATAGCCTAAGCAGAGTTAACCTATTCAGAAGTTAGCTAAGCAAAGCTATTTACCATGACCACTATAAGAAAAATAGGGCAGTCTGCAATAGGCTGGCTCGATGACCATTTGGTAATTTTTATAAATTGACAATTAATATAATTATCTAAATATACTTGAAATAAGTGGTCATTAACCACATATATAGAACAAGATGAGGCCCTGTATGACCTTTAATAACGTTATGATTAATAAAGCTATATAGGTATATTTTTTCTATATTTATGTGGCGGCTATTTAGCTTGCAGTTATGCAGTAGCTATTTCGCCTATAGTCCCCTAGGTTATTGCCGTCATTCCCGTGGTCTAATACTAATTATAAAAGGATACCCTAATGAGATTTGAGAAATTTACCCAAAAATTACAAGCGGCCCTCCAACAAGCGCAAAGCTTAGCGCTGGGTCGTGACCATACCGGCATTGATCCTGTACACATTATGGCGGTATTGCTCGAAGACGAGTCTAATCTATCTGTGTGCCAACAGGCTGGCGCGAGTATTCCTGCACTAAAAAATGGGATGGCTAAAGCACTAAATAACCAAGCTACTATCGCTAACCCAACTGGTGAGGTTAATCTAAACCCTGCCGCCGCAAAAATCTTAAACCTAGCGGATCGTCAAGCTCAGAAAGCCGGCGACGACTTTATTGCGACCGAATGGGTGATGCTAGCGTTGGCGGAGCAAGGCGAAACTAAGAAAATATTTGAAGAAGCCGGAGTAACCGCAGCAAAATTAAAAGCGGTGATTGAACAATTACGCGGAGAGCAAACCGTGGACAGTCAAAATGCAGAAGACCAACGTGATGCGTTGAATAAATACACCATCAACCTGACCGAACGGGCTGAGATGGGCAAACTTGATCCGGTCATTGGCCGTGATGAAGAGATTCGCCGTACCATTCAGGTATTGTCACGCCGTACTAAAAATAACCCCGTATTAATAGGGGAGCCCGGTGTTGGTAAGACCGCTATCGTAGAAGGTCTGGCGCAAAAGATTATCAATGGTGACGTGCCTGAAGGCTTACGTCATAAAGAAGTGTTGTCCCTAGATTTAGGTGCTTTGATTGCGGGTGCAAAATTCCGTGGTGAGTTTGAAGAGCGTCTGAAAAACGTCTTGAATGACTTGGCAAAACAAGAAGGCAACGTTATCTTATTCATCGATGAGCTGCATACAATGGTCGGTGCCGGTAAATCCGATGGCGCGATGGATGCGGGGAATATGCTCAAGCCTGCGTTGGCTCGCGGTGAACTGCACTGTGTCGGGGCGACCACCCTAGACGAGTATCGTCAGTATATTGAAAAAGATGCTGCTCTTGAGCGTCGCTTCCAAAAAGTATTGGTCGATGAGCCTACCGTGGAAGATACCATTGCTATCCTGCGTGGTTTAAAAGAGCGTTACGAGTTGCACCACGGCGTCGATATCCAAGATAGCGCGATTATTGCTGCTGCCCGTATGAGCCATCGCTATATCACCGATCGTAAATTACCGGATAAGGCGATTGACTTAGTCGATGAAGCTGCGAGCCGTCTGCGTATGGAGATGGACAGCAAGCCTGAGTCTCTAGGCAAGCTTGATAGCCGTTTAATTCAGCTAAAAATGCAACGCGAAGTGTTGAAGAATGAAGAAGACGCTGGAGCACAAGCCGAGCGTAAAGTCCTCGATGAGCAAATCGAAGAGCTAGAAAAAGAGTATGCGGATTTGAACGAGATTTGGCAGGCGGAAAAAGCGTTGGTCAAAGGCAGTCAGCAGCTGAAAGACGAGTTGGATAAAGCCCGTATTGCCTATGATAAAGCGAGTCGTGAAGGCGACTATGAAACCATGTCTAAGTTGCAATATGAGACTATTCCACAGTTAGAAAAACGCATCACTGAATCGGACTTAGCCGAGCAAAAAGAGCAGTCTGGCGAAGTCCCTAGTATCAAGCTGTTGCGTAATAAAGTCACGGATAATGAGATTGCCGAAGTGGTAAGTGCGGCAACCGGTATCCCAGTCGCTAAGATGCTACAAGGCGAGCGTGACAAAATGTTAGCGATGGAAGAGAAGCTCCATGAGCGCGTGATTGGTCAAGATGAAGCCGTCCTTTCGGTGGCGAATGCTGTCCGTCGTAGTCGCGCCGGTCTCTCTGATCCCAACCGTCCTTCAGGCTCGTTCCTATTCTTAGGGCCAACGGGTGTGGGTAAAACGGAGCTGACTAAGTCTTTAGCTAACTTCCTATTTGACTCAGAGGATGCGTTAGTGCGTATCGATATGAGTGAGTATATGGAAAAGCACAGCGTCAGTCGTTTGGTCGGTGCGCCTCCAGGCTATGTCGGTTATGAAGAGGGCGGTACGCTGACTGAAGCCATTCGTCGTAAACCTTATAGCGTCGTATTGTTTGACGAAGTCGAAAAAGCGCATACCGATGTGTTTAACATCTTGCTACAAGTACTTGACGATGGTCGCTTGACCGACTCGCAGGGTCGTGTGGTCGACTTCAAAAATACGGTCATCATCATGACCAGTAACTTGGGTTCGCATAAAATCCAAGAGATGGCGGGCGATGAATACGACGAAATCAAAGCGGCAGTGATGGAGTCAGTCGGTCAACATTTCCGTCCTGAGTTCGTCAACCGTATCGATGAGATTGTGGTGTTCCATCCGTTAGGTATGGCACAAATGGCCGGTATTGCTGATATCCAAATGAACCGTTTGCGTCAGCGTTTGCACGAGCGTGAGATGGATATCGTCTTATCGCCTGATGCTATGACTAAGCTCGTCGCAGTAGGGTATGATCCGGTGTATGGTGCGCGTCCACTTAAACGGGCGATTCAGCAGCAGATCGAAAACCCATTATCCTTGAAACTGCTCGCAGGTGAGTTTGTCGCTGGCGATACCATCCAAGTTGATGTGGGTGAAGATGATGAGCTAAGCTTTAGTAAGGCGGTTGATATCAACAAAGCGTAAGGCTAAGTTGACTTCAAAACTAACTTAAAGCTGAAACTAACTTAAAGCTGAGACCGACTTAACACTATAGACTAACAGCATCAATATTAACTATAAAACAAACCTCGTATTTGCCCAGGCAAGTGCGGGGTTTTTTATGGTTTAAAGGTGTTGTGATTAAAATATTATCGCAATGCTATTACAAGTCTAGTGAGAGTCTGTCGAGAATAGAACGGCGCTATTTTGCTATAGTGACAATAGCTTAAAGCCGCTATAGTAAACGACACATATTGAAGAATACGTATTGAATGTAGAAAACAGGGAGTACGAAGATGAAGCACGAGGTTGCAGGTGAAACTAGCCAGTTAGATAGGCCAAATCGTTCACGTAATGGGGCGGCGCTTATGGGGTCTGTCATAGTATTAGGGCTACTATTAGGTTGCTCAAATCCAGCGGAGTCTAAAGAAGAGGGCCGTGAAATCTCTGCCACAGAAGCTCCTGTTAATAAGACCAATGAACCACAGCCAAACGCTAATACTGTCAATCAGGCCAAGGAGAGTAGACCTAATTTTACTGCCAAAGCTATTGCGACTTTTGCAGAGCCGTGGGCAATGACCGCACTACCTAAAGCAGCAGATGGGCCTGCACAATTACTGGTGACGCAAAAAACCGGTGAGCTTTTTATTATTGACACCACTATGGGCAAGAAAACTCAAATAACGGGGGTTCCCGAAGTCGCTTATGGCGGGCAGGGCGGTCTTGGCGATATTATCCTAGCGCCTGACTTTGAGACGTCTCAAGCCGTTTATCTTAGCTATGTTGAGGCAGGGTCTAACACGAATGGAAGTCAGGATAAGGGCAAGTTTGGCGCTAAGGTAGTTAAAGCTACCCTTACGGGACTGGACACGGAGTCACCAAGTCTGCAAGACCTTACGCCAATTTGGCAGCAGTCCCCTAAGATGAGCGGACAAGGTCACTTTAGTCATCGTTTGCTTTTCTCCCCTGATGGTCGCTATTTGTATATCAGCTCGGGCGAGCGGCAAGAGAAAGACCCTGCACAAGACATGGCGATGAACTTGGGTAAAATAGTCCGGCTTAATCCTGATGGCTCAATCCCCAAAGACAATCCTTTTGCGCAATTACAGAGCAATCCCGACACCCAGCAGATTTGGAGCTTAGGCCATCGCAATGTCTTAGGGATGCGCTTTGATGCTAAGGGCAATCTTTGGGCACATGAGATGGGACCACGCGGCGGTGATGAGCTCAATCTTATCGTCAAAGGGCAAAACTATGGTTGGCCTGAGGTTTCTAATGGTCGCAACTATTCAGGAATCCCTATCCCTGACCATGATACTCGCCCAGAGTTTGCAACCCCTAAGGTAAGCTGGACCCCCGTGATTTCGCCATCGGCATTGAGTATTTATCAATCTAGCTCTCAAGATGACTTTCCTTTATGGCAAGACCAAGCGCTCATCAGCGGTTTATCGTCAAAAGCTTTGATAGTGGTTGATTTAGATTCAGCCAATAATGGCACAGCAGTGCAAGAATTATATCGTTATGAGATGGGGGAGCGGATTCGTAGCGTCCTAAGCGTCGATGGGCAGGTATTTTTATTGGAAGATGGCTCTAACGCACGCTTACTACAATTGTTGCCAACGACCTAGATGATAGCGCCTATTCGTTATATTCACTTCTAGGTTACATTTCTTTTGCAATTATTTATTAATTTATTTACCTATAAGTTAAGTTTAATTAAATAGATGAAAGTAAAAGAAATTATATACTTTATGATTAGTAATTTTAAACAATAATTCGCTATACACCTTGATTTCATTGGCTTTGAAAAATTGATAATTCTATATTAGCTTGTTAAGGTTGTTCTTTTAATGGACGTTTTTAGAACAATATGCATGAAGTCAAAGTGGGTAGATTGGGTCCTTTTCCACGGGTGAGTAAGCCCGTTTTTATTGTATCGTCCTTATTAATCGTGGGCTTTATAATTTTTGGCGTTTTATTTACGGAAACTGCAGGGGCAGTTTTTAGTTTTCTACAAACCTTTATTACCACCAAATTCGGTTGGTTTTTCATAATTTTAGTCAATGTTGCTCTCGTACTCTGTCTATATTTAGCGCTGAGTCGCTATGGGGATATTCGCCTAGGTCATCAGACCGAAACACCGCAGTACAGTCTCTTGTCGTGGATTGGCATGTTGTTTTCAGCGGGTATAGGTATTGGCCTTATGTATTGGGGCACGGCTGAGCCGTTATACCACTATATGGCCCCGCCTTTGGGTGCTGCAGAGAGTATTGAGGCGGCTAAGCAAGCCATGAATATCTCCTTTTTACATTGGGGGCTACATGGCTGGGCTATCTATACTATGGTCGCTTTAGCATTAGCCTATTTCCATTTCCGCCGCGGTCTGCCTTTGTCTATTCGCTCAACCCTGTATCCCTTAATAGGTAAGAAAATATATGGCCCTTGGGGGCATACGGTCGATATCTTAGCGGTCTTTGGGACCATGTTTGGGGTAGTTACCTCGCTAGGATTGGGGGTGATGCAGATTAATTCTGGTATGGAGAGTCTGTTTGGGCTGCCCAATAACTTGGTAGTGCAATTTGCCTTAATCGCTTTCATCACCGCGTTGGCAGCAATCTCCGTTATGATGGGATTAGATAAAGGCATAAAACGTCTGAGTGATATTAATATTGGCCTCACTGCGATTTTATTAGCGTTTATGGTGCTGCTAGGGCCCACCTTATTTATCTTCGACAGTTTCGTGGAAAACTTGGGCAATTATGTAGCTGCTATTGTGCCTTTAGGGACTTGGGGCGAGTCTTATAGCGAAACGGATTGGCAAGCGGCTTGGACTATTTTCTACTGGGCATGGTGGGTAAGTTGGTCGCCATTCGTGGGGATATTCATTGCTCGTATTAGCCGCGGGCGCACTATCAGAGAGTTCGTGCTTGGGGTCTTATTTATCCCAATGATGATTCTCTTCTTCTGGTTTACTACCTTTGGTGGGGTCGCCGTTCATATGGAATTGGCGGCTCTCATTGATCCAGCGCTAGCCAGTCCAGGTTTGGTCGCTGCCGTACAGGAAAACAGTGGTAGCGCTATCTTTAAAATGGTTGAGTACTATCCTTTGGTGAAACCGGTTACTTTATTGATCATTGTCATGATTATGCTGTGGTTCGTGACCTCTTCAGACTCTGCCAGCTTTGTGATTGATATGTTGACGGCTGGGGGAGATACTAACCCACCAAAGATTCAGCGTCTATTTTGGGCAACCACCGAAGGGTTAATCGCTGCTATTTTATTGGCAGCTGGTGGTTTAGGTGCCTTGCAAGCTGCTGCTATTGTGGCAGGTTTCCCCTTTGCTATAGTTATCGTGGTGATGATGTATGCGCTACTGCGAGGGTTGAGCCGAGATCGCCTGATACTCTATCGCAACCAACAGAAATTTATCACCGACGAGTCCGCAGAGCATAATTCTGCTAATGAGTTTGTCGATGAGCATTTATTGACAGGACCGCCAAAGATTGTGAGTGGGGATTAACCGTTTACGTTTTAAACTTAAGAATAGCTCTGTTAATACAGGGCTATTTTTTTGGCTAAATTTTCCAGCAATCCTAGCCGAATAATAACTTTTTTACGATTATTTAATTAGTTTTAACAGTGTTTTTATTAGCTACATTTATAAATACTTACGTTAAAAACATGACAGAAATTTGAAAATACGTAAACAAATTGTTATGGTAACTCCCCCAAAATATTTGAGAGACACTATGGATCAGCTGAAAGTTGGCCGTTTAGGGCCATTTCCGCGGGTCAACAAACCCGTTTTTATTACTTCGGCGTTATTAATCGTCGGCTTTATTATCTTTGGTGCATTTTTCAATGACATGGCTAGCACCGTGTTCAGTGCCATGCAATCTTTTATTACCCACCGCTTTGGGTGGATGTTCATCATCTTGATGAACTTGGCTGTTTTCCTCTGTCTATTTCTCGTTATGAGTAAATACGGGGATATCCGGTTAGGCAATCAGACCGAAACGCCGCAATATAATTTACCTTCTTGGATCGGCATGCTGTTTTCAGCCGGTATTGGTATTGGTCTGCTTTATTGGGGCACAGCGGAGCCGCTATACCACTATATGGCTCCGCCTATGGGTGAGGCTCAGACCGTCGCAGCCGCCAAGCAAGCCATGAACATCTCCTTTCTACATTATGGGATTCATGCTTGGGGCATATACGCTATCGTCGCGCTATCTCTAGCATATTTCCATTATCGTCGTGGTCTACCACTGTCTATACGCTCTACCTTATTTCCCATCTTAGGGCAAAAAATCTATGGAAAATGGGGCCATACCGTCGATATCCTAGCGGTATTCGGCACTATGTTTGGGGTAGTGACTACGCTAGGTCTGGGGGTGTTACAGATTAACTCAGGCTTAAAAGGCCTGTTTGGTATTCCCAATAGCGTGACAGTACAGATTATTTTGATTGTTGTTATCACCTTATTAGCTTGTGGTTCGCTGATGATGGGCTTGGATAAAGGCATCAAGCGTCTGAGTAACATCAATATTGTCCTGACGTTTATCTTATTGGCCTTTGTCATCCTGTTTGGCCCTACGCAGTTTATTTTTGACAGCTTTGTCGAAAATATTGGTAATTATATCCATCAAATAGTTCCGCTTAGTTTTTGGCGCGAGGCTTATAGTGGCACGGACTGGCAGGCTTCTTGGACGATTTTCTATTGGGCTTGGTGGATCAGTTGGTCACCATTCGTAGGAGTCTTCATTGCGCGTATCTCACGCGGTCGGACTATCCGCGAATTCCTATTGGGCGTGCTCTTTATCCCTATGACCATTCTATTTTTATGGTTTACCACTTTCGGTGGTACAGCGGTCCATATGGAGCTGATGGCCGCCTTAGATCCTACTGTGGCAAGTCCTGGTTTGGTCGAAGCCGTACAAGCAGATACGGGCAGTGCTATCTTTAAATTGATGGAATTCTATCCGCTTACTTCAATAGTCAATTTCATCATTATGATTATGATTGTCTTGTGGTTTGTGACGTCATCGGATTCAGCCAGCTTCGTTATCGATATGCTGACAGCGGGGGGAGATACCAACCCACCTAAGATACAGCGTCTATTTTGGGCGGGTACGGAAGGGGTTATTGCAGCTATTCTACTAGCAGCTGGTGGTCTAGAAGCGCTACAAGCAGCGGCTATTGTCGCAGGCTTCCCATTTGCTATCGTGGTATTTGTGATGCTGTATTCACTAATGCGCGCTTTGGGTCGTGACCGTCTTATTCTTTATCGCAACCAACAGAAATTTATCACGGATGAGTCGGCTGAGCATAACTCTGCCAATGAGTTTGTTGATGAGCATCTGCTGAAAGGTCCGCCGAAGATTGAGAGCGGTGAGTAGTGGTTTGCTCCCTACTTAACGTTTTAATCGTACTAATTTAACGGTTTAATTGGTTATAGACCTATTTAAAAATCCCTCGTTATCTAAAATAGCGAGGGGTTTTTTTATGCCAATGAGGGGCTTTCTTAACTCTAATAAAGGACTTTTTTAATTTTAATATTGTATACCCTACTTTTTAGCGTCACCACCACCACATTCGCCTGGTACGTAGCTGATAGCTTCAGGGCTCATACAGCCGCTACAAGCATTGCCGCCAGTACGATAGCTTATACCCGTTGCGGTTTTAACTTTGACGCAGACGGGGTCGTATTGCATGGTACACATAGTTTTTTCTGGGTTAAAGGTAGGGCATTGGGTGGCTGTTTTATTATCATATTTTATGGGGGTCGTAGTAGGTTGCACTGGCGCTTCTAACGGCTGCGTTTGCGGTGCTGGAATAGTCACCATAGGGTCACAACCCGTTAGCGATAGCCCCAAAGGTAAGCTTAGAGACAAACAGAGTAGCGCTGGCCACGACTTATAAGCAGGTAGTTGTTTAGGCGTTGTTTTTTTATCCATTTTTCCTTGCGGGTTATGACTGTGCATAGAACATCCTTTTAGGTATTAATAACGAGCGGCTAGTGGTGGTTTTTTAATATTATAAATAGTTTTGCATGATTCAATTGAGGACACGCCCTAGTCTGTATCTTAACGAAATTTATTGGATTAACAAGTAGGGTATTGGTGACTAAGGCAGGAGTATAAAAAACAGCGTTATAAAAGACAGCGTTATAAAAGGCAAAAGTGTAAAAAGTAAGAAGATGAAAGGTAAAAGTATAAAAGGCAGCAGACAATCAGAAAAAATAGACCCAAAAAAATAGCCTATCAATAAGACAGGCTATTTGGATAATACGTTACAGATTAAGCA